>OBIC01000071.1_pt1 | contig 51824 bp, 50 predicted proteins | sample 1519831 | NCBI WGS metagenome assembly OBIC01 (sample SAMN03019805, study PRJEB22545) | beach sand metagenome | biome: beach; feature: sea beach; material: beach sand | place: USA: Municipal Pensacola Beach, FL | collected 2010-10-20 | depth 40-45 cm m
ATGAAACGGAAGAATTGAGCCGCTGCCAGACCCGCCGCCACTATCCTCACCCCCCAGGAGAAGCGTGACATCCATTTCGGCAATTTGCGCCTCGGTGTCGGCATCGGGGGGCGCGGGATCGCTTGGGGGTTCGCCGGGCTGCACATTAGTGGCAAGACCCGCGGGGACATCGACCGGCAGACCGTTTTGCCCTGTGACATTGACCGCGCCGTTTTCCACGACGATGCTGGTTGCGCCATTGGCTGCGACAAAAACGGTAAATACCGTGCCGCGAACGCCGATGGTTGCGGTTGGCGTTGCGATCTTGTAGGAGGCGCTGCCCATTTTGCCGGTAACAAATCGCGCAACCCCGATGGCGGTATTGATCACCATCTTCGAGTTCTGACTTTTCGGATCATAGACGAATTCATCCAGCGTGACCTTGGAATCAGGGCCAACGGTCAGCATGGTATCGTCCAGAAAGCGAATTTTGGAGGCGCTGTCAGCGCGGGTAGCAATGACCTCATTGCTGAACACTTCGTCGGCACGGCGGATTCGACGCGTATCCGTATTCAACGAACCTTCGACCACGCGGACAACGGCTTCCGCCTTGCCGACAGGTTGCGGCTGGGCGGCGGCCTGACCGTCCGTTAGCAGCGTCACCGCAAGGCCAAGCATTGATAAAAGGATGAATTTTGCTGCGATAAATTTAAGCTGCACGATGCGCACCTGATTTGCTGAAACTTTTCCCCGAGAAGCCCATCATGCCCGGAATCCGATCTTCTGACAGCCTGATCTTGCTGCGTTAAGTTTTTTCACCCAATCACGCCCGGTTTGACCCCCGGTTTGACCCCCGGTTTGACATTGACGACAGAACTGTGGCCGATGGCACAATCATTGCCAGCAAACAGGCAGCATGATCTCGATACCCAATGAATAATAAGAATTTGCAAAGCCATAACATTAATCCCACTATTTGGCGACTGTCGGGGGCGCTATTTGCATTCAGTTTGTTGTTCAGTTGTCGCAATTTTGCCAAAAACCTTGTTTTCTGAGGTGGTTTTGGTTGTTTGGGATGACTTTTCACCTGCCATAGGGGTAATCGCAATCGCAATCGCAGGAATTTTCGTGATCTATCGTAAGCTAATTCAAGTTTTTCACTTTTGATTATCAGGAGATAGTAGATTTGCGTGGTGACAGGCAGCCCGTTTTCCAGGTGCCGAAGGTCGTATCGGTTTTAGCTGTTTTTTTGGCTGTCATCCATATTGGCAGGATTCTGCTGCCCGCGGATTGGAGCTATGGTGCGATATTGCTGTTCGGGCTGGTGCCAGGGCGTTATCTCCCCCAATTCGCATGGGAAATTTATGATTTTCCCGGCGGTTTGCTATTTGCTGCGGCGCCGTTTCTGACGCATGCCTTGCTGCATGCGAATTTCCCGCATTTGCTGATTAATGGTGCTTTTTTGCTGGCCTTTGGTTCGGCGGTTGCGCGGCAATGCGGCGCGGCGCGGTTTCTGCTCCTGTCTGTTTGCTGCGCTGTGGGCGGTGCGGTGTTTCATCTGTTTTTCGCGCAAGGGTCCGGTGTGCCGATGATCGGCGCATCGGGTGCGGTATCGGGCTTGATGGCGGCGGCATTTCGACTGGGCGCCTTGGCAGGACCGGCCTGGCAGACCTTGAATGTCAGTATCATTGTGCCGCTTAATGACCGTCGGCTGCTGATCGTTTGCGCTGTCTGGTTGGGATTGAATGCGGTAATCGGCCTGTTTGTCGGCCAAATTGGCGGCCAGACAATTCAAATTGCCTGGCAGGCCCATATTGGCGGCTTTCTGACGGGATTATTGATGGTTCCGCTGTTTGCAAGACGGCGCGGCTGGCCCGGGGAGTGGCGCTGAGGTAAGGCGCGCCCTTGAAATCAGGGCAATGTAATGCCCAGATAAAAAGGGCTGCTTTCGGGGGAAGAACCCGGTTCGTGGCCACAAGTTGACCATGTTCACAAGAGGATGATCGCGATGAGCGACGCAAATTCTGCAAATGACGCCAACACCGCCGCGCCGGATGCCCCCGAGCTTGAGGCGGAGAAATCCCCGCCCTTGTGGCAACGGCTGCTCTATATGCTTGGCTTTGCGTTTCTGGCTTACCTTGCCTTCTGGGCGATTTTACTGCTGAGCGCGCTGCAATTCATCTTCGTCGCCCTGAATAGCGACAAGAACAATGAACTTGCCGGTTTTACCCGCAATCTTCTGCTTTATCTGGGGGAAGCGCTGGGCTTCATTGCATTCATGCGCGATGAGCGGCCCTTTCCGTTCGGCCCGTTTCCGAAAGCAAATGCCGAAGAGTAAGCGTTTGCCGGCCCGGTCGGCGGGCAAGTGCCGACAGCGCACTGTCGTGACGGGGGCTAGATAAACGGATCATAGGCCCATTGCAGCAGGGCCTGACGTTGCCGTGGGCGGCAGAAAATATCGCCCGGCTCGCAATTGGCGCGAATTTGCCCTGCATGCCGCGCAAAACTGCGCCAGCGTTTTATCTGAATCTCATCGATCTCGGCCAGCCGCCGCCCCAGATAATAGCGGCAATACCATTGAAACCAGCCACGCGGATCGGGGCCGTAGATCCATCCCTTTTCGCGCCAGTAAGAGAGCGGCTTGCGGCTTTTTACCCCGAAATAATTGAGGTCGGGGTCTGGCGTCTTGCTCAGCTTCGCCTCCGCGAACCAGTCTTCCGGAAACTCCTCGCGGCAGTCATTGCAATATTTTCCCTCAAACACCCCAAGCGACAGCATCTGCCTGGGCGAAAAATGCGGTGCGAAGCCATCGGCGAACTGTTCGCCCATCGGTGCGGTAATTTCATAGCTGTAATCTGACTGCATCCGGTCCTTGACTGTAATGACCGTGCCGATCTCATACATGCGGCTCGCCTTTCTGCGCTGTTTCGCGGGATGTCATTCCTGAGTTAAGCGCTGTGCTGCCCCGTTGAAAGGCCGATGGCTGATTTTCCGTAATCCGCCGGGCACGCCGCTTCCGATCTTCTGCCCGCCCGAATGTGATTGGTAGACCGCTTGATTTTGGGGCAATATGAATCTCTCATAAGAAATACAACAAGACAGAACAGGGGAGACGCCAGATGAAAACCTCTAAACCGCGCATCGCGCCGTTGGCTGAAGGTGAATGGACTGACGAGCAGGCCAAGGTGCTCAGCCGCTTCAAGGGCAAGGATCATGATTTCGGCACCGGGCTTGTCTATAACGTCATCGGTACGCTCGCCAATCATTGGGAGGCGTACAAGAAATTCGGCGTCTGGGGCAATCATGTGCTGGGGGACACGTCCAGCCTGCCGCCGCGCGAGCGGGAAATTCTGATCCTCAGGATCGGTTGGCTGTGTCAGGCTGAATATGAATGGGGCCAGCATGTGCTGATCGGCAAGCAGGCGGGGCTGACTGACGAGGAAATCGCCCGTATCAAGGAAGGCCCCGACGCGCCCGGTTGGGACGCGTTCGATGCAACGCTGCTGCGCGCGGTGGATGAGCTTCGCGCAGATGCGTTCATCTCCGACAAGACCTGGAACGCGCTTGCCGAGCGCTACAACAAGCATCAGCTGATGGACGTGGTTTTCGCGGTCGGTCAGTACAATATGGTGTCGATGGCGCTCAACAGCTTCGGGGTGCAGCTCGACGATGGCGTCAAAGGCTTCTGAGCCACGGATCGGGGAGGAATTCCATGCGTTTGGAAGGCAAGAAAGCCATCGTCATCGGCGCCGGTCAGACACCGGGGGAAACGATCGGCAACGGCCGGGCAACAGCCATGTTGTTCGCCCGCGAGGGGGCGCAGGTGATGTGCGTCGACAAGCGTCGCGAGTCCGCGCAGGACACGGTCGATTTGATCGAGAAGGAAGGCGGCACCGCCTTCGCCTATGAATGCGACATCACATCGGAAGCCGCCAATGTCGCGCTTGTCGCGGCAGCGCGGGAGACGATGGGCCGCATCGACATCCTGCATAACAATGTCGGCATCGGCGCGGGCGACGCGCCGCCGCACGCGCTGTCCGAGGAAGGCTATGACCGGATCATGCTCGTCAATCTCAAGGCGATGTGGCTGACCTGCAAACATGTGATCCCGGTCATGCGCGAGCAGCAATCGGGTGCCATCGTCAATATCTCTTCGGCGGCCGCGGTCTCGTCGGGCGGCATCACCGCCTATGAAATCTCCAAGGCGGGGGTGAACAAGCTCACCACCTCGATCGCCATGTCGAATGCCAAATATGGCATCCGCTGCAACTGCATCATGCCGGGACTGATGGACACGCCGATGGCGATTGAGGGCAATGTCGCGGCGCGCGGTATCTCACGCGATGAGGTGCGGCAGATGCGTGACCGGTTGGTGCCGCTCAGGCGCAAGATGGGGTCGGGCTGGGATGTGGCGTATGGTGCGCTCTATCTTGCCTCCGACGAGGCGGATTTCGTGACCGGCGCGATTCTGCCGATCGATGGCGGTCATTGCGCGCAATAGCGGCAAGGACGCACGCACCCCATGAGTGAGGATCCCGCGCCCCGTGAAGCCGACAGCGAGCTGCCTTTCGTCATCGAGCCGGCGACGCTCGAGGATGTCGAGGCCTGCTGCCTGATCGAGTGTGAGGCGGCGCGTGCCTATCGCGATGCCGGGCTTGAGGCCGCCTATGCCTTGCCCGGTGTGCCGCGTGCGGCAATCAGGCAGGCGATTGCCGATCGCATGCTGTGGATGGCGCGCTGGCAGGCGCCCGATATGCCTGTCGGCTTTGCCCTGGCGCGCTATATCGACGGGCAGGTGCATCTGCATGAGCTTGATGTTCTGCCGCTGTTTCAACGGCAAGGGGTGGGCCGCGCATTGGTGCGGCATCTGCTCGGTTGGGCGCATCAGGAGGGGCTGTCGCGGGTCACGCTGCTGACATTTCAGGATGTGCCGTGGAATGCGCCATTCTATCGCCGGCTTGGTTTTGAAACGCTGGCCGAAACCGAACGCGGGCCGCAATTCATTCGTCTGGTTCGGCATGAGCATATGATCGGCTTGCCTGAAATTGCACCGCGCGTGGCGCTGATGTTCCGGCTGTAACTGACCGGCCGCGTACCGGGATCTGGTTTGCGTAAGTGAGAATTCAATAATCAGAACAAGGAACAAGGGAGGACAACAGGATGAAAGACGTCAAGGGAAAGGTCGCATTCATATCAGGCGGCGCAAGCGGTATGGGGCTTGGCATGGCGCGTGCCTTCGCTGAAGCCGGCATGAAGGTGATGATCGGCGATATCGAACGCGCGCCGCTTGAGCGTGCGGTGGAAGAGCTGAGGCAGAAGGGGGCCGAAGCTGACGGCGTCGTTGTCGATGTCACCGATATGGAAGCGGTGGAGGCCGCGGCCCAGGCAACGGTCGAGCGGTTCGGCAAGGTGCATGTGGTTTGCAACAATGCCGGCGTCCCTGTTGGGGGGCATTCGGAAACCTGCAATATGCGCAACTGGCACTGGGTGGTCGATGTCAATCTGTGGGGTGTTGTGCATGGGCTGCAGGCTTTCGTGCCGCGCATCATGTCCCATGGCGAGGGCGGGCATGTGGTCAATACCGCCTCGATGGCGGGGATGTACGGCCTGCGTGGCGCGGGGCCTTATAATGCCACGAAATTCGCCGTTGTCGGTATATCGGAAACCATGATGGCCGAACATAGCCGCGATAATCTCAATATCTCTGTGCTGTGTCCGGGGATCGTCGCAACCAATATCGGCACGGCAGGCCGTAATCGCGCCGATAAATATGGCGGTGCCGTCGCGCCGAGCGAAAAGGACGGCACCGCCGCCGCGCTTGCCAAGGGGCTTGATCCCGATGCGGTTGGCCGGCAGGTGCTGGAGGCGATCCAGGACGAGCAGCCATACATCTTCACCGATCCGGGGCTGCGCTATCTGATCGAGCGGCGCACGAAATATATTCTCGCCGGTTATGACTGGGCGGAGAACTGCAAGGCGCTTGAAGGAATCGAACAATCCGGCTTGCTGCCGGGTTGATCGGCGGGCAACATCATTGCCTGCGATAATCACCAAAAAAATCGTATAACTCAATCATCTAGTAGGGAGTAGACGGATGAAAATCGGATTTATCGGCGTTGGCCACATGGGTGGGCCGATGTGCCGCAATATTATCAAGAAAAGCGGTTTTGACGTGACCGTATTCGATCTCAACAAGGAGGCTGTCGCCGCCTGCGTCGAAGTGGGCGGCAAGGCCGCCGCGACCATGGCCGATGCGATTTCGGGTATGGATGTCATCATGACGTCGCTGCCCATGCCCAAGGATGTCGAGGCGGTGGCGCTGGGGCCGGGCGGGATTGCCGAACACGCCAGGTCAGGCGCGATCTATGCCGATCTTTCCACCAACTCGCCGACCGTTATCCGCCGGGTGGCCGATGCATTATCGGATAAAGGGGTGACGACGATCGACGCGCCGGTATCGGGCGGCGTGATCGGCGCGGAAAAGGGCACGATCGCCATCATGGTGGGCGGTGACAAGGGCGCCTATGACACCTGCATGCCGATCTTTGAATCCTTTGGTCAGAACGTCTCTTATCTGGGCGGGCTCGGCAGTGGTTGTATCGCCAAGATCGTCAATAACATGATTGCCTTCTGCAACATGGCGGCAGGCGCCGAGGGGCTGATGCTTGGCGCGGTGGCCGGTATCGATCCCGAAGCGCTCAATGAGGTGATCCGCAACAGCTCCGGCAACTCGATGGGTTATCGCGGTGTTGCGCATAAGAGTTTGAATGGCGATTGGTCGGCGACCTTTACCGTCGATCTGGCCTATAAGGACATGCATCTTGCGCTGGAGCTTGCCGATGAGCTGTCCGTGCCCCTGTCGCTCAGCCCGCAGGTGCATAATCTGATGCGCATGGCGCGCGGGCTTGGCTATGGCGGGGACGATGCCACCGCCATGATGCGGGTTTACGAAAATGCGCTGGGACGCGAGGTGCGCAAGAAGTCCTGAGCAATTTCGTTCACGGATCCCTGAGCAATTTCGTTCACGGATCCCTGAGCAATTTCGTTCACGGATCAATGACCCGGCGGCCATCTTTTAATACAAATGGTCGCCGGGTTTTGCTTGCCGCCAGCCGCCCGCAATGCTTTGCTTGAAAAAACAAAAATGGGGAGGCAGCATCATGGCCAATGTGGATGAGGCAATACCCGCCGACGCGGCGGTGCCTGAGGAAAAGGCAACCAGTTTCAGTAAACCCTATATCCGCTATGTCGTCGGTATCCTGACTGTCGTCTACGTCTTCAATTTCATCGACCGGCAGATCCTGTCGATCCTGCTGCCTTCCATCAAGGCGGAGTTCGAGTTGAGCGATACCGCGCTTGGCTTTCTTACCGGATTCGCATTCGCGGCGTTTTACGCGACCCTCGGCATGCCGATCGCACGGCTTGCCGATCGCCATTCGCGGGTGAATATCATCGCCATTTCGTTGAGCATCTGGAGCCTGATGACGATGCTGTGCGGGGCGGCCGCGAATTTCTGGCATCTGTTGCTGGCGCGGATCGGTGTGGGTATCGGCGAAGCGGGCGGCAGTCCGCCATCGCATTCTCTGATTGCTGATTATGTGCCCGTTGATGGCCGCAGCACGGCGCTTGGGATTTACTCGCTCGGTGTCTCGATCGGAATTTTGTTCGGGTTTCTGGCGGGTGGCTGGCTTGATGAATTTTTTGGCTGGCGTACGGCGTTTTTCGTTGTCGGGCTGCCCGGTATCCTGCTCGCCATTATTCTGAAACTGACATTGAAGGAACCGCCGCGCGGTCATTCCGAAGGTATCGCGCAGCTGGAAGGCGATCATCCCACTGTTGCTGAAGTTGTGCGTCATTTATGGGGCCAGCGCGCCTTCCGGCACATCGCGCTGGCCAGTGCCCTGCATGCCTTTGTCGGTTACGGGGTTATCCAGTGGATGCCGTCCTTCCTGCACCGCACCCATGAGATGCCGACCTGGGAAATCGGTTCCTGGCTGGCGCCGATTATCGGCATTGGCGGCGGTCTGGGCAGCGTGTTGGGCGGGGTTCTGGCCGACCGGCTGGCCAAGCGCGATATCCGCTGGCAGATGTGGATTTCCGCGCTTGGTCTTTTTATCGGCGCGCCCTTTGCGGTCGGCGTCTATATTTCGCCCGATCCCTATACCTCTTTGTTATTCCTTGCGATTCCGACTGTGATTATCGCGGTTTATCATGGCCCGGTTTATGCCATGACCCAGGCGCTTGCACCCTTGCGGATGCGGGCGGTGGCGGCGGCAGTGCTGCTGTTTGTCACCAACATCATCGGGCTTGGTTTCGGGCCGCAGATTGTCGGCATCATCAGCGATCTGCTGAAACCGGAATTCGGGCTCGACTCGTTGCGTTATGCGTTGCTGATCGTCTCTTCCCTCTATCTCTGGTCGGGGCTTCACTATCTGCTGGCGGCGCGCACCTTGCGTGAGGACTTGGCACGGGTGAAGAATTCGGCATAGTAGGGGCAGCTGGACAAACGCAAAAACAAATCAGGGAGGTTGAAGATGAGCATCGGTGTTGTCGCAAAAATCCGTATCCAGGAAGGCAAGAACCAAGAGTTCGAGGCTGTGTTCAAGGAACTGTCCGACGCGGTGCGGGCCAATGAGCCGGGCAATAATTTCTATGCCCTTCATAAATCGCAAAGCGATCCGCTGCTTTACGTCGTGCTTGAGCAATATAAGGATATGGCGGCATTCCAGGCGCATGGCGCATCGCCCCATTTCAAGGAAGGCGGCAAGAAAATGGGCGCATGCCTTGCCGGCGCGCCGGAAGTGGAGCTGCTCGACGGCGTTTGATCGCAACCGGTTTGCGCGGCTCTGTCGTCTTGCCGACAAATCTGATGCGGACCGACTTTCGAATACCGATAGGCATTGCCCTTGTGGCAATGCCTATTATCTTATCTGGTTGTCGCGCAATTTTTTGCCGCGCGCAGGCATTCACCACCGGGCCATCTTGTTTTTGACGGTTGCGGAAGTGCTTTGCTTGCAGGCAAAATAAGCCGCAACGCCTCAACAACAATATGGTCGTCGCAACAGACGGCCAAAGGGTAATCCAAGGGAGTAACGAAATGGCCTGGAATTACGGGGATGTCTATGAAGCCGTCGCGGATAAAACACCGCCCGGCACACCCGCGCTTATCCATGCAGGGCCGGGTGGCACCGAAGGCCGCACCATCATGTGGGACGAGTATATGGTGCGGACCAATCGCCTGGCGCGCGCCTTCCTTGATGCAGGGCTCGAATATGGCGACAAGGTTGCCCATTACATGCGCAATTGCCCCGCCTATATGGAAACGCTGACCGCCTGTTTTAAGTCGCGGATGGTGCATGTGAACGTCAATTACCGCTATCGCGATGACGAGCTGCATTACATCTTCGATAATTCCGATTCCAAGGTGGTGGTCTATTCCTCGGAATTTCGCGAGCATGTCGCCGCCCTGCGCGACCGGTTGCCCAAAGTGAATTTGTGGATCGAGGTGCCGCCCGAAGAGGATTTCGATGCACCTGTCGCCGATTTCGCGGTGAATTACGAAAATGTTGTCAGTCAGGGTGACGGCTCAAAGCTCGGGATCGAACGCTCGGGCAAGGATATGTTTTTCATCTATACCGGCGGCACGACCGGTATGCCCAAGGGGGTGATGTGGGAACATGAGGCGATGTGGGCCGCCACCGGTCACGGTGCCTCGCTCCTCAATCCCGATGCCGATCCGCCCGCGACGACCGAAGAACATGGCGACCGGGTTGCCGCCTTGCCGCTTCGCGCAAAGCTTATCCCCGCCTGTCCGATGATGCACGGGACGGCCATGCTGTCGGCGATGAATTGCCATACGCAGGGCGGCTGTATCGTCACCACGCCCGAGCACAGCCTCGATGCGGATGCGCTATGGGCGACGATCGATCGCTACAAGGTCAATACCATCGCGATCGTGGGCGACGCCTTCGCCAAGCCGATGCTGCGTTGTCTCGATGAAAATCCGGGCAAATACGATATTTCCTCGATGTTCGGCATGCTGTCCTCGGGCGTGATGTGGAGCCCGGAAGTCAAGCAGGGCCTGCTCAAGCACAATCAGAATATGATCCTGATGGATTCCTTCGGGGCATCCGAAGCGGTGGGCTTTGGCCGCTCTGATACCACCGCTGCCGGCACGACCGAGGTGGCGAAATTCACCATCGGCGAGGAATGCAAGGTCTTTACCGAAGATTATCAGGAAGTCGAGCCAGGCTCCGGCGTGCCGGGCTTTATCGCCCGCTCTGGCGCCATCCCTGTCGGCTATTACAAGGATGAGGAAAAGACCGCCAAAACCTTCCCGGTCATCAATGGGGTGCGTTACTCGATCCCCGGCGATTGGTGCACGGTCGAAAAGGATGGCACGCTGACGCTGCTGGGCCGGGGTTCGGTCTGCATCAATAGCGGTGGCGAGAAGATCTATCCTGAAGAGGTCGAGGAAACGCTGAAAACCCATCCTGCGGTCGAGGATGTTCTTGTCGTCGGGGTGCCCGACGAAAAATGGGGCCAGGCGGTGACCGGCGTCGTCAAGCTGCATGCCGGCGTCAACTTCAACGAGCAGGAACTGCGCGACTGGGTGAAGGAACGGCTTGCCCCCTATAAGGCGCCCAAGCGGGTATTGCCCGCCGATATCGCCCTGCGCGCCGCGAATGGCAAGGCCGATTATAAAGGCGCGTCGAACTTTGCGAAGTCGACGCTTGGTATCGCGAGCTAGCGGCACCCGCCAGCGACAGGTTAGCGCTTACCCCCGGCAGGTCTGTCCGCCGGGGGTTTTTATTTGGCCCTCTATTCCTCGCGCGGCACTTTCGGATGGCAGGGGGATTGCGCTACAACTGGCCTCTTGAATCCCTGTTTATCTTGAAAGCGACCAGATATTCATGGCCGGAAATGACACGTCCTTTGGTCCGCTGCCCCGCTTGACTTTTGTGCTGGGCGGTGCGCGCTCGGGCAAAAGCTCCTTTGCGCAGACGCTTGCGGAACAGGCGGCGGAGACGGCCGGGCATAAGCTTTTCTATATCGCAACCGCTGAAATCCGGGATGCGGAAATGGCCGACCGCGTTGCCGCGCATCAGCGCGCGCGCGGCCCCGAATGGCACGCGCGTGAGGCGCCGCGCGATCTGGGGGCTGCCCTGCGTGCCGTGGATGCGCCGGGCCATGTGCTGCTTGTCGATTGTCTGACCTTGTGGCTGTCGAATGTCATGGAGGCTGAATCGGGATCTGGTCTGGCCGCCCGGTTCGACGCGTTGCTTGCCGATCTTGCGGCGCTGTCAGGCCGGGCGATCCTGGTTTCCAACGAGGTCGGGCTCGGGATCGTGCCCGACAATGCGCTGGCGCGGGCCTTTCGTGATCAGGCCGGGCGGCTCAACCAGCAGGTGGCGGCGCAGGCCGATCAGGTGTTTTTCGTCGCGGCGGGCCTGCCGCTTAAAATGAAATAGGCGCGGCTGTGGCGGGCGCGATCATGTTTCAGGGCACAGGCTCCGATGTCGGCAAATCGCTGATTGTTGCCGGGCTTTGCCGTGCTTTCAGCCGCCGCGGGCTGCGCGTCCGCCCGTTCAAGCCGCAGAATATGTCCAATAATGCCGCCGCCACACCGGACGGGGGGGAGATCGGTCGCGCCCAGGCCCTGCAGGCACGCGCCGCGGGTGTGCCGCCTACTGTCGATATGAACCCTGTGCTGCTGAAGCCGCAAAGCGAGCAGGGCGCGCAGCTTATCGTTGGGGGTCAAAAGGTTGGCAGCTTTTCGGCACGCGATTATGCACGCCATAAGCCTGATCTTCTGGGAGCGGTCTGTGCGGCATTCGAGCGGCTGGCGCGTGAGGCGGATCTTGTGTTGGTGGAAGGCGCGGGCAGCCCGGCGGAAATCAACCTCCGTGCGGGGGATATCGCCAATATGGGCTTTGCCGAGGCTGCCGATCTGCCGGTTATTCTGATCGGCGATATCGAACGCGGTGGCGTCATCGCAAGCCTTGTCGGCACCCATGCCGTGCTGCAAGCGGCGGAGGCGGCGCGGGTGAAGGGGTTCATCGTCAACAAGTTCCGCGGCGATGCCAGCCTGTTCGATGACGGATTGCATGCGATTGCCGAACGCACCGGCTGGGCCGCGCTCGGTGTGGTGCCGGCAGTCGATGAATTGCGGCTTTTGCCGGCTGAAGACAGCATGTCGCTTTCCGGTGCGAAACTGTTGCATTCTGTTGCATCTGTCGCACCAAGTGTTGCAGACGATGCAACAGTTGGCGCGCCGCTCAAAATTGTGGTGCCGCGCTTGCCCCGGATCGCGAATTTCGACGATCTCGACCCGCTTCTGGCCGAGCCGGGTGTCGCGGTTATGCTGGTGCCGCCGGGCGAACCGCTGCCCGCCGATGCGGCGTTGATCCTGCTGCCGGGCAGCAAATCGACGATTGCCGATCTGAAATTCCTCCGCGCCCAGGGGTGGGAGATCGATTTGCTGGCGCATCACCGGCGCGGCGGCCAGGTGCTCGGGATTTGCGGCGGCTTTCAGATGCTGGGGGAAAGCATCGCCGATCCCGACGGGGTGGAGGGGGCGCCCGAGACGGTTGCGGGGCTTGGCCTGCTGCCGATGCAGACGATCATCACACCGAACAAGCTTGTCGGCGAAACAGACGGGCATGCGGCCGGGTCGGGGGCTGCCGTGCGCGGTTACGAAATCCATTGCGGCCGCAGCACGGGGCCCGCGCTTGCGCGGCCGATGTTGACGCTGGGCGGCCGGGCGGACGGGGCGGTCGCGGCGGACGGGCGGGTCATGGGCTGCTATCTGCACGGGCTGTTCAGTGCCGATGACTTTCGCCGGGAATTTCTGGCGCAGCTTGGCGGGCGGGGGGATGGCGCATTGCATTATGATGCGCGGATCGAGGAAATTCTCGATCGCTGGGCCGATCATCTGGAGCGGCATCTCGCGCTTGATGCGATTGCGGCGCTGGCAGGGATCGGCACACCCAGCCTTTAAGGGCAAAAACAGCCTCATATCGGCGCGCGGAGATTGCCGCTTGCGCCTGCGCTGGTGTATACCCGGTGCAAAGCTATTGGCGTGGCGGACCGGTCATATGTCGTGCAACCGGTTGCCGCGTAAAGTCTATTTACCCAGGGAGGGTCTGCCGTGAGTGATCTGGAGCAATTCCGTCAGGAAACCCGCGCGTGGCTGGAGGAGAATTGTCCCCAGTCGATGCGCACGCCGATGCCGGAGGATGAAACCTGTTGGGGCGGCCGCAATGCGGTTTACAAGAACCCCGACAGCAAGGTCTGGCTCGACAATATGGCCTCGCGCGGCTGGACCGCGCCGATGTGGCCCAAGGAATATGGCGGCGGCGGCCTCAACAAGGATGAAAACAAGATCCTGCAGCAGGAGCTGGGACGGATCAGGGCGCGGCCCGCCTTGTCGAGCTTCGGCATCTGGATGCTTGGCCCGGCATTGCTTGAATTTGCCAGCGAAGAACAGAAAAAGCTGTATCTGCCGCCGATCGTGCGCGGTGAAATCCGCTGGTGCCAGGGCTATTCGGAACCCGGCGCGGGTTCGGATCTCGCGGGCCTGCAGACCAAGGCAGAAGATCAGGGGGATCATTATCTCGTCAACGGGTCGAAAATCTGGACTTCCTATGCGAACTTCGCTGACTGGATCTTCTGCCTGGTGCGGACCAATCCGCAAGCGCCCAAGCATGAAGGGATCAGCTTCCTGCTGTTCGATATGACAAGCCCGGGTGTGACGACGAAGCCGATTCAGCTGATCAGCGGCTATTCCCCCTTCTGCGAAACCTTCTTCGATAATGTGAAGGTGCCGAAGGAAAATCTGGTCGGTGAGCTGAACAAGGGCTGGACCATCGCCAAGGCGCTGCTGCAGCATGAGCGCACCATGATCGCGGGCATGGGCAGCGGTCCGGGCGGCGGTGGCGGCAGCGGCCTGCGCTCGCCTTCCGTCGTGGCGAAGAAATATGCCGGCGAAGTGGATGGCAAGATTGCCGATCCGTCGCTGCGTGAAGCGGTCGCCGCACATAATATGAATTCCCGCGCGTTCGGGCTGACCGTGCAGCGTACGACAGACGAAGCCAAGGCCGGAGCGCCTCCGGGACCGGCCTCGTCCATGTTCAAATATTACGGCACCGAGCAGAACAAGCGGAAATATGAGCTGCTGTTGCAGGCAATGGGCACCCAGGCACTGGGCTGGGAAGGCGATGCGTTCGAGGAGCATGAGCTTTCCATTACCCGCGAATGGTTGCGCAGCAAGGCAAACTCGATCGAGGGCGGCACATCGGAAGTGCAGCTCAACATCATCGCCAAGCGTGTGCTCGGCCTGCCCGAATAATCGCTCAAGGAATTCAAAAAGGGCCCGCCACGGCGGGTGAAGGAAACAGACATGGCTTTGGTACTCAACGAAGATCAACAGCAGCTCAAGGATGCGGCGCACGCTTTCATTCAGGACAAATCCCCGGTTTCGGCGTTGCGCAAGCTGCGCGACGAGGAAAACCCCGACGGTTTCGACCGCGCCTTGTGGGCCGAGATGGTGGAGCTTGGCTGGCCCGGCATCATCATTCCTGAGGAATTTGGCGGCTCGGAGTTCGGCTATACCGGGCTTGGCGTCGTGTTGCAGGAAATGGGGCGTACACTGACGGCATCGCCGATGGTGTCGACCGTGCTGATCGGCGCGTCGGCCTATATGCTGGGTGCATCCGATGTGCGCAAGAAGGCGATGCTGCCTGAAATCGCGGCCGGCAAGAAAATCGTTGCGCTCGCCCTTGAGGAAGGGCCGCGTCACGCGCCTTACAATATCGCCACGCGCGGTGGCCCGTCTGTCGATGGCTACCGCATCTCGGGCGAGAAAACCTTCGTGCTTGACGGGCAGGTTGCCGATGAGCTGATCGTTGTCGCGCGTGAAAGCGGTGAGCCTGGGGACCGCGACGGGCTGACCCTGTTTCTGGTGGATGCCAAGGCACCAGGCGTGAAGATCACGCCGACCAGGATGGCCGACAGCCGCAATGCCGCGAATATCACCTTCAATGGTGCAAGCGCCAGCGGCGACAAGATCATCGGTGAGAAGAAGAAGGGCGCGGATGTGCTTGACGCTATTCTCGACCGGGCGCGGATCGGATTGGCGGCGGAGATGCTCGGCGCGATCGAAGTTGCGTTCGAGATGACTGTCGAATATCTCAAGACACGGCAGCAGTTCGGCCGGCCCATCGGATCGTTCCAGGGGCTTGCGCACCGGGCGGCTGAAATGTTCTGCGAGGTTGAGCTGTCGAAATCGGTGGTGCTCGATGCGCTGTCGGCAATCGACGACAATCGCGACGATATCGCCCAGGCGGCAAGTCTGGCCAAGGCGCGGCTCAATGATACGTTTCACCTGATCAGTTGCGAAATGCTGCAAATGCATGGTGGCATCGGTATGACTGATGAGGCGGATATCGGCTTTTACATGAAGCGGGCCCGCGTCGCGGCGGCGACATTCGGCGATTCAGCTTTCCATCGGGATCGTTACGCCACGCTTGAGGGCTATTGACCGGCTTCCGGGCGCGGGCCGGAAAGGCCCGCACTGGCAGCATGATGATAAAGCGATCAAAGGCAATTTGAAGAGGGGGTTATCCCTCTTCATAGCGCAGATCCCACACCCCGGACATATAGCGCGCGATAAGTATCAGCACGATCATGCCGATGGTGGGGATCAAAATGGCATTGATCGGGCCGATCCGGTCGATGGCGAAGCCGATCAGCAGTGCCCCGATCGGCGCACCCCCCATATAGCCAAGCTGGAAAATGGACAGCACCCGTCCGCGGTGATCCGCGGGGGCGGCAGCCTGAACAAGCGTCCGGCCCATCACCATGGAAATGCCGCCGCTGATCCCCCACAGCCCGGCAATCGCATAAAGTCCGTAAAGCGGCGGTTGGAACAGGATCAACGCCATGATCAGGCCGCTCGCCGTGGTCGACAGGATCAGCGCGCGTCCCTGCTGCCTGATATGGCCATAACGGGTCATGACAATTGCGGACAGGCAGGTCCCCAGCATGAAGCAGGTATTCAGGATGGCAAGTGCCGCGGAATCGCCATGATAAACATCGCGCACGATGATCGGCAGTTGCACCATGAATACCCCGATATAAAGGATGCCGGTAAAAAACATCAGGATCACGATCGGCCGGATCGCATCGATCCGGAAAACCTCGGCAATGCTGTCCCTGATTTCCGCGACCGCATGGCGGCGTTCGCCGTCCGCGGGCGGTAATCGGGGCAGGCGCGTGGCGACCAGCGCGGCCAGCACCAGCAACACGGCCTGCATGACAAGCAGCGGCGCACCGCCCATCGCATCCGATGGCGCGCGCCCCATGGCCAGCGCCAGATAGCTTGCCCCGCCGCCAAGCAGGATACCGAAGATCTGGCTGCCGAACTGGATGCCCGTCGTCGCGGTCACGGTTTGCTGAATTTGCCCGTTTGCCACCCGCACAAGCATGGCCTCGCGCGCCGGGATGATGAAAGCGCCGAGCGCGCCTGCGCCCAGGCTCATTGCAATCATTACAAAAAAGCTCAGGCTTTCCACCCGGATAATCAGGGCAAGCGACAGGGGGACAAGGGCAATCACGCATTGCAGGGTGATCAGATGCCCGCGCAGTTCGCGGCGATCCGCGACAACCCCGCCAAACAGCACCAATGTCAGCATCGGCACCATCGACATCATCTGCGCAAAGCCGACCCTGCTTGCGCTTTCATTGAGAACTTGCGTCAATATCCAGGGGTAGAGCACGCTCTGGATGCCCATGGCGCTGAAATAAAGCCCGAAACCAAGCAGATACCAGTTGCGCGTTGCAGTGCCGCTGCGGGTTCCCGCCGTCGCGCCCGGAGGGGTACATGCCTCCAATGCGGAGGCATCTGCGTCGAGATTGGTCTTTTGTTGCGGCGTGGATGTCATGTCCGCGCGGCGAGAGATTTTGTATCTGTCGTCATCTTGTAACCGAATCAGCGCTTTTCCGACGCTAACCTACCAGATTGGCCATAGCTGCCCTATGGGCTTTCTTGCGCCCATAAACGTGATGCCGGTGTCAGCAGCAGCACAGCCCCCAGCAGAAACAGTGCCGGGAAAGGGATGGCTGCCTGCGGGCCGAGGGCGGCTGTCAGAAAGCCGACAAGAAGCGACCCGATCGGGGCGGCGCCAAGATAACCAAGCTGGTAGACCGATAGCAGCCGTGCCCGGTGGCTGACGGGAGCCGCCTGCTGCACCATTGTGCGGCCCATCGCCATGGTCACCCCCGACAGGATGCCGAACAGGAAGACACAGGCGAAATAGGCGGGCAGGGGCATGGCGACACTGCTTGCAAGCAGCAATAGTGCGGTGGCGGCAAGCGACAGGGTCAGGGCACGGCCGGGAAACCGGATCGTGCCGCGCCGCAAAATCAGCACGGTCGCGACAACCGTGCCCGCCATGAAGCAGCTATGGGCGGTGGCAAGTTCGGGCGAGCTGCCGCCATAGATATCGCGGATGGTAATTGGCAGAATCACCATGAACCAGCCCATGAAACACAGCCCCATGGCGATCATCAGCAAAATGACCGGCAGAATGGGCGGGGTACGCCAGGCCATTTTCAAACCATCGGCAATATCGTGCAGGGCGGAACCATTATCGGCGGGGTCGCGCATCGACGGCACGGGCATCAGCCGCCAGCTTGCCAGCAACGCTATCGCGACAAAGCCCGCCTGAATGAGCAGCAGCGCCGGTGCGCCGATCGCGACCGCCGCGCCGGCAATCGTAATGCCGATGATCTGGCAGCCGAATTGCAGTCCGGTGGCAATCGTCACCGCGCGTTGCACCTGATCGCCGGCAATCCGGCTGAGCAGCGCATCACGCGCCGGTGTGACAAAGGCTGTGCACAGCCCCAGCAGCAGCCCGTATCCGATCATCACGGGATAGGACATCTGCCCCGCCAGGATAAGCAGGGCAAGCCCCAAAGGTGGCACAAGCGCCACCCACTGTATGCGGATCAGCAATTGTCGCAGATCTGTCCGGTCGGCCACAGCGCCGCCAACCAGGATAAAAAACAGGCTGGGCAGCAGCACCGCCATCTGCGCCACGCCGACCCGGTCGGCGCTCTCATTCAGCACGACGACGATGAGCCAGGGGAACAGCACATGCCGCACGCCCCAGGCGGCGTACCAGCCCGTCTGTCCCGCCGCGTAAAGCTGAAACTGACGTTGTTTGCCGAGCGGCAGCTCTGTTTGCTGCGATGCGTCTTCTTGTGCCCGCATCAGCTATTCCCGCTGCCTTCAAGCCGCCAGATCGGCGAGCGCAGGGCGATCCACAGGGCGATCACCGTCATGCCAAGTGCCGAAAAGGCAATCGCGTGCAGCGGGCCGATATATTCCGCAAGCTGGCCGATCATGAAGGACCCAAAGGGGGCGGTGCCCATGAAGCCCAGCATGTAAAACGCCATGGCGCGGCTGCGATGGGCTTCGGGGCTTGCCTCCTGCACGATGGTGCGGCCCATGCTCATGGTGATCGAACCGCAGATGCCCCAGCCCGCCATCAGGAGAAGCGGCGCGGGATAGGGCAGGCCAAGCCCGATCGCCGCCAGCATCAGCCCGCCGATCCCCAGCGCGCAGGTGATGGCGCGCCCCTGCCGCGCGACGCCACCCTTGCGCAGCAGCACAAAGGCAGTCAGCGACATACCGCCCATATTGAACATGTTGATCAGTGCAAGATCACCTGAATCGCCGCCATAGACATCGCGGATAACAAGCGGCACGCCGACGAAAATCACACCCATCAGAAAGAAGCCCATGCCGCCGATCAGGATGATGACATCGCGCAGGGTGCGGTGCCGCCAGACGATCAGGGCGGTATCGGCGATCATGGCGAGGTTGCGCGGCGCGGGGCCTGAGCGGACCGGCGCGGGCAGATGCGACAGATCAAGCCGGTGAAAAGCCAGCGCGCCGAACCATAAAAGCAGCGCCTGCACGACAAGTAGCGGTGCCGCGCCGATGCTGGCCGCCATGCCCGCCAGTGCAAAGCCGCCAAGCTGCACGGCAAACTGCACCATTGTGGCGCTTGTTACCGCGCGTTGGATATTGCCGCGTGCGATATAGGGCAGCATGCCGTCGCGCGCAGGGAACAGGAAGGCCTGCGCTGTGCCGACGGCAAATCCATAAGCGAGCATCAGTGGAAAACTGAGCAGATCGAGCATCACCGCGGCCGCCAGCAGCAGCGCCGGTATGCCACCCAGCAAATGGCAAAGCCGGGTGATGGCGCGCCGGTCCTTGCGGTCGGCGACCGCACCGCCAAGCAGAATGAACAGTAGTCCCGGCAGAAGCAGCGCCATTTGCGCGGTGCCGGCGCGCGCGGCACTTTCCTGCAACGCGATCAGCACCAGCCAGGGGAACAGCACCACCTGCATGCCGAACATGGAGAACCAGGAACCGACGCCGCACAGATACCAGATGAAATTCACCCGCTCGCGGCTGCCCGGAGCGGGGGACGTGCTGTCATCGCTGGTGTTATCTGCGGCTCCGGCCGATGTGTTGTTTGACATATTGTCCATGGGGTTGAGCTTATACCCGGTTGCGCGCCGATCCGTTAGCGTGAAGACAGGTGCGCGTGCGGCAAAGTCGTGCTGGCGTGTGGGCGGGATGCCGGATAAGCTCGGCAGCTCAAACAGCTTGTTTCCGAGAATGAGAACTGAATTTGTTGGGGAACGCCATGGCGAATAAGAAGTCGGCACCGGAATTGAATAAAGAGCAATGGAAAGCGCGGCTTGTCGCCATGCGTGAAGATCTGAGCCAGTTGATTGCCTTGCATCATGAACCGCATGCCGCGCCCGAACTTGACCAGACAACCGTGGGGCGGGTGTCGCGCGCCGACGCCATTCAGGAACATGAGATGGCCAGCGCGACCCAGCGGCGCCGGCAGCAGGAGATCGCCAAGATCGACGCGGCACTCAGCAGGCTGGAAGAAGGCGAATTCGGATTTTGCGTCACTTGCGGCGCGCGGATCAGCGATGGTCGGCTGGAACTCGACCCGACAACGCCATTTTGTGTAAAGCATGCAAAATAACGGGCATACTGGCGCTGGCCATGGCGGGGTCGACGCTGCACAATAGCTGTGATGCGTGAGGTTTCGAATCGCTTTTTGCATGTTTGACGACGGCTTGCTTTATGTGTCCCTGAAAGGGGTGATTGTCCGGCGCGGTCAGATATTGCTGTTGCGAAAACATAGCGGCCGGTGGGATTTGCCGGGTGGGCGGCTCGACCCCGATGAATCACCCAAACAGTGCCTGCTGCGTGAGATTGCCGAAGAAACCGGGCTTGCGGTCAGGCCGGGGCGGCTTTTGCATCGCTGGGTCCGCTATCGCGGCAACGGGCCCAATGTCTTTCTGGTCAGTCACCGGTGCCGGCTGCGCGATCCCCGTTCAGAACCGCGTTTGAGTGCGGAACATGCTGAAAGCCGCTGGGTGGATGCCGATGCGCTGACGCCATACGGGCTTTCCGCGGGGATTGAAAAATCCATTCGCCGCGCTGCCAAATCGTAACCTGGCCGTGCGATAAGCGGCGCATGATGCAACAGGGAAAATTGTCAGATGTCTCAACCGCGCGATAAAGCCGGTCAGCAAAGCGTTGCCGCGCCGCGTCAGGAAATCGAACGCAAATTCCGCGTTATCGGTGATGACTGGCGCGCGGGCGCCAAAGCCTATCCGATCACGCAAGGCTATATCGCGCAGCGCGAGGGGTTCGAGGTCCGGTTGCGCGAAACCGATCAGGCGGCGTTTCTCACGCTCAAGGGCCGGCAGGCGGATGCGCGTATCCGCATTGAATATGAATATGAGGTGCCGCGCGAGGATGCGCAAAACCTGTTGCGGCATTTCGCGCAAGGCAGCCTTATTCAGAAAACCCGCCATGAGGTGACATTCGCCGGCAATCTCTGGGAAGTCGATGTGTTCGAAGGGGAAAATGCCGGCCTTGTGGTGGCGGAAATCGAACTGTCATCGGTCGATCAGACATTCGAACACCCCCCCTGGCTTGGTGAGGAGATCACCGGCGACAAACGCTATTCCAATGTCGCGCTGGCACAGCACCCCTATACCCGCTGGGGGTCAGCCTGATGTTTTCGCCTTTGCCGCCAGGCGCAGGATGATTTCCTCAAGCAGCGCCGCATAGGCCTTTGCCGGCGGGCTTGCCGGGGCGTAGGCAGGTACGGGGGCGCGCCTGATGCCCATCTGCTCCACGATGCTTGAATTCGCAATCACGGTGTTGAGAAACAGGCCAGGCCATTGCGCGGGCAGTTCCTGCATCGCTTCACGGTGCAGTTTCTTGCGTCGGTCGGCCAGCGAAAAGAAAGGCAGGATCTCCGCCTTGCCGAATTTTGGCGAGCCGGAAAAGCTGACCAGCTGCTCAAGGGTGCGCGCCGACAGGGGGGTCGGGATTACCGGCACAAGCAGGGCATCGGCGGCGCGGAAAATGCTTTCCGACAACAGTGAGATGCTGGGCGGGCAATCCAGCAGTACAATGTCATACTGATCGGCCAGGGGATCGAGGATCTGCCCGATCCTGCGGCGTGGTTTGCCGGCTTCTTCAAGTTGAAGATCGAAATAGCGATAGGAAAAATCAGCAGGCAGAATATCAAGCCGCTCGAAATCAGATCCCTTGATCGCCGGATCGACATCGCGTTTGCGCAGCAATTGCCGCGACCCGCCTTTGACGCGCGGTTTGATCCTGAAATAAAAGCTCGCGGCCCCTTGCGGATCGATATCCCATAACAGCACGCGCGCACCGGCCTGCGCGGCGACATGGGCAAGATTGACGATCGCGGCGGTCTTGCCGACCCCGCCCTTGATACTGTAGCTGGCGATAACCTGCATCAGGGGGCACCGCGCTTTTTCTTGCCGCATAACTTGCGGAACCGGTCTTCGGTGGCAGGGCCCGAAAAGGCCGCAAAGGCTTCGTCAAACCGTGCGCGCGAACCCGTTTGCAATCCGGCCAGAACTTCGATCAGCAAGCCCATTGCCATGATGGTTTCAGGTGGCGCCTTTTTCTTTTCGGCCATTTCATCCGCGAAACCGCGCAGCGCGACGGATTGCACGTGATAATCCTGAAAATCACCCAGAATATTTTGCAGGGTACGGAGTGTCCTGGCGAGAGGTTTCACTGTCGAGGGGGGATAAAGCTGGTCAAAAAATTGCAGCAGATAGCGCAGCTTCTTTCCTTCCTTGCGAATGTCATGCAGTGCTTCGTCGGGGCTTTCTTCTGTGATCGCCTCACCGTCGCGGCATATGGCGCGGTAAAGCCGCCAGATGCGTTTTGCCGCAAGTTGCTTGATCGGCGTCAGGGATGGCTCCTGCCAGATCGTCTCGTCATCGCACAGAAAATTGCGCCAGTCGGCTACAAACTTTTCATAACGTTTGCTGTTCAGCGCGCGGGTCAGCTTGCGCTGCTCGCCCCGCTGCCGTTCACGCAGAAAACGTTTCAGGGGCAATAGGTCGTCGCGCCGCCCTTCAGGCAGCATGGCGCAATAATCATCGAACGCAAGCAGATAGACATCAGCATCCCGTGTGGGGCCTGTTACTTGGCCAAGCCAGCGCAGCTCCTGGGAGAAATGCTGCCGCTCTGTGAGCGGAAATATTGTCTTGAATTGCCCGATGGCGGAGCGGGAACGGCGTACCGCAATCCGGAAATCGTGCAGGAATTCGCTATCGATCGCCGTGCGTGTGCCCGGTGCATTGACACACATCTGATCCAGCAGGTGCAGCAGAATATGGCGTAGCGCCTGCCGCGCATTCATTTTCGGATGTAGTGACAGCTCAAGCTTGGATTGGTAATTGCCGATCTCGCGCCCTGCTGCGGCAAACAGGCTGCTTGCCAGCAGGTTGCGGTCATTGGCTGAGCTTGCTGCAAGCTGCTGGATTGTTTTTTCAAGCATGCGGAACGGTTTGGGATAGCCGCGTATCGGCCGGCAGTGAAGCTGCGCAAGGCTTGTTTGTTCATCCACGCCCGTCACCTCAATTTGCGTGATTGTCAGCCGCGCGACGATTTTCTGATCTTCATTGCGGATCGCGATTTCCGACCGTTGCCCGCGTCCCTCATCCGAGGGCAGAAGCGTGCGCATCTCAAGTAGGGGCGCAATCGTGTCGGCCAGTGGCCCTTCGGGCAATTCCTCCGCGAAACCGGGGGCGTCGCCCGGTGCAAGCTCTGCCTGCTGGTCGGTGCTGGCTTTACTGCCGGCGATACGGGTAAGCCGCAATGTGCTGACCTGCGTGCCGTTTGCCGGTGCGGTTTTCTGCAAGATGTAACCGGCCTGAAACAGGCGCCAGTCGAAGCTGTCATAAAATGTAAGCGCCACGGCTTCACCCGATGTCAGCAGCTCAACGTTATAGCGGGGGCTGAGCGCCGCGGAAATCTGATCGATTATTTCCGTGGCCGGGCAGTTCTGAATTTCGAAATATCCCTCAATCATTTCGCTTAGATAACAGTGATGGGGTGAAAAGGGAAGCTGCTGCTCCGTAAGCAGATAATATGACAGATTTGTTACAGTGTGACTGCGTGTTCATGGTAATTCACCCGCTTATTTCGATGTGCAACCAAAAGAAAAGGCGGCTTGTCGAAAGCCGCCTTTTTTGTTTGCCGCAGGTCTGTGAACGCCGATCAGATCGGAATGGCGACCTGGCCAAGCCGAGCGGTGAGTTTGCGGTTTTCCGCATAATCCACCGGTACGGCAATGATCGCGGGGCCTTCCTGGCGGAATGCCTCTTCAAGTGCGGGCTTGATCTGATCAGCCGAGGTCAGGGTCTTGCCCCACATGCCGAACGCCTCGGCCAGCTTTTCGAAATCGGGGTTGCCGAAATCGAGCTTGGAGTGCTTTCCGTCAAAGGCGTCCTGCTGCTTCCATTTGATCAGCCCGTATTCGCCATCGACCCAGACCATGGCCACGACGTTCAGCTTGTAACGCACGGCGGTTTCAAGCTCCTGCACGTTCATCAGAAAGCCCGCATCGCCATTGATGCATAGAACTTTTTGATCGGGGCAGGCGATTTTCGCGCCAATTGCGCCGGGCAGTGCAAAGCCCATCGAGCAGAAACCGTTGGAAATCAGGCAGGTGTTTGGCTCGACCGCCTGATAATAACGCGACACCCACATTTTATGCGCGCCGACATCTGATAACAGAATATCGTTCGGGCCCATCACCTCGCGCACATCCCACAGGATCTTCTGCGGCTTGGCGGGAAATGCGGTGTCGTCCTTTTCCATGGCGAAGTCGTCGGCCATGGTGCTGCGCAGTTTGCCGCGCGTGGCATTGATGTCGAACAGCGGCAGCTTGTCGCCGGCGCGCGCGTCGATTTCCTCATTGATTTGCCACAATGCATCCGCAAGGTCGGATACGATATCGACCTCGACCGGGAAGTGATCGTCGATTTCCGCCGGTGAGAAGTCGATATGGATGATCTTTGCGCCTGAATCAGGCTTGTACCAGCCCGCGGGGCTGTATTCGACAAGGTCGTAACCGGCGGTGATGATGACATCCGCATCGGCAAATGCGTGATTGTTGTAATCGCCGACGCCGAGCCCCATGGTGAACAGGCAGTGGGGGTTATCCATCGGTACCGCGCCTTTGCCCATGAAGGTATTGACGACCCCGATGCCGGTTTTTTCGGCAAGCCGCACAAGCTGCGTTGCGGCGCGTTTGCGCACCGCCCCGTTGCCCGCCAGGATGATCGGCTTCTTGGCGCCCATGATCATGTCGACCGCCTGCTTGATCGCCTTGTGATCGGCGGCAGGCCGGCGCAGCTTGGTAAAGGGCAATGGCGCGCCGCTCGTCTCCTCCTCAGCCAGATCTTCGGGCAGTTCGATGACCGTCACACCGGGTTTTTCGGTTTCGGCGATCTTGAACGCCTTGCGCACAACTTCAGGAATGTTCTTGGGCGAATGAATTGTCTGCGCCCATTTGCTGAGCGGGCGCAACATGGCAATGGAGTCCATGTTTTGATGGCTCTCCTTATGCAGCCTTTTTGTCGAGGCCTGACCGATGATCGCCACAACAGGCGCGCGGTCCATATTGGCGTCGGCAAGCCCTGTGACAAGGTTGGTCGCGCCCGGACCAAGCGTTGCAAGGCAAACACCGGCCTTCCCCGTCAGCCGGCCATAGGCATCGGCCATGAAGGCCGCCCCCTGCTCGTGTCGGCACAGGATGAATTTGATCGGGCTGTCGATCAGCGAAATCATCAGATCCGCATTTTCTTCACCCGGGATCCCGAAGATCCGGTCAACCCCTTCCGCTTCAAGACATTTTACAAATAGATCAGATGCTTTCATCGCTTTTCCCCTCTTCCCCGACCAAGCCGTATCTAAAACTTGCGGTAGTTAAATTTCATCTGAACGCAGGACCATCATCTTTTCGATCTGCATTTCGTGGATGGTGTATGGAATGCCGCCGACGCCGTGGCCCGATTCCCGCGCCCCCGCGAACGGCATCCAGTCGACGCGAAATGCGGTATGGTCATTGACCATGATCGCAGTGCCGTCAATCCGTTTATAGACCCGCATCGCGGTATCGATATCGCGGGTGAAAACCGCGGCCTGGAACGAAACAGGCAGGCTGTTCGCCCGATCGATCGCCGCATCCATATCGGTATAGGAATAAACGCAGATGACGGGTCCGAATATCTCAAGCTTTGACACATTCGCATCTTCAGGCGGATCGAGCAGGACGGTCGGCGCGTAGCAGGAATCAGACAGCTTCTTGCCGCCGGTGACAAGTTTTGCCCCGCCGGCCACCGCCGCCTGTACCCAGTCATCAATCCGGTTGCATTCCCCGTGATTGATGATCGGCCCGACCTCGGTATCGGGATCGGTCGGATCGCCGACCTTCATCTTATCGCCAAGCGCGGCAAGTCCCGTTGCCACCTGCTGCGCGATATCGGCATGGGCAAAGACCCGTTGCACCGACACGCAGACCTGCCCCGCATGATAAAAGCCGCCCTTGGCGAGCCTTGGCAGATTGGCTTCCAGATCGGCATCCTTCGCGATGATCACGGGAGCCGCGCCCCCATGTTCCAGCGCGCAGCGCGTGCCGGGTGCAAGTTGGCTGCGCAATGACCAGCCGACCTTGCCGCTGCCGATGAAGGAGAAGAAGCCGACGCGCGGATCGGTGACCATTTTTGTCGACAGATCGTTATTTTCCGGCACGATCACCTGCGCCCATTCCTTTGGCAGTCCCGCCTCATGCAGGATATCGACAAATGCAAAGCAGGAAAGCGGGGTCGCGCTGGCCGGTTTGACGATCACCGGGCAACCGGCTGCCACCGCAGGGGCGACCTGGTGCACGATCAGGTTGAACGGATGATTGAATGCGCTGACCGCGACAACGACGCCGATCGGTTCATGCTGGGTAAAGGCAACATGTCCGGCCGAGGCGGGGTTGATATTCATCGGGATGAGCGAGCCTGTTTCGGTCCGCATGGTTTCGATGCAAACCTCGATCCCGTCAATGGCCCGGTCGATCTCGACCTGCGAATCGACCAGCGGTTTGCCGCCTTCGCGCGCAGCCTGCAGCGCCAGCTCTTCAGCGCGCTCCTTCATGATGGTCATGGCGCGGCGCAGGATGGCGATCCGCTCGACTTTCGCAATCCAGCTGTCGCGATCGCGGTAAAGCCCGTGCGCGGTGCTCAACGCCTTCTCGATCGCGGCCGCGTCCGACCTTGGCACAGCCGCAATCCTGCTGCCGTCATAGGGTGCCGTTACCGTCAGTTCACCCGCGCTCATATTTCCCTCCAGCTTCCGTTATTCCGCAAGCCCCATAGTTAACCAAAAGGCCGCTCCGGGCTAGGGCTGATTTATGGCAAATCGGCGCGGAGCGGCGGTCATCACATGATTACGGTATCCGCCGGCTCCTGAATCACCGTATGCGCGATGCTGCCGATCTTGTCGATTTCGATACGGATTTTATCGCCTGCTTTCAGGAAACTGGGCGGTTGCATCGCAACGCCGACCCCGCCTGGCGTGCCGGTCGAGATGATATCGCCGGGCATCAGGGTGAAAGCCTGGCTGAGATAGGCGATCTGGTCATAGCAGTCAAAGACCAGATGACGGGTGTTGGAATCCTGCCGGACCTCGTCATTGATAAGCGTGCGGATAGTCAGATCATGCGGGTCACCGATCTCGTCGGGGGTGACAAGCCAGGGGCCGACCGGCCCGTGCGTATCGAAGCTTTTGCCCATCGTCATGGTCTGCGAATGGAACTGCCAGTCGCGTACGCTCACATCATTGACGATGCAGAAACCGGCAATCACTTCATGCGCGCGCTCCTTCGGCACATGCCGGCAGCGCCGGCCGATGATCATGCCAAGCTCGCCCTCATAGTCGAGCGCATCGGAAACCCGCGGCTTGTGAATCGGGTCGCCCGGCGCGTTGACGCAACTCACCTGCTTGTTGAACCAAAGCTGCATGTCGGGCTTTTCGGTTTTCGATTCGGCGATATGGTCGGCATAGTTCAGGCCGATCGCCAGAAATTTCGAGGGTGTCATGACCGGCGCTTCCAGATGTAGCTCGGCCAGCGGGATCGGCGTGCCGCCTGCCTCACGCGCCGTTGTCATCGCGGCCGCGCCGGCGGTCAGAAAACTGCGCATATCGGTCGGCAGATCGGGGGCAGCAGTGGAAAGGTCGATGATGCCCGCATCGGTGACGACGCCAATTCGCGTCCTGCCGTCATGGGTGAATGTGGCCAGTTTCATGCGGTTCCCTTTCTTTTCTTGTTTTGCGACAGTTTACACGCGCCCGGCTGGGCTTACAGTAGCCCGATGACATATCTGCGACAAATAGCATGCTTTTGCGTGCGGCGGGGGAACGGGTGCATGAGACGCGGCTGGCTTTCCGCCATGGCGTGGCTGTTCTGGCTTTGCCTGTCGGGTAACGCGGTGGCGCTGGAACGGGTGGTTTTTGCCACCGACTGGAAGGCGCAGGCCGAACATGGCGGATTCTATCAGGCGCTTGCCAAAGGCTATTATGCGGAACAGGGGCTTGATGTGGTGATCCGGCAGGGCGGGCCGGGCGTCAATATTCCGCAATTGCTGGGCGCGGGCGCGGTGGCGTTCGGGATGGGGTCATCAAGCTTCATGCCGCTCAACATGGTGCGTGCGGGCGTCGGCGCAAAGGCGGTGATGGCGGTGTTCCAGAAAAGCCCCGAAATCCTGATGACCCATCCGCGCCCCGATATCAAAAACCTTGCCGACATGCGCGGCAAACCCATCATGCTGGCCGATGCCTCGATCGGGGCGGTGTGGGTGTGGCTGAAGGCGAAATACGGGTTCGAGGACCGTCAGATCCGCAAATATACCTTTAATCTCGCGCCCTTCCTTGTCGACCCAATGGCGATCCAGCAGGGCTATCTCACCTCCGAACCGTTTATGTATGAGCGGGCGATGGGGCATCCGCCGCAAATCTTTCTGTATGCGGATGAGGGCTATCCGAGCTATGCGACGCTGGTGATGGCGCGTAACGATCTGATCGCGGCCAAGCCCGAATTGGTGCGCGGCTTCGTGGCGGCGACGGCAAAAGGCTGGCGCGATTATCTGTTCGGCGATCCCGCGCCGGGCAATGCGCTGATCAAACGCGATAATCCCGAGATGAGCGAGGCCCTCATCGCACAGGCGATCGCCAAGCTTAAAACCCATCATATCGTTGTGCCTGAAGGGGCCGGGGCGGACGCCATCGGGCAGATGCAGGATGCACGCTGGCAGGCATTTTTCGATGTGATGGTGGCGCATGGGGTCTATCCGCCTGGTCTTGATTATCGCGCGGCCTATACGCGCGCCTTCCTGCCCGAGGCGGCGATGGACAGGGCGCCATGACAGAGGCTGTGGCAGCGGACGCGGCAGCCGGGCCATCGGTCACAGCGCCGGATGGTGGCGGCGCGGGAGGCTGGCTCCGGCTGGCCGGCATCCACAAGCAGTTTGACGATGGTACCGCGGCGCTGTCAGGGGTCGAGCTCACTGTGGCGCGGGGTGAGTTTGTGAGCCTGCTTGGCCCGTCTGGTTGCGGTAAATCCACCTTGCTGCGACTGATAGCGGGGCTCGATACCCCAAGCGCGGGGCAGGTGATCTGGCAGGAGCCGCCGAAAAAGGGCGATATCGGCTTTGTGTTTCAGGAGCCGACCTTGCTGCCCTGGGCCACGGCCGGGCAGAATGTGGCGTTGCCGCTGCGGCTTGCGGGTCATGGTGCGGCCGCGCGGCGCGAGCAGGCAGGGGCAGCCCTTGCCGCGGTGGGGCTTGAAGGTTTTTCCCGGCATTATCCGCACAGCCTGTCAGGCGGGATGAAGATGCGGGTGGCGATTGCCCGCGCGCTTGTCACCGCGCCGCCGGTTCTGCTGCTTGATGAACCTTTTGCAGCACTTGACGAGATGACGCGGCACGAGCTGAACGATGATCTGCAGCAGCTTGCGGTGAACCGGGGGCTGACGGTGATCTTCGTCACCCACAGCGTGGCGGAGGCGGTCTATCTGTCCCGGCGCATCGCGATCATGTCGGCGCGGCCGGGGCGGATCAGCAAGGTTATTCCGGTCGATTTCCCCGCGCCGCGTGCGTCCGGATTTCGCCATCAGGCAGAATTCGGCAAATTATGTGCGGAAATTTCGGCCGCCTTGCGCGCAGGATAGGGGTGTACCGCGCGGCACCTGGCCGCTCCCCTGACTGTACGCTTCAGCCAACCCGTTCGCGCAGCCCGAAGATGATATTCTTGTTGCGGCTGATCGAGGTGCGCACCACATTTTTGCGCATCAGATCCTCAAGCGTCTTGTTGAGATCCTCGAGCGTCAGGCCGGTGGCCGCCGACAGGCGGTCTTTTGTCCGCCATTTATATTTCTGGTGCGACAGGGCGACCAGCAGCTTCTGCTCCGTCTCGTCGAACTGGCTGAATTCGGCCATCCATTTCAGGTTGGGCGCAATCTTTTCTGTAGCGTCAGGCATTGGTCAGGCGGGTCCGTCTTTGCCGGGCGGTATCGTGGCCGCGCGGAGTTTGGCAAGGATTGCGGAAACTTCGTCCGGTTTCAGTTCGTCTTCGGGCGGTGGCGCGCCACTGTCATCCGCGCCGCTGTCATCTATGTCGGTTTCACTGTCCTGGGCATCGTCAAAGCTGTCATGCGTGGCAGGCATATCGTCCACCTCACCGCCCGCGGGCAGCTGCCCCTGTTCGTGCAGCGCATTGACCAATTGCCGGAATTCCTCTTCCGTGGTGCCCTGAATAAGCTCGCGCGCCTGCGCGAAGCTGAAATTCACCCCACCGATGGAAATCCCGTCAAGCCGGTTCATCAGCCGGGGCAGATGCTCGGTGAAAATCGCCTCGACAAACACAGCAATGGGCTTGCGGAAATAGATCGCCGCGAAGATCAGCAGGATTGCCGGATCGATCAGCAGCTTGAGAATTTCAAGCAGATGCCGCGCAAGCGTTTCGTCATAGCGGCTGAGCAGCGTAAATCCGCCAAGCAGCGCCATCAGCGCCGCGCCCCAGCAGGCGGCGTGCAGCATCCGGTGTCGCTGGTTTGCGGTCTCCATCTTTCGGCTACCCGTGATCGGTCGTTTATATGCGCGTGCGCTGATCTTATAACAGTAGGACCGAAACGGCTCAATCAGATGAAGTCTGGGCGCGCGGCGGTGAAGGAAAGCGGCAAGCGATGATCCGGGGCAACCAAGGGGCGGAGAAGCCGATGTGGCGGCAGGCAGCGGAGACAGACGGGCGCGGGCGGCGCATATTGGCAATTGCGATGCCGGTGCTTGCCGGTCTGTTCGCGCTTGCCGGATGGGAGCTTGCGGTTGCGATTGCGCAGATCCCGCCTTTTGTCCTGCCTGCGCCCAGTGCAATCGGCGCAGCGCTGGTCGCGGATTTTCCCTCGCTTGCGGCAAGCCTGTGGCAGACTGTGCGGATCACGGGTCAGGCTTTCGTACTGGCGGTCGTCAGCGGTGTCGGGTTGTCCCTGCTGTTTTCGCAGAGCCGGGTCATCGAGATGACGCTGTTTCCCTTCGCCGTTATCCTGCAGGTGACGCCGATCATCGCGATTGCACCGCTTATCCTGATCTGGGTCGGCTTCGATCATGCGGATCGTGCGCTGTTGATTATGGCCTGGGTGGCCGCGTTTTTCCCGATTCTGTCGAATATGACCCTGGGATTGCGATCGGCCGATCCCAACCTGCTTGCCCTGATGCGGCTTTACGGCGCATCGCGCGTGCAGACAGCGCGGTTTGTGCAACTGCCTGCCGCCTTGCCCTTCTTGCTGTCGGGGATGAAAATTTCCGGCGGGCTTGCCCTGATCGGTACGGTGGTTGCCGAATTCGTTGCCGGCAGCGGCGCGTCGACCGGCCTTGCCTGGCGGATCATGGAGGCGGGCAATCGGCTGGAAATCCCGCGCATGTTCGCCGCATTGATCCTGCTGTCGCTGCTCGGGATTGCGATTTTCTTCCTGCTCAGCCTGCTTGAAACGCTGCTGCTGCGCCGCTGGCACGATAGTGCGCGGCAATCGGTTTTGCGTTGAAAGCGATGTGAGCGCACCAATTTGCGGTTTTTCGGTTAATAACATTTAAAAAATGTAATTAAATATATTTCACACTCATATTGACATATTTAGCTGCGGGAAACATATTCCGCCGCATAAACAGGAATTTCCCGCGCCGGTCTGCTATATCGCCACGGGAAAACACGGACCCAGGGAAAACCCCGATTATGTACCGTTACGACGATTTCGATCAGACCTTTGTCAATGAACGGGTGGAACAGTTCCGCGATCAGGTGGCGCGGCGGCTGTCCGGCGAGTTGACTGAAGATGAATTCAAGCCGCTGCGGCTGATGAACGGCCTTTATCTGCAATTGCATGCCTATATGCTGCGGGTGGCGATCCCTTACGGCACGCTGTCTTCGACGCAGCTGCGCAAGCTTGCCGAAATTGCCCGCAAATATGACAAGGGCTACGGCCATTTCACGACCCGGCAGAACCTGCAATATAACTGGCCGGCACTGAAGGATACGCCCGATATTCTGGCCGAACTGGCCTCTGTCGAGATGCATGCCCTTCAGACCAGCGGCAATTGCATTCGCAACGTGACCGCCGATCAATATGCCGGCGTTGCGGCGGGCGAGGTCGATGATCCGCGCATCTATGCCGAAGTCTTGCGGCAATGGTCGAGCCTGCATCCGGAATTTTCCTTCCTGCCGCGCAAGTTCAAGATCGCGATCACCGGCTGTGCGAACGACCGTGCGGCGATCAAGGTGCATGATATCGGACTTGTTGTGGTGCAGAACGCGGCTGGTGAAACCGGCTTTGAATTCTGGGTCGGCGGCGGGCTTGGCCGCACACCGGTCATCGGTAAATGCATCAATCCGTTCGTGGCCAAGCGGGACCTGCTCTCTTATAGCGAGGCGGTGCTGCGCGTTTACAATATGCTTGGCCGCCGCGACAATATGTACAAGGCGCGGATCAAGATCCTGGTGAATGAGACCGGGGTTGAGGAATTCACACGTCTGGTCAATGAGGAATGGGCGGAAATCCGCGAGGGTTATCTGGAATTGCCCGAGGAAGAGGTGCAGCGCATCCGCGACTTTTTCGCGCCGCCCGCCTATGAATCGCTTGAGGCGGATCCGCCCGAATTCATGGAAAAACTCGATGCGGATCCCGCATTCGCCGACTGGGCGCATGCCAATCTGGCGCCGCATAAGGTGTCAGGCTATGCGATCGTCAATCTGTCCCTCAAACCGATTGGCGGCATTCCGGGCGATGTGACCGACAGCCAGATGGAGGCGGTGGCCGCGCTGGCCGATCAGTTCAGCTTCGGCGAAATCCGTGCAACGCACGAGCAGAATCTGACGCTGCCCCATGTCGCGCAAAAAGATCTTTATGCCCTGTGGGAGGCATTGCAGGCGCTTGATCTTGCGACCCCGAATGTCGGGCTTGTCAGCGATATCATTGCGTGCCCGGGGCTTGATTATTGCGCGCTTGCCAATGCGCGTTCGATCCCCGTTGCGCAGATGATCAGTGAACGGTTCGCCGATCTCAAGCGTCAGCATGATGTCGGGCCGCTCAAGATCAAGATTTCGGGCTGCATCAATGCGTGCGGGCACCATCATGTCGGGCATATCGGCATTCTGGGTGTCGACAAGAAAGGCACCGAATTCTACCAGATCACCCTGGGCGGCAGCGCCGAGGAAGATGCCGCGGTCGGGCAGATACTGGGTCCCGCCTTCGGTTATGACGAAGTAACCGATGCGGTTGAAAATGTTGTGAATACCTATCTCAAGCTGCGCGAGGGGCCGGGCGAAACCTTCCTGCAGATGGTGCGCCGGACAGGCGTGACGCCGTTCAAGGAGGCGTTGTATGAAACTGCTTAAGGACGGCAAGCCGGTCACTGATGACTGGGTCCATCTCGATGATGCGGATCCCGCACCGGCGGCGGGTGGGGTAATTGTTTCCCTTGACCGTTGGCGGGCGGAGCGTGATGCGCTGCTGAAGCGCGGGCAGGTCGGTATCCGGTTGAAAAGTAATGAAGCGCCGGCGGAAATCCGCGATGATCTGGGGCATTTCGGGGTGATTGCGCTGGAATTTCCGGTCTATCGGGATGGCCGTGCCTTTTCCTATGCGCGGCTGTTACGCGAACGCTTTGGCTATAAGGGTGAATTGCGCGCGGTGGGGAATGTGCTGTTCGACCAGCTGGCCTTTATGCATCGCTGCGGCTTTGACGCTTTCGAGGTGCAGAAAGACCCGGATGCGGACAGGTTCGCAAAGGCGCTGACCGCTTTCAGTGTGCGGTATCAGCGTGCTGCCGATGATGCGCAGACAGCATTGGAACTGCGCCACAAGGCGCGCCGCAATGTCGCGCAGGAAGGACGATAGCGATGGCAAGAATTGCAACCGACAGCCCGCAGATTATCACCGCAAACCGGCTTGATGACGGCATAGTCGTTTATTTCGCGACCGATAAGGACGCGGTGCAGTGGGTCGAGAAGATCGCCGATGCAAGCGTTCTGATCGGGGAAGCGCTGACTGCGGCGCTCAGCCGTGCCGAACAGGCGGTTGAGGCGAATGAGGTGGTCGAGGTCTATCCCATTCCTGTCGATGAGGCCAAGCACCCGCAATCCCAGCGTGAAGCGGTGCGCGCTGCCGGCCCGACGATCGCCTATGGGGTTCAGTAACGTTTGCGGGGACCAGTACGGGCCGGGGCCAGTAAGATGGGGCTCTCCGCCCGCCTGAGCTGTGGTTTTTCGGTCAGCTTTTAAGCTTATAGCCGCGTGCAAACATCCGCCAGCAGGCAAGCCAGAGCATGCCGATCAGCGCCGCGGTGACAAGCACGCCGGTGACCGGCGGCGCGTCCGCATGGCCGGTAAAACCGTAGCGCAATCCATCGATCAGATAGAAAAACGGGTTGAAGGCGGCAAATTGCTGTATCCAGCCGGGCAATTGCGCGACCGAATAAAAAGTGCCCGACAGATAGGAGAGCGGCAGGATCACGAAATTTGTGATCGTTGCCATATGGTCGATCTTGTCGGCCCAGATGCCGGTCATGATCCCGATCAGCGACAGGATCAACGACCCGGCCAGCGTGAAATAGAGCACCGCCCAGGGGGCAGCGACAGACAGCCCGGCCAGCGGCCACAGGCAAAGCGCGGCAAGGGCGGCGCAGGCAATGCCGCGTGTCGCGCTGCCCATGGTCAGGCCAAAGGTAATCTCCCCCGCCGACAGGGGCGGCATCAGCAGATCGACGATATTGCCCTGTACCTTGGAAAACATGATCGATGAGGAGCCATGCGCGAAGGCGTTCTGGATCACCGTCATCATGATCAGCCCCGGCGCCAGGAATGTGACGAAGGGAATGCCGTTCGGCGTCGGGCGGCCCGCACCCAGCGCGACACTGAATATGGTGAGAAACAGCAGCGTGACGATCACCGGACCGAGCAGGGTTTGCGGATAGCTGCGCAGGAAACGCGATAATTCACGCCGGTAGAGCGTCCACAGTCCCAACCCGTTCAGCCGCCCGAAATGACGGACGCCGAAATCCGGAAAGCCGGTCTGCACGTCGCGTCTGCCCCTCACGCTTTCAGCCGCCAGCCACGATCGAGCAGTTTGTGGCAACACCACCACAGGATCGCGGCAAGCCCGGCAGTGACCGCGACGCCAACAGCGACAGAACCGTCGGCGACGCCGGTAAAGCCATAACGGATCCCGTCGATCAGATAGAAGAAGGGGTTGAAGTGGCTGATCTGCTGGAACAGGTCGGGCAGGCGCGAGATGGAATAGAAGCTGCCCGACAGAAATGAGAGCGGCATGATGATGAAGTTGGTCACCGATGCCATATGGTCGAACTTGTCCGCCCAGATGCCCGCCAATGTACCGATGATCGACAGGATCAGCGACCCCATCACCGCGAAATAAACGATGGCCCAGATATGCGCGAAAGCGAAATCGACGAAGGCCAGCATGGCAAGCGCGGTCGCCGCGCCGACAACAATGCCCCGGCTGACACCGCCCAGGATGAAGGCGGTGGTGACTTCCGCGCTCGATAGCGGCGGCATCAGCAGATCGACGATATTACCCTGGATCTTCGCGCTCAGCATCGAGGAGGAGGTATTCGCGAACGCATTCTGGATGATCGCCATCATGATGAGGCCCGGTGCCAGAAACGCGATAAAGCTGATGCCATGGATATCGGGCCGGTCGCGGCCCACCGCGATGCTGAAAATCGCAAGATAAAGCAGGGTTGTCACGATCGGTGCGCCGATCGTCTGCAGATAAAGATTGAGGAACCGCTGCACTTCCTTGACATAAAGCGTCCACATGCCAAGCCAGTTGACGCCCTGCAGATGGGTTGCGCCAAATTTATGTGTGGAATCAGAGGTGGTGTGTGCTGGCATAGAAAAATTCCAAATGGCGAAAAATTCCAAACGGCAAGGCATCCAAAATATCGCAAGGGGCAGACGGCAAACTCCGGGCGGCAAAATTCGGGCAGGTGGATTGTATCCAGCCTGAACTAACCTATATAACCGCCGTTGCATGGGATTACAGCAAACAAATGCCCGATTCCAGTGGCCAGGCTGTCGGCAATCAATGGCGGTTGCTGGTGTTTCTGCCGGGCATAATGCCTGCGGCGCCATAGGTGGCGGGCAGTTATCCACAATAAATTCGTAGCAGAATGCCAATTCGGCATTGGTAAGATATTGTAGTTTTGCGTCAGCATGCTACGATATCTGGTAGTTTCTGGGGTGAGTTGGGTTATGCCCTAATTGTGTCTCATTCTTGGTGTTTGCACTGCTGACAGGGTGCAGAAAAAGAGGAATTCATGGCCTGGACCGAAGAACGCATCGAAAAGCTGACAAAATTGTGGACAGAGGGGCTGACCGCAAGCCAGATCGCGCAGGAGCTTGGCGATGTCACACGGAATGCGGTGATTGGCAAGGCGCATCGCCTGGGGTTGTCGGGGCGGCCGTCACCGGTGCGCGCGGCGCGGACGAAAAAGCCCGCGGCGTCCCGTCCGGCAAAGCCAAAGCCGCTTGCCGCGCGCAGTAATGCATCAGCACCTGCCAACAAGCCGAAACCGGCACCTGCGGTACAACCGCCTGCGCAGCCGGTCAGGCAACAGCCTGCGATGCCGCAGCTTGATTTGTCGGAAATCGAGGCGGGGCCGGGTGTCACGCTGCTGAAAGTTACCGACAAGATGTGCAAATGGCCGATCGGCCATCCCGGTGAGCCCGGCTTCCGCCTGTGCGGCCGTCCATCGGCTGAGGGCGGGCCATATTGTCAGGCCCATGCGGAGCTTGCCTATCAGGTGGTGCCCTCCAAACGCGATCGGCGCGCGGGCGCGGCCTAGCCATCACCGGCGTGGTGTTGCTGCTTGTTCGGGCCGCCGCCGCGCCCCTTTGCACCGCCGCGCCTGTACCATTGTTCAGCGAGCAGCCCGCACATGGCGGCCAGTCAGCCAGATATAGCGCAGACATAGCAGGCTGACCGATATTGCGCTGGCGATCAATATCGCCTCGATCAACCCGAGCGGGCCGTGCCCCGCGCGTTGCGTCAGCCACCAGCCGCACGGAATCATGACAATTGCGTAAGAGCAGAGATGGGTGAGGGTGGGGACCCAGCTATCGTTCCAGCCGCGCAGGGCTGTCGCCATTATCCCTTGTCCACCATCCAGAATGATAACCCAGGCTGTCAGCGCAATCAGCGGTATGACCGTCGCGAGCAGTTCTGCCTCTGTCGTGTAAAAGGCGGCAAACATCGCTGGATTGACGGCCATGGCAATCACGATAGTTGCTTGAACCGCCGCGCATAGGGCAAGGCCCGTCCAGCCGATCTGGCGTGCAGTGCGATAATCTTCCGCGCCGCGGGCATTGCCGATGCTGACGGTGGTCGCTGACGCAAAGCCCAGCGCAATCATGAAATTCATGCCGATCAGGTTCAGCGCAATCGTATAGGCGGCGATCGCCAACGTCCCGAGCAGCCCGGCAAGCAGCGTCATGGCGCTGAATGCGCTTGCTTCGATGGCGGCGCTCAGCCCGTGGGCCAAGCCAAGCTTGCGTTGTTCCGCCCAGCCGCGCCAGCTTGCCCGCCAGCCATTGGGGTCTGGTATCCGGACGCCAAAAAGCCGCCAGTCACGCATATGCCAGATATATCCAAGGATCAGGCACAGCGCCACAAACCGCACAAGAATGGTGGCGATGACAGAGCCCATTGCACCAAGCTCGGGCATGCCCAGCTTGCCAAAAATGAGCACCCAATTCGCCCCGATATTGACGATATTGGCAAACAGCATGATCACCATTGGCGGGATCGGGCGCTTTATGCCTTCAAGAAAATTGGCGCTGACGATATAGCACAGCAAGATTGGCATACTGGCACCCAGCATAAGTGTCAGCGATGCGCCGCTTTTGGCAAGTGCGGGCGTCTGGCGTGTCACCAACAAAAGCGGTTCGGTCAGCAGGCAGAGCGCGAAACCCGCAAACCCGATCAATACGGCATAGGGCAGGGAGCGGCGCCAGACCTGGCCGCATTCGGCATAGTTCTGCGCGCCATGGGCCTTGGCCGTGAAAATCAGGGTACCGATCAGCAAACCCGACGCACTGACAAGCAAGACAAAGAAAAAAGCATTGGCAAGCGCGAGCTCGGCAAGCGCGGTCGCGCCGTAATGGCCAACCATGATGGTATCGACAAGCACCATGCACATGATGCTGGCGCGCGCGATCACGACCGGCGCTGCCAGCCGGACAAGCTCTACCGCCTGCTTTCGTACCGGCATCGCAGCCGCTATTTCACCCACATCGTCTATCCCTGTTGAAAGGGTGGCGAGGGGCGTTTTTCGCCGCTCAACCGCTATGCTGCATGAAATAGTCGAGCCCCAGGCAAAATGCCATAGCCAGTGCGGCTGCTGCCGGAACTGTGATCAGCCAGGCAGATACGATGGTGATGAGATGTTGCCGTCGCACGAGTTTTCGCTTCTTGGCCTTGCGTTGCTTCTTCTTGGAAAGCGTTGTCGGGCTGTCGTTTGAATGCAGGTTATTGTTCGTGCGATTGCTGCGGAATTCACGTAGGAAACCGACGCCGAAAATCGCGCCGACCGCAATATGGGTGGAGCTGACCGGCAGCCCCAGGGCGGATGCGGCAATGACGGTAATCGCCGCCGATAATGCCACGCAAAAGGCGCGGGCCCGGTCGAGCTTGGTGATTTCCGCCCCGACTGTGCGGATCAGCTTCGGTCCAAACAGCGCAAGCCCCAGGGAGATGCCGATCGCGCCTACGCCCATCACCCAGAACGGCACCTCGGCTTTCGCGGCAATGCCGCCGGTCGTGACGGCCGTGACAATGGCGGCAAGCGGGCCAACCGCATTCGCCACATCGTTCGCGCCATGGGCAAAAGACAGCAGACAGGCAGCAAAAATCAGTGGATAGGTAAACAGTTCCGCGACCGAAGCGCGCCTGTTTTCAAGCCCGAATGCAGCCCGCGCGATCACGGGCCGCAGGATGAAATAGGAAACCGCAAAGGCGACAAGCGCGCAAATCACGATAAGTTCCGCCTCGGGCTCCCACAGGCGCTTGAGCCCTTTCACCATCATATAGACGGTGAAGGCCGTCACCATGATGGCGACCAGCACAGGCACCCATTTCTTCGCCGCCGCGATCTTGTCTTCCTGATAAATGATGCGCGATTTGATGAAGGCCAGGAACAGGGCCGCGATGAGCCCGCCCAGAACCGGCGAGATCACCCAGCTTGCGGCGATCTTGCCCATTGTCATCCAGTTCACGACATTGACATCGACAGATGCGATCCCCGCACCCAGCACCCCCCCGACGATGGAATGCGTTGTCGACACCGGTGCACCGATATAGGTCGCCATATGCAGCCATATCCCCGCGGCAAGCAGGGCTGAAATCATCGCGCGGATAAAATGTTCGGTGCTGGGCATCGCCATCGGGTCGATGATGCCCTTGGAAATCGTCGACACCACATCGCCGCCGGCCAATATCGCGCCCGCCGCCTCGAAAATCGCGGCGATGATCAGCGCGCCTGTCAGGGTCAGCGCTTTTGAACCGACAGCCGGGCCGACATTGTTCGCCACATCATTCGCCCCGATATTCAGGGCCATATAGCCACCGATCACCGCGGCGATGATCAGAAAGTTGCCGTGAATACCGTCAGCCTGCAGGCTGGTGACAAGCCATACAGCGGCCAGAAACAGTGCGGCAAGTCCGACAGGGCCGAACCGCATCGCTGTCTCGCGTGTTGCCGATTGGGCGCGGCCAATCCGCTTGAGATCTTTATCGAGTCCCGTTTTTGCCATGGTGTTCCTGTTCGATTGCGCGGTGCAGATAAGGATGGGCAGCTCTATCGGCTGCCAAAAACACCCTTTTGTTCAAGTTTGTGTTCGTCATCTTCGGAAATGCCCGCCTCGCGCAGGATTTCCGACCGATGCTGCCCTAGCTGTGGTGCGCCGTGACGGTATTCCGGACTGGTCCCGCTGAACCGCGCGGGGGTGCGCGCCTGTCGCAGGGGGCCGGCTGCCGGGTGTTCTGATTGCATGATGATATCGGTGGCGAGAATCTGCGGATGCGTAATCATGTCATTGCGCGTCAGAACCGGTGCGCAAGGAACCCCTTCGGCTTCAAGCCTTGCCATCCAGTCATCGGTTGTGCGTTCGATCAGCACGGACTGGGTCAGCGACAGCCGCTCATCGATATTGAGATCGCGCAATTCGGTCGTCGCAAAACGCGGGTCGTCCAGCCATTCGGGGCGCTGCAAGGCGCGGGTCAGCCCGGCCCATTGCGTATTGGTCATGACCGCGACGCTCATATAACCGTCTCTGGTTTCGTAGATCAGGTCGATAAAGCTTGCCGCGCGTTGCTGACTGACCTTCTTGCCGATATAGGTCTGCGCCCCCATATCGGACGACCAGAGAAACGCGACCACCGCCTCCAGCATCGACAGGCGCACATGCTGCCCCTCACCGGTCTTGGCGCGCGCCAGCAGGGCGGCGGTCACCGCCTGCGCCGCGGTAATCGCGGTCAGCTTGTCGGGCAGGATCGTGCGGATCAGCCTTGGGCGTTGCGTATCCGCGCCGCCCTGAACAGAGGCAAGCCCGGACAGTGCCTGGATGATCGGGTCATAAACCGGCTTGTGGGAAAACGGGCCCTTTTCGCCAAAACCGCTGATCGAGACATAGATGATGTCAGGCGCAACCGCGCGAATTGCCGCTTCGCCAATCCCCATCCGGTCGACAACGCCGGGGCGGAAATTCTGCATGATGACGTCCGATTTTGCGGCCAGCTTTTTGACAAGCGCCACGCCGTCGGCCGTTTTCAGATCGATCGCGATGGAACGCTTGTTGCGGTTATTGTTGAGGAATGCGGCGGAAAGCCCGCCGTTCTTATTGCCTGCACCACGCGTGAAATCGCCGGTTTCGGGGGGTTCCACCTTGATCACATCGGCCCCTTGATCGGCCAGGATCATGCTGCAATAAGGGCCCGAGATGACCGCGCTCAGATCCAATATGCGATAGCCGGCAAGTGGTCCCGCCATGGGAAAGCTCCCTCATCCGTTATGCTCTCGTTTTGGGTTCCAGAGCAGTGATTCAGACCCTGGAGGACAATCTGTGCGATGACTGCGCGTCAAAGGCAAGTCGCTTTATGACATTTTCATGACAGCCGGGGATTCACAAAGCCGTCAGCGGTTTTACAAAAATTTTTTGTTGAATAACTTGACACTTTGCTAACGCTTCTGTTCGGTTGTCGGCAAAGAGAGTGTGCCGGAACTGACCGCGCACGATAATAAGAGGCAGCCGCATGTTTTATGGTTGGCGGGTATTAGCCGCGCTGTGCATCATCTATTTTTTATCCGTAGGCGTTGTATTCTGGTCTTTTGCCGTCGTGTTGCCGGCCATGATCCTGGATCTTGGCTGGACCCGTGGTGCCGCAAGCGTGGGACACGCCATTTTGTCGGTTGCCTTTGGCGGCGGTGCGGCCTTTTCTGCGGTCGTTGTTGCCAAAGTCGGTGCGCGCAATACGATAGCCATTGGCGGGGTTGCCAGCGCGCTGGGCTCTCTGGCGATTTATGCCGGCGATAGTTTGCTGTTGTTTTACGCCGGCATCGGGATCATCGGCCTTGGCATTGCGCTGCAATCGATGGTGCCGGGCACACAGATTTTGACCAACTGGTTTGTGCGCCGCCGCGCCATTTCGATGGGCTTGTTCCTGTCGATGGGTGGGCTTGGTGCGTTCGTTGCCGCGCCGGCGGTCGCCTATCTGATTGAGATGAGCGGCGATTGGCGGATCGCATGGCTGATCACTTTTGGCTGTGCGCTCGGGGGCGGTCTCGTATCGCTGCTATTTGTGCGCAATCATCCCGCCGATATTGGCAGTTTTGCCGATGGCATTGACCCCGAAGCCCATAGCGAGGCCGATCAGGCCGCAATGGCGGCGCGTACCGGACGTGTCTATCGCACCGGTGCGGAATGGCGCGCCGCCGAAGCCTATCGGACATTTGCGCTCTGGTGCATCATCGCGGCTGCGGGGCTTGCCGGTATCGGGCTTGCCGTCAATGCCAGCCAATCGGTTATTCATCTGCTTGATCAGGGGCTTGATCCTGTCATTGCGGGGTCGGCGGTGGGGATCGTGGGGCTGTTCAGCACCGTTGGCCGTCTGCTCGCGGGGGCAACAGGGGACCGTTATGATCCGCGCTATCTGTTGGCGGGTGGTCTTGCAATCGAACTGGTCGGCGTCGTCATGCTCAACTATACCGAGACGCCGTCGATGGTTTACGCCTATGCGACCATGTTCGGGGTCGGCAACGGGGCGACCATTGTGGCGCTGCCCGCGCTGGTCGCGAATTATTTCGGGGCGCTGCACTTTGCGAAGATCATCGGTATCGTGCATCTGATCCTGACCCCCTTTGCGGCGATGGGGGCGGTGATTGCAGGGTTCCTGTTCGACCTGACGCAGAGCTATCAGGGCGTATTCCTGGGTTATGCGATCATGGCGGTTGTGCCGGTATTGCTTGTTTTGCTGATGCGTCCGCCGCGCCATGCCAGCGAGACCGCCCCCGCGGCAGCGCTTGCCGAAACCGCACCGGGTGATTGAGGTGGCTGGCAGAACTGATCGGACATTTGCCGACCCGCAATCAGGCGCCCGATCATGAGCGGGCAGGAAATCGGTACACAGATCCTGTTTCCGCTGGTGCTGGGTACGGTGATGTTCGGGCTGGGGCTCGCGCTACAGTGGCGCGATTTCTGGCAGGTGGTGCGGTTTCCCAAAGCCGCGGCAATCGGGCTGGCGGGGCAGATCATATTGCTGCCGCTTGGTGCTTTTGTGCTGCTCAGCCTCTATCCGTTTCCCGCGCTTGTTGCGGGCGGGCTCATTATCCTGTCTGCCTGTCCGGGCGGCGCGGTGTCCAATGCCATTGTGTTTGTCGCGCGCGGCGATGTCGCCCTGTCGGTCAGCCTGACCGCGCTGAGCAGCGTCGTCACGATCTTTACGATCCCGCTGATCGTCGGAGTAGGGATGGCGCAATTTGCTGACGTCGATGCGCGGCTGACGATCGGCGTGGTGGATACGCTGCGTCAGCTTGGCGCGATGATCCTCGCGCCAATGGCCGCAGGCATGCTGGTGCGTTTCCTGTGGCCGGGTTTTGCGATCCGGGCGGAACGGATTTTCCGGCTGCTTGCGATTGTGCTTGTATTGCTGATGTTTGTCGCCGGCGCATTCGTGGCCGATGGGGTCGGGCTTGCGGATGTGGAACTGGCGCTGCTTGGGGTGGCCGGGTTGATTGCGATTGTCCTGCCGCTTGGCTTTTTGCTGGCAAAGGCGGGCCGGCTCACGCAGGCGCAAAGCATGACCGTGATGGTGGAAATCGGGGTGCAGAACGCAGCGACCGGTTATGTGGTGGCCGGCACACTGCTCGGACAGCCGGACATGATTCTGGCGATCGGTATTTACGGGCTGCTGATGTTCGCGGCGGCAGGGATTGCGATTTTGGCGGCGCGGCGGGGTTTTCAGCGGGCGTGAGTGCCGATCCCGTCAAACAGGGTCTGGCTCAGCTGCTGTGCGATATCCGCCGCGCTCATCTTGCCCGGCTTGACCCATTCAAGGCTCCAGTTCATGGCGCCGAACAGGAACATGCGGAACAGGGACAGATCGACATCTGTGCGTACCTGGCCATCCTCCTGCGCGTCGGTCAGCAATTTGCGCCAATATTCACCATAGGTATGGCGCAGCTCCATCTGCCGTTCCTGAATGTCTGCGGGCGTCTGGCCGAAATTGCGGATATTGGCGGATGAATAATCCCCATATTCAAGCAACATCGACAGATGCGCCTCAATCGCCGCATTGATGCGTTCGCGATGGCCCGCGCTTTCGGGCAAGGCCTCAACCGCCTTGCGGACAGCATCGAAGGCCAGCCTCAGGCCGATCTCAAGCACCTGTTCGAACAGCTGCTCTTTGGATTCGAAATAGTAATAGATACTGGCCGCGCGCATATCGGCGGCAAAGGCAATATCATTGACCTTGGTGCCGGCATAGCCGCGCTTGCGGAATTCCTGCGCTGCGGTGTCCAGAATACGTTGTCTTGTGCGATCCGATTTCGACATGCAGCATAGTTTTCACAGATCGGTGCTTGCAATCAAGCCAAACGTCTAACTACCATTAGAAAAAAATTGCACCGCGCGTCATTTCAAGGCATGTAAAACAGGCGCGATTAAAACAAAACGATTAAATTCACGCAGGGAGAGAAGCGATGGCTTACGAAGATATTCTATATGAGGAACGCGACGGCGTTGCCTGGATCACGATCAACAGGCCCGAAGTGCATAATGCGTTCCGCGGAACGACCTGCGAGGAGCTGATCGCGGCCTTCAACAAGGCGGGCTATGATCCCAATATCGGGGTGATCGTCTTTGGTGGTGCGGGTGAGAAGGCATTCTGCACCGGCGGCGACCAGTCCGCCCATGACGGAAATTATGACGGGCGCGGATTAATCGGTCTGCCTGTCGAGGAACTGCATGCGCTGATCCGCGATGTACCCAAGCCGGTGATCGCGCGGGTGCAGGGCTATTCGATTGGTGGCGGTAATGTGTTCGCGACCCTGTGTGACATGACGATTTGTTCCGAAAGCGCGATTTTCGGGCAGGTCGGTCCGAAGATGGGGTCCGTCGATCCGGGTTATGGCACGGCCTATCTCGCCCGCGTGGTGGGAGAAAAGAAGGCGCGCGAGATCTGGTATATGTGCCGCCGCTATTCAGGCCGCGAGGCGGTCGAGATGGGGCTTGCCAATGTTTGCGTGCCTGATGACCAGCTTGATGCGGAAATCGAGAAATGGTGCGCCGAGATCATGGAGAAAAGCCCCACCGCGCTGATGATCGCAAAACGCAGCTTCAATGCGGATAGCGAGCAAATTCGCGGCATTGGCAATCAGGGCTTTGTCTCGTTGAAAATGTATTATGACTCCGAGGAATCAAAGGAAGGTGTCAGCGCGCTGATGGAGAAGCGGAAACCCGATTTCCGCAAATTCGCGAAATAACGCGCAGATACGCCACTCACACCCTGTCGGGAGCATATATAGATGGACTTCTCTTTTTCGGACGAGCAGCGGGCCTTTCAGGAAACGATCCGCAGATTCGGCGCTGAAAAGCTGGCGCCGCGCTATCAGGCGCGTGAAAAAGAGGGGGTCATCGACCGCGATCTGTGCCGGGAGATGGGTGAGCTTGGCATGATCGCTCCCGAGCTGCCGGAGAAATTCGGCGGCATGGGGCTCGACAGCGTAACCGCCGGTATCGCGATCGAGGAGGTGGCGCGCGCCGATTTCAACGTCTCCTATGTGCAGTTGATCGGTTCGCTGATGGGGACGCTCATCGCGCAGCATGCGGCCGAGGATATTGCCCACAGGGTCATCGCCGATATCTGTGCGGGGCGCAGCATCGTGGCGCTCGGCCTGACCGAGCCGCGTGGCGGTTCGGATGCCGCGCATCTCATCCTGCGCGCACGCAAGGATGGCGGCGATTTCATCCTGAATGGGGAGAAGACCTCGATCTCGCTTGCCGATCAGGCGGATGAGATTGTCGTTTTCACGCGCACGAATGAGGCGGAAGACGGCGCGCGCGGCGTGTCCGCCTTCCTTGTGCCGCTCGATGCGGAAGGGATCAGCACCACCCGTTTCGACGATCTGGGCTCGGGCGCGGTGGGACGCGGCTCGGTCTTTTTCGATGATGTCCGGGTGCCGGCCGATGCGATGATCGGTCCCGAAAATCAGGGTTTCCGCGTCGTTATGCAGGGCTTTGACTACAGCCGCGCGCTGATCGGCCTGCAATGCATCGCCTGTGCCGAAGCCTCGATCGAGGAAGCATGGGAATATGTCAAGGAGCGCGAAGCCTTTGGCGGGCCGATCGCCCGCTTCCAGGGGGTGACCGAGCCGCTGGCGGAAGCCGAAACCCTGCTCTATGCGGCGAAGTTGCTATGCTACAAGACATTGTGGCTGCGCGATCAGGGGGAACCGCATACATCGGAAGCCGCCATGTGCAAATGGTGGGCGCCGCGCGTTGCCTTTGACGCGATCCATAATGCGCTGCTCGTGCATGGCCATTACGGCTATAGCCGGGAATTGCCGCATCAGCAGCGGCTGCGCGATGTGTTGGGGCTGCAGATCGGCGACGGAACGCAGCAGATCCAGAAAATGATCATTGCGCGCGAAAAAATCGGCCGCATTGCCGTGCCTTATTGACGGCAGCGGGGGAGGAAAGCATGAGCGAGCTTGTCGCAATTTCGACAGAAGGCCCCGTCGGGGTGATGGAACTGAACAGGCCAGACGTGTTCAACTGCCTGAGCCTTGGGGTAATGGAAAGTTTCGCCGAAGGCATGCGTGCCTTTACCGCCGATGCGGCGATCAAGGTCGTGCTGATCCGCGCGGTCGGCAAGCATTTCTGCACCGGCGCGGATCTTGACGAGGTCAAGGGCAAGCGCGGTTCGCTGTCTGATTTGCAGCATTTCATCCGTTATGGCCACGAGGTGCTGCGCGGCATGGAAACGGCCCCGCTGCCGGTGGTCGTGGCGGTGCAGGGGCTGTGTCTTGCCGGCGGGCTTGAGACGATGATGGCCGCCGATGTGGCTTTTGCGGCGGAGAGTGCGCGGTTCGGCGATCAGCATGCGCAGTTTGGCCTGATCCCCGGTTGGGGCGGTACCCAGCGATTGCCCCGGCTTGTGGGGCAGCGCCGCGCGCTTGATCTCATGTATAGTGCGCGCTGGATTTCGGCGGCCGAGGCATGTGACTGGGGGCTTGTGAATTATGTCGTGCCCGATGCCGAACTGCATGCGGCGGCGATGGCCTATTGCAAGACCCTGGCCGCGCGTAACCCTGAAGGCATTGCCGTCATGAAGCAGCTGACCGAAAAAGGGCTTGCCGGCGATCTTGATGCGGGGATTGAACTTGAGATCACAGCCGCGCCCGAAGCGTTGATGAGCGACAATGTGAGCGAAGGGCTGAACGCCTTTCAGGAAAAGCGCGAACCGGTTTTCAAATAGATCGGTCAATCGCGACAGGCAATTTCGATACAAGACGGCGACAGGCCGACAGAACAAACAGAACAAACATAGCAGGGAGCAGCAAAGATGGATCTGGAACTTGGCGGTAAATCGGTGATCGTCACCGGCGGCGCGTCCAATATCGGCCGTGCGATCACACTGGGCTTTGCGCGCGAGGGCGCCAATATCACGGTGGCCGAACTGGACGCCGAACAGGGGGAAAAGGTCGCTGAAGAGGCACGCAAGCTCGGTGCCGCCGATATTCAGGTGGTGAAAACCGATATCACCGACATGGCGCAGGTAAAGAACATGGTCGATGCAGCGGTCGGCAAATTTGGTGGTGTCGATGTGCTTGTCAATAATGTCGGCTGGGACGATCTGATGTTCTTTATGCAGACGACACCGGATTTCTGGGAAAAGATCATCAAGATCAATTTCATCGGTATGCTGAACTGTACCTATACGGTGCTGGAGCATATGGTGAAGAATGGCGGCGCGATCGTGTCGGTCAGTTCCGATGCCAGCCGGCAGGGCGAACCGCGCGAGGCGGTTTATGGCGCGATGAAGGCCGGCGTGAACAGTTTCATGAAGACGATCGCCAAGGAAAATGGCCGCTACGGCATCCGCTGCAATGTGGTGTGCCCGGGCGTCACCATCCCTGACATGGATGAAGAAGTCGCCGAAGGCAGCATGTGGGCGGACAGGAACGCCATGTTTACCGAGGATCAGTTCGCAAAGATCGCGGCAACCCTGCCGCTCAAGAAGCTCGGACGGCCGCAGGATCTGGCCAACGCTATCCTGTTCCTGTCATCGAACGCTGTGGCGGGGCATGTCACCGGTCAGGTGTTGAGCGTCAGCGGTGGCTACAGCATGGTCGGGTAATCCCGACCCCTCGCTGCAGGCTTAAGGAATAGAGGGAGAAAGCCATGGAAAAAGCGATGCAGATCGAGCTTTCCGAACGGTTGCTTGCTTATAATGCACAAGGTACGCAGGCGCTTGCCGAGGCACCGTTTCGCAACGATGTGAGCGCTTATACCGATCGCGCGCGGCTTGCCCGGGAGCAGGAGCTGTTGTTCCGGCAGACCCCGTTATTCATGGGGATTTCCCGGCAGATCCCAAAGCCTGGCGATTATCTGACGAACCATTTGACGGGGGTGCCGATCCTCGTCATCCGCGGCGATGACGGGGAGGCAAAAGCGTTTCTTAATGTCTGCCGTCACCGTGGCGCGAAGCTTCTGGAAGGGTGCGGCAAGGGCAAACGGCGCTTTTCCTGCCCCTATCATGGCTGGACATATGATACCTCCGGCGCGCTTGTGAATATTCTGGAAGAGAAGAAATTCGGCAGCGTGGATAAGGCCACATTGGGGCTCACACCCTTGCCGGTAGAGGAAAAATACGGGCTCATTTTCGTGCGGCCCACGCCCGGTGAGCCGGTGGATATCGATAAGCAACTCGGCGGGCTTGCACCCGAGATGGCGGCCTTTGGCTTTGACAGCTATGTGCATTATCGCACGACCGAGATGAGCTACAATTTCAATTGGAAGATTGTTCAGGACACTTTCCTTGAAACCTATCATCTGCCGGTACTGCACAAGACAACGGTCAGCCCGCTTGTCGATGAACGGGTTTCGACATTTGATGCCTATGACCTGAACCTGCGGATGGTCGCGGCGCGGCGCGGTTATGAAAAGCTTGCCGATCAAAAACCCGAAGAGCGGGACCTGCTGCCCTATACAGCGATCATCTATCTGATGTTTCCCAACACGACCTTCATCTGGCAGGGCGATCACGCGGAAGCCTGGTGTGCCTATCCCGATGGCGATAATCCCGATCGCACCAATATCACCTTTTCGCTTTATGCGCCGTCAGAACCGGTGGACGATAGCGAAAGACGGCATTGGGACAATAATTTCGATATTGCGCTCGCGACCGTGGAGCAGGAGGATTTCCCGCTCAGCGAAAAGCTGCATGCAGGTTTTTATTCCGGTGCGCAGAACGAGATTATCTATGGCCGGAACGAGCCATCGCTCATTCACTATCACAAGTCATTACGCAAGGCGCTTGGCATCAACCGCTGATATCGGCAGCGCCCTGTTACAGCGCCCTGTCACCTTGTGAAGGGGTGTGCTTGCTAGCTGGCCGGTGTGTCCGGTTGCTGCGCGGTTGCGATTTCAGGACCTGAATAAGGCGCTTTGACCGCCGCGATGATCAGATCGATGATATTGGCGACGAAGCTGTCGGGCGGGGCGGTCAGCGTGGCATGTTCCTCGACGCGCTCGCGGGTATCGCCACGAATGAGCCGGTGCCAGTTGGCAAGCCAGTGAAACACGCTGGTGGCCATCAGCCCGACCCGCTGGATGGCTGCTTCCTGCGGCACATGCGGCATCAGCGCCATTGCCATCTGCGCCAGCCGTCGTGCTGACGAGGTATGTTCGCGCCAGACCTCAGACGATACCCGAAACTGCGGATCGCTATAAACAAGTGCGAAAAAGCGGATGAAATCGGTACCGCTTTCACGTTTATGCATATGTTCGACAAAGGGCAGCACCGCCGCCTGGGCAAGAAGGGGAATATGTTCCTCGTTCAACGGGTCGGGCAGGGCAGCGAGCATTTCGTGCCGCCGCGCGTTGATGCCGGCAAAACGGTCGATGAAGATCGCCTCGACCAATCCCTCTTTCGAGCCGAAATGATAAAGCAGCGATGAGGTGTTGCGCTGCCCGGCGGCCTGATTGATCTGCCGGATCGTCACCGCATCCAGCCCGTAGCGGGAGAATAGCTGCTCGCCGGCATCCATCAGCCGCTCTTTCGTATCGCCGCGGCGTATATTGCGCACAGGTGCCCTGTTCACGCCTGTCTCCACCAAATTCACCATCGATAATTGATTATCAGAAAATTCTTCGTTCCGCCAATTTCTGAATACTGCGCCATACGTTTTGAAGTTGACGGTAATAGCGACGATTTGAATTCTGGGTCATAACATCAATTATTATTCATTGTTTTCTATATATTTCTATAGAAATAAATAATTTTTTTAATTTATAAGTAAAAAATATCAGTAAATATAGTAGTAAATTTTTTAGTGTTTAGTTAACCATTGTAATGACGGTGGTTGTTACATTTATTTGTCATATTTGTTTGCTAGACTGTTGATCGTCACTGTCATTCCATGTTTGCGTATCAAGGGGAAATGATGAGTAGCAAGTTGCACGCATTGGCGGAACGAATCGTGCCGTTTCCGCTGAATATCAGCTGTGCGGAAGTGCATCGGCGGTTTTCTGCCGACCCGGACCTGCTTGCTGCGGCGGTGGTGGATGAAGGCCGACCGGTCGGGCTTGTCAACAGACACGAATTTCTCGTTCAATTGTCGCATCAGTTCGGCTGGGCGCTTTACGCCAAAAAGTCGATTAGCGTCTTGATGGACCGGGCGCCGCTGATTGTCGATGTCAATATGAGCGTTGCCGCATTGAGCAAGCTGATTGCCAGCGAGCAACCAAGTGCCTTGCTCAAGGGCCTGATTATCTGTGACGGGTCCGATTATTACGGGATCGGCACAGCACTGGGCTTGTTGCGGTTCAACATGGCCTACAATAAGGAGCGTGCGCGCGAACTCGAACTGGCGCGGTTGCAGGCGGAGCGGGCGAATCGGGCAAAAACTCAGTTTCTTGCCAATATGAGCCATGAATTGCGGACCCCGCTCAATGCCATTATGGGCTTTTCCGAAATATTGCATCAGCAGCTTTATGGACCGGTCGGTGATCAGCGCTATCATGATTATGCGGCCGATATCTATCGCAGCGGCGAACATCTGCTTGGGCTTGTGAATGACCTGCTTGATGTGGCCTGCATTGAAGCAGGGCGCATGCAGCTTGATGAGGAAAGCTGCGATCTGGAGGAATTGCTTGCCGCGGCAGTGCAGCAGATCATACGTCGCGCCGAACAGGCCGGGCTGTCGATCATCTGTCGTATGCCAGAGGATCTGCCGTTGCTGCGTGTGGATGCCAAGAAGATCCGGCAGATCCTGATCAATCTACTGACCAATGCGGTGAAATTCACCCCTGCGGGCGGGACAATCACCGTGACCAGCGGCTTTACCCGGACCAGTGAGATTTTCGTTTGCGTTCAGGATACCGGCGTCGGGATCGATGAAGCGGAAATCCCGGCAATATTTGAAAATTTCGGGCAGGTCGAAAACGAGCTCAGTAAGTCGAATGAGGGCGTCGGATTAGGGTTGCCGCTCTGTAAGGCGCTTGTTGAGCTGCATGCAGGCAGTTTCCATCTCAAAAGCAAGCCCGGTATCGGCACGCGGGCCTATTTCATCCTGCCTGCAAGTCGGCTTGTCCCCATAGCCGCGTGACTGCGTAAAAGCAGATCTGTTGGCTTGCGGCTGCACAAAAATTGTCAGACGGCCTGTAAGCCGGGTTCTGTATCCGCGCGATGCGGATGATGACCATTCATCTGGGACATACGTTACCGTATGCCTCATGCAGCCGACCCGGACAACCGGCGCGGAAACCCGCCTGCCGCAATGCGGCCTGTTGTCCCTATTTGGCCTTGCTCCCGGTGGGGTTTACCATGCCGCCCCTGTTGCCAGCGGCGCGGTGCGCTCTTACCGCACCTTTTCACCCTTACCGGCCAATGGCCCGTTGGGCCGGCCGGCGGTCTGTTCTCTGTGGCACTTTCCCTGGGGTCGCCCCCGCCGGGCGTTACCCGGCACCGTGTTTCCGTGGAGCCCGGACTTTCCTCCCCCCGGCCGGCTTGCGGCAGGGGGGGGGCCATCCCGCCCTCTTCAACCCGTTTATAACATTGCAAAGATGCAAA
>OBIC01000072.1_pt1 | contig 51664 bp, 55 predicted proteins | sample 1519831 | NCBI WGS metagenome assembly OBIC01 (sample SAMN03019805, study PRJEB22545) | beach sand metagenome | biome: beach; feature: sea beach; material: beach sand | place: USA: Municipal Pensacola Beach, FL | collected 2010-10-20 | depth 40-45 cm m
CGGAACTTGCCGATCTGACAGATAGGCGGCCGCGCCGCGCGCGATCGAGGCGGCGGCAAGTATCCCCACCGCGGCTACTGCGAATCCGACAATCCGCGACAGGGTAATGGAATTGAAGGCATGCCTGACATAGGCCGCCTGACCCGCTGCCTCGGGGAAACGGGCAACCAGTTCGGCATAGCTGTAACCGGTTGGCGCGACCAGTATACCGGCAATCAAGAATGACAAAGGCGCACTGAACCCCGCAGCGCCGACAACTTCACCGATAAGGACATAGATCCCCGCACCGACGATGATTCCCACCCCGTAAAGGGTAAGCATACCAAGACCCAGACTGCGGCGCAGACCGGTTCCCGGCGCACCGACCGGAACATCACTGTCGCTCACTCAGCGGCCTGCAGGGCAAGCTCGGGCTGGTCATCCAGCCACTCGGCACAAAATTCCGCAATCTCGTGCCAGCGCGGCCCCTCGATCAGCCAATGGCTGCACCCGTGGAAATTGCGGAATTTACCCTTTCGGCCATAACGGCGGGCGATCTGCCGCACCGTTGCCGGTGGATTGATGGGATCTTTGCCGCCGGCAACCGCCAGGACGGGGATCTTCACCTTGCGCGAGTCAACCCTGGCCGTATTGTTGGGATCAAGCGCCCAACAGAGAATTTCATGCATTGCACAGCCTGATTCGGGCACCAGCCGCGCCAGAATACGATGCCGGTCCGGCCGCGGCAGATGATCGAGCGAATGCTGCGAGGCTATGTGGTAATCGGGCATGACGGTTTGCCCCCAGCCGACCCCGCTGGCCCAGATGCTGGCCGAGGAGAAAAACTCGAACGGGGTCGATGGCAGGATCCCGGCCGGCGGCGATGGGGCGAGCAACAGCATCGCCTTGCCATAACCGCGCGCGGCCAGCATCTGACACAGCAGCCCGCCCATCGAGTGGCCCATCAGAATAGGCTGCGCGTCCAATGCATCGATCTGTTGCCGCAGATCATGCAGATAATCGCGCAAGCTCGTCTGACCCAGCTTCGGGTTGGGCGCATGGTTCGGCCTGGCGTCATGATAACGCAGATCCGGCGTCAGACAGCGATAGCCGCGCGCCTCGAAAAACGGTTTGAACTTTTCAAATGCCCAGCCCCCACTGAACGCGCCATGCACCATCAAAATGGTCGGACGCTCGCTATGATCGTTCACCTGCCCTCCGATGCTGCTGCGACATTCGCGATAATATCGTCGAACTCGGCCAATATCTGACGATAGACATCGCGTTTGAATGCGATCACGCAATCAACAACATCGGCAGGATCAACCCATTTCCATTCATCGAACTCCGGATGCGCGGTGTTCAAATCCACCTCAGAATCGGTACCGTCAAACCGCATCGCGTACCATTTCTGCGTCTGGCCGCGATACCGGCCCCGCCATTTCCTGGCAGCGATCTCGGCCGGCAGATCATAGCTGTACCAATAGCGCGACGCGCCCATTATCGTTGCCCGCGCAATCCCGGTTTCCTCAAGCAATTCGCGCCGGGCGGCGGTTTCGGGCGTCTCTCCGGGATCGATTCCCCCCTGCGGCATCTGCCACGGTTTGGGCGGCGCGTCAGGCGGTGCTTCGTTACTGCCCAAATCAAGACGCCTGGCGACAAATATCTGCCCCTCAGCGTTGATCAGACAGATACCGACACATTCACGATACTCAGCGGGTGGGGTTTCGCTTGGCGCGGGGACCGCATCATTAACCGGCATCGGCCTCTCATCCATTGTTACGGCAATCCATCAATTGCGATCCTTTTCCATTCTGACGCGAGACGCACAAGCTAGCGCACCCCGGCAGATACCGGCACAAGCACAATACCACGCTGCGCAAGCCCGGCTGCCCATGTCGTCAATGTTTCAACGGTTACCGGATAGGGGGAGCCGACGCCAACGGCGAAGCCACGATCAATCGCCACCGCCTCGAGTTCGGCCAATTGCCGCCCGATATAGGCGGCATCCGGTTCGACATCGATCCGACGGTCACTGACGATAAACGGCATATCGATCTGCCCCGCCAGGCCTGCAATCATACTGCGGCGGCTGCCACTGTCATCAACGATCATCAGCCCACGGCCTTTCAATTCCGCGACAATTGGTGCCAGCGCAACCTCAGCCGTGAGAAATTTGGCGCCCAGAAAATTAATAACGCCGACATAACCGGTGAACCGGCTGAGCAGCCATTCCAGCCGGCTGGTATTTTCCTCGACTGAAAGCTCGGTCAGCAATGCGTAAGGACCAGGGTCGTTTTCAGGAAAATCATGCGGTTCCATGGGCAGCTCCAGCAGGACTTCATGCCCATAGGCGCGCGATTGATCAATCCAGTCCTGCAACCGCTGAACATAGGGTGTATAGGCCAGCGATATTGCGGGCGGCAGGTCTTTCAGGGCTGCGCTGGTCGTCGCCCGGCTCAACCCCATGCCGCCGATGACGATCGCCACTTTGGGGCGCGGATCGCTGCTGTCGAAAGGATGCGCATAGACATGCCAGGACTGCGCCCCGTCCTCGGCAATTTTCGGCAATGGGCCGACTACTGACTGCTGCACAAGCGTGGGATCGGGTACCGGACCGAGCTGCAATCGCCCATCCGCGGTCCGCATCGCAGGCAAAATTCTCAGCGATGACTGAGCGCGATTCTGTCCCGCGTCGCTGACATCGCGCTTATCGGTCGCGGGCGGCGTTAAAGCGCCATCCAGGGAAAGCTGCCCTTCGGACAGATCCAATATGGTTTCGGTTTCCCCCAATGACAAAGACACAGCGGCAGGCGGTGCAGACGGTGCCGACAAGGCCAGCCACGCAATCACACCACCCAAAGCAGCGAGCACGATGAATGTCGCGATCAGAACAGGACTTGTTCCGCCACGCGGCTGTTCTTCCGCTTCCAATTCATGCTGTGCCGTTTCGGCTGCAGGATTGCGCGACCGGAAAGCTTTCCAAAAGGCTGCCAAAATTGAATGCCTGTCGGTTGTACCGAAAGTCGCTAATTTACCGCACGGTCGTTAACAAGGGAAATCCCTCGCAGCAAATCCAATGCATAAGCGAGCTGATAATCGTCAACTGCCTGGGAATCCGTATCTGCTGCCGTCTTGTCCGCATCGGGATTTTCCTCATCAAGATGACCACGCAAATCGGCCTCGCTGCGCCCGCCGGTATCCTCCAGCGGTTCGACCTTGGCTTGTGCGACTTCGATATCAGGTTCAATACCCTTGGCCTGGATCGAACGGCCCGACGGGGTATAGTAGCGCGCGGTCGTCAACCGCAAGGCCCCCTTGCCGCCCAGGGGAATGATCGTCTGCACCGAGCCCTTGCCAAAGCTTGATGTTCCGAGCACGATGGCACGGCGATGATCCTGCAGCGCACCGGCAACGATTTCGGATGCGCTGGCCGAACCGCCATTGATCAGCACGATGATCGGTTTGCCGCTGCTGATATCGCCTTTCGAGGCATTGAAGCGCTGAATATCCTCTTCATGCCGGCCGCGCGTCGATACGATTTCGCCACGATCGAGGAATTCGTCACTGACAGCAACCGCCTGATCGAGCAGGCCACCGGGATTATTGCGCAAGTCAAGGACGACGCCTTGAAATTCGCTGCCGATCTCCTGCTTCAGCGCGGCGAGCTGCTCCTTGACGCCTGAATCGGTCTGTTCGTTGAAAGCGGAAATCCGCAGATAGGCGATGTTACCTTCCCGCCGCGACCGTACGGATTGAATAGTAATGACATCGCGGGTGATCACAACCTCGAATGGGTCGGCCTCGTTTTCACGCGCGACGGTCAGCCGTATATCCGTGCGCACCGGTCCGCGCATCCTGTCGACCGCCTCGCGCAATGTCAGCCCAAGCACAGCTTCCCCATCAAGATGCGTGATATAATCGCCAGATTGCAGCCCGGCACGCGCCGCCGGCGTATCGTCGATCGGCGCAACCACCTTGATCAGGCCGTTTTCCATTGTAACTTCAATGCCAAGCCCGCCAAACTCGCCCCGGGTCTGCACCTGCATATCCCGATAGCTTTCCGCGTTCAAAAAGCTCGAATGCGGATCGAGCGATGACAGCATGCCGTTGATCGCGGCCTCGATCAGTTCCTTGTCCTCGGCTTCGACAACATGGTTGTTGCGAATGCGTTCAAACACATCACCGAACAGATTAAGCTGTTCATAAGTATCGGATTTGGCCGCGTGGGCTGCCGGGCCGGACACAACAAGAAACGGCAGGCTGAGAACAAGCGACAGCGACACAACAAGCGCAAATCGTATTTTCCCATTCATCTGCTTTATCCTGTCGCCTGTTGTTCCTGTTTCGATCATTATCCGCTTACCTCAATCTTGCGCGATGCAATCCACGGGGCCGGATTGAACGGTTCCCCGTCTTTGCGAAACTCAACATATAGTGCATTGCGCTTCTGCTGGCTCGCAGCCTCTTTCACGTCAGCCGTTCCGGCCTCCGTTCCCATCCTGCCAATAGGCTCCCCGGCAATCACATTTTGTCCGGTTTCCCCGTATATATGGCTCATCCCGGAAAGCAGTATATGATACCCGTCCCCGACTTCCAGGATCAATAGTTCGCCATAATCGCCAAACCGGCCGGCAAATGCCAGTTTTCCATCAAATGGCGCAACCACTTCGGCGTTACTGCGTGAAATGATGCGAATGCCGTGCAATGTTCCGCCAGCGCCATCCTTGCCGCCGAAAAATTCGGCGATCCTGCCAATCACCGGCTGCAGAATCTGGCCGCGCGATTCGCTGAATCGGCGGCTTGAAATTCGTGGCGGATGCAGCGCCGCAAGGGTCGGCTTGACTTCGGGAACCGGCGCCGCCGCGCCTGGAAGGCCGTCAGCCAGCCGGAGAGGTTGGGGTTGGGGTTGGGCTTGGGCTGGGGCATCGGCAAAGCGGCGAATTGCGAATGACGTTCACGCAATTTGCTGAGCAGATCGCGGGTATCGCGGGCTTGTGCCGCCAATTGCGCGATTTCCTGGGCTTCGGCTTTGGCGCTTGCGGATAAATGCGCCCGCTGCTTGTCCTTTTCCGCCAGCAACGCGGTCAAACGCTGCTTCTCCGCATGCAATTCGGGCAGCAATTTCTGCAACGCGTCTTGCTTGCTGACAATCGTTGTGCGCAGCCGGTCGAGCGCGGCAAGCTCTGCGCGCAGTTCCGCCGCATCCTGCTCCAGCATGCGGATCATCGCGCCAAGCAGCATCGTCCCGCGCAATTGCTGCCGCACCCCGTCAGGTTCGACCATCAGCAAGGCCGGCGGCCGCTGCGACACCCGCGTCAATACCCCGAGCATTTCGCTCAATTCACCTTGCCGGCGGTCGAAACCGGCCGTCAGCGCATGCTGCTCAACCCGTAATGTCTCAAGCTGGGTTTCGTGATCGGTCGCGACCTGTTCCTGATTGCGGATCTGTTTGGCCGTCGTGACGAGCCGCTGCTGCAATTGGGTCATATCGCTGCCGATGGCGCGCGCGGCCTTCTCAAGCTTTTCCTGCTGCGCGGTGCGGCGGGCAATTTCAGCAGTCTGGGCAACCGCAGAACCGGCAAAAGCCCAACAGGTTATAATTGCCACCGCTGAAGCCATAGCAGAGCCTGGAAACGGGCAGACCGCCCATTTACCCCCTTTTGTGCCCCCCCTTTTGCGTTTGTCAGTCATGCAGCTATCACTTCAGCAAAATGGTACTTCTCGGTCCGGCCGTAAAATATCGCCGGTTCAGGGCAGGGCGCAACATTGCACTTGGTTAATAATAGAGAAGATGCCGCGCTCACGCCCGATGATAGGGATGATTAGCAAGAATGGTTACTGCCCGGTAAATCTGCTCGCTTAACATCGCGCGCGCGAGCATATGCGGCCAAATCATTGCGCCCAGCGACAGCGACCATTGCGCGCGCGCGCGAAGCTCGGGCGCAAGCCCCTGCGCGCCGCCGATTACAAAGGCGAGGTTCCGGATCCCCTGATCGCGATGTCTGGCGAGCGCCTCCGCGAATGCCTCGCTGCTCAACTGCCGGCCTGCCGCATCGAGCGTCACGATCAGCGCACCCTCGGGAATTTGTGCCGTCAGCAGTTTCGCTTCCTGCGCGGCCCGTTCCGCATCGGTGATGTTGCGCTTGCGCGATTGCCGATCCTCGACGGAATGGATCGTCACCGGACCAAGCGCCAACTGCGCACCCAATGCCGTACTGCGTGCGCCATAGGTTTCCGACAATTGCGTTTCCGGTGAATCCCTGCCTGCGCGGCCAACGGCGATTATATCGATACGCATGACAGATCAGGCGCAGGACGCAAATGCAAGAGCCGGCAGGTAACCGGTAATCGCAACTATCACCATCTGCCTGCCGGATCGGCCGCGCTATTAAACTCAGATCGCGGCGCGGCCGTCGACAGCACGATCCGCTCCCGCATCCGCGGGGATAACCACCGACCAGAGTTTTTCAAGATTGTAAAAATCCCTGACTTCGGGACGGAAGACATGCACCACAATATCGCCCGCATCGATGACGACCCAGTCGCCCTGATCACGGCCTTCTATCCGGCAGCTGCCGAAGCCCGCAAGCTTTATCCGTTCCATCAGATGGTCGGCAATCGCGCCCACCTGCCGGGCTGAACCGCCGCTCGCTACAACCATAAAATCGGCTATCGAGGTTTTCCCCTCAAGATCGATCGATACGATGTCGATCGCCTTATCTTCTTCGAGGGAATGTATTACGATCTTCAGCAGATCGTCGGTACTTCGGGGTTTGTCGCCCCCCGCAATCGCGTTCATCGGTTTCAGGACCTGTCCTCTATGGCAATTGACGCTATGGTGAGAGAAAGAATACGCCCGGTTCGGTGTCAGCGCAATGACAGTGTGGCGGATTCTTCACCGGCCCGGATGGCGGTCGCGCTGGCAGGGTGAAGCCGGCAAGACAAAAAGCACCAGGCAGGTGGCGGCAGATCGGCCAGAATGTTCGCACGCACAGGGGGAATCCGCGCATTGGCATAGCCGGTTGCGACCTTGCCATGCAGCGCCCGAAGTCCATAGCCGGGCCGGTCAAGCACGGCAATCGGCATCAGCGCCATGATTTGCCGCCAGTGCCGCCAGGCCGGCATCTGCGCCAGATTGTCAGCACCCATCAGCCAGACAAAGCGGGTATCGGGTGCACGGGTGCGCAGCGCGGCCAGGGTATCGCAGGTATATTGCGTGCCAAGCCTGGTCTCAAGATCGCTGACGCGGATACGCGGATGCCGGGCAATTCGCCGTGCCGCCGACAGACGGGTCGGCAGATCAGCCATGTCGGCGGCGGATTTCAGGGGATTTTGCGGTGACACAAGCCACCAGATCTGATCGAGCTGCAACCGCCGCAAGGCCACAAGGCTGATATGCCGGTGCCCGTCATGGGCGGGATTGAACGAACCGCCAAGCAGACCGACCCGCAGCCCGCTGAACCGGCCCATGCCCGCCATGATGCCCCCTCGCTCAGGGACGGGTCTGGCCACTGCCCCGCACGACATATTTATAGCTGGTCAGTTGCGCCGCGCCGACCGGTCCGCGCGCATGCAGTTTACCCGTCGCGATACCGATCTCCGCCCCCATGCCGAATTCGCCGCCATCGGCAAACTGGGTCGAGGCATTATGCATCACGATGGCGCTGTCGACCGTGCGCAGGAATCTTTCCGCCGCCGCCGGATCGTCGGTCACGATACTGTCGGTGTGCTGCGACCCGTAGCGGGCGATGTGATCGATTGCCCCGTCCACCCCGTCGACGATACGGATCGCGACGATCGCATCGAGATATTCGGTCGTCCAGTCCGCCTCCGATGCCGGGACGATGCGCGGATCAGCGGCCTGCGCTTCCGCATCGCCCCGGACTTCGCAATCAAGCGCGATCAGATCCTCGACGATCGGTTTGAGATGGGTGGCAAGGCATTGCCGGTCGATCAGCACGGTTTCAGCCGCACCGCAGATCCCGGTGCGCCGCATTTTCGCGTTGACGACAATGTCGCGCGCCATGGCGAGATCCGCCTTGCCGTCGATATAGACATGAACGAGACCTTCCAGATGCCCCATGACCGGCACCCGCGCATCGCGCTGCACCCGTTCGATCAGGCTTTTGCCGCCGCGGGGAATGATGACATCGATAAATTCCATCATTTCGCCCAGCATATAGCCAACCGCCGCCCGGTCGGTCGTGGGCACAAGCTGCACCGCACCTTCGGGCAGCTGCGCGGCATTGAGCCCCTCCACCAGACAGTCATGCAAGGCCCGGCTTGAATGAAAGCTTTCCGATCCGCCACGCAGGATGACCGCATTGCCCGACCGCAGGCACAGGGCAGCCGCATCTGCCGTCACATTCGGGCGGCTTTCATAAATGATGCCGATCACCCCGAGCGGCACCCTGACCCGTTCGATCCGCAGGCCGTTGGGGCGTTCCCAGCTTTCGCTCACCTGCCCGACCGGATTGTCGAGCGCCGCGACCGCCTCCATGGCCGCGGCGATGCCCTCGATCCGGGCATCATCGAGAAGCAGCCGGTCAAGCATCGCACCCGACAGGCCGCGCGCCTGGGCAGCCGCCATATCTTTCTGATTGGCGGCGAGGATCAGATCGACATTGGCACGCATCGAGGCCGCCGCGCATAACAATGCCGATTCGATGGCCTTACCGTCCCGGGTCGCCAGATGCGCCGCCGCCGCACGTGCGGTGCGCCCGATCTCCCCCATCAGCATGGCAAGCGCCTGCGGGTCGAGATTTTCGTGCACAGCGTCCGCCGCCTTTTTCTGCCGCGCCTCATTCAGATCGGTAAGCGTCATCGTCCTTCTCCAGCCAAACTACGCATCGCAAAATACGCATATAAGTCAGCAATTGGCATATCGCAAAAACCGGCGGCAATTAGCCCGCACGGGCGTGATCGCCGACCGCATGCAGTACCAGATCGTCGCGGTGGATCATTTCATCGCGCCCACGGTATCCCAGCAACCCTTCGATTTCACGGCTTTTATAGCCGCTGATCCGGCGCGCATCCGCATCCGAATAAGCCGAAAGCCCGCGCCCGATCTCGATTCCGTCGGGACCGGCCACAATCACCGCATCGCCGCGATTGAACCGCCCCTCCACAGCCTTTACGCCCGCAGGCAGCAGGCTTCTGCCCTGCATCAGCGCCCGCACGGCTCCGGCGTCCACAAGCAGCCGTCCGGCAGGCTCCAACGCACCGGCAATCCATTGCTTGCGGGCTGTTGCCGGATTGCCTTGCGCCGCAAAGCGGGTATGCCGCGCACCCGTATCGAGCGCGCGCAACGGATGCAGCCCGCGCCCGTCCGCAATCCACATTTCGCAGCCCGCCGCGGTTGCGATCTTGGCCGCCATCAGCTTGGTCCGCATTCCCCCGGATCCGACATCCGAACCCACGCCCCCCGCCATGGCTTCGATTGCCGGAGAAATGTCTGACACTGCGGGGATATGACGGGCATCGGCGCTGACCCCGGGGTCCGCTGTGTAAAGCCCGTCCACATCCGACAGCAAAACCATGCAATCGGCACTGATCATCTGTGCCACCCGCGCCGCCAGCCTGTCATTGTCGCCATAACGGATTTCATTGGTCGCAACCGTATCATTCTCGTTCACCACCGGCACCGCGCCCAGATTGAGCAATGTATTGAAGGTATTGCGCGCATTCAGATAACGCCGCCGCTGCTGCGTATCCTCAAGGGTCAGCAGGATCTGCGCGACCGTCAGCCCGTGGGCCTGCAATGCCGCCTGATAGGCATGCGCAAGCCGCACCTGCCCCGCCGCGGCGGCCGCCTGACTTTCTTCAAGCCGTAATGGACCTGCACCCAGCCCGAGCGCGCGCCGGCCCAACGCCACAGCCCCCGAGGAAACGAGCGTTACCTGCCGTCCCGTCCGCCGGATTGCCGCAACATCTTCGATCAGCGCCCGCAGCCAGTCCTGGCGCAATTCCCCGCTTGCCTGATCGACAAGCAGGGCAGAGCCGATTTTAACCACCAGCCTCTCGGCCCGCGTAAATGCGCCTGCGGGCCCCGTGCCTGATGAGGGCGCAATATGATCGGTCATGGCTGCCACCGCTCCTTTTCATCGGGTAACGATGTTGCCTGCTGCGCCACTGCATCGATAACCTGCAGCAATTTTCGCAAGACGTCCTTGACCCCTTGTCCGGTCGCGCCTGAAACAACCATCACAGGCTTGCCGCACGCCGCCTCAAGCGCTGCCTTGGCTTCGGCCAGCAGCTCCGGCGACAAGGCATCGGCCTTGTTAAGTGCGACAAGTTCGGGCTTGTCGGCCAAGTCAGGACTATACGCAGCAAGTTCCGCCCGGATCGTCCGGTAAGCCTGCGCGACATCGTCGCCGGTGCCGTCGACCAGATGCAAATTGATCCGGCATCGTTCCACATGCCCCAGAAACCGATGACCAAGGCCCGCGCCGGTATGTGCGCCTTCGATCAGGCCGGGAATATCCGCCATCACGAATTCGCGCTCGTCGATGCCGACCACCCCCAATTGCGGGTGCAAGGTCGTGAAGGGGTAATCCGCCACCTTGGGTCTGGCCCGGCTGACAGCGGCAAGAAATGTCGATTTACCGGCATTGGGCAAACCCAGCAGACCGACATCGGCAATCAATTTAAGACGCAGCCAGACAACCCGTTCTTCGCCGTCCTGGCCGGGATTGGCATGCCGTGGTGCCTGATTGGTCGCGCTTTTGAAATAGGTGTTGCCAAATCCGCCATTGCCGCCACGGGCAAGCAGAACTCTCTCGCCGACTTCTGTCATATCGGCGATCAGCCGGTCGGTTTCCGCATCGCGGATCTGCGTGCCGACCGGAACCTGCAATGTCACATCCGCGCCACTGGCTCCGGTGCGGTTACGCCCCATGCCATGGATGCCCGTTCCGGCCTTGAAATGCTGCCGGTAACGGAAATCGATCAGGGTGTTGAGCCCCTGCACACACTCCGCGTAAACATGTCCGCCACGGCCGCCATCGCCACCGTCCGGACCGCCAAATTCGACGAATTTCTCACGCCGGAACGAGACGCATCCCGCGCCGCCATTACCGGCTTTCAGATAAACTTTTGCCTGATCGAGAAACTTCATAATCCTGCCTGCTCGGTTTTGCAGAACATAACCGCGTCATGCCCCGGGGTCGGCTTTCCGCCGCAATCGCATCGCCACCCGACAGAAACGCTGCGTAAAAAGATATACTGGAAAAAACACGAAAAAAGGGAGATGGCGATCCATCTCCCTCTTAAATACCGGATCGCCACCCGCGGATGGCGATAGACATCCGCGTTTATTCTGCCGCCATCGGCAAATCGGCAGGCTGCACGGACACATAAGTCCTGCCCAGTTTTCCCTTGCTGAATGTCACATGGCCTTCCGCCACCGCGAAAATCGTATGATCCTTGCCCATGCCGACATTTTCGCCCGGATACCATTTCGTCCCGCGCTGCCGGATGATGATATTGCCGGGAATGACCGCCTCACCGCCAAACTTCTTTACACCCAGACGCCGGCCAGCCGAGTCGCGGCCGTTCCGTGATGAACCGCCTGCCTTTTTATGTGCCATATCCGTTTAGCTCCCTTAATCCGATTGGCGCAGCGCCACTCAGCGCGCGATATCCGTTACGCGCAGCACAGTCTTATGCTGCCGATGCCCGTTCTTGCGACGATATTTATGGCGCCGGTTCTTCTTGAAGATCAGGATTTTCGGATCCCGGTCCTGCGCCACGATTTCCGCGGTAACGCTTGCGCCATCCACAAGCGGCGCGCCGACAGTGACCGCATCACCCTCACCAACCATCAGCACCTGATCGAGCGCTACCGAATCACCGGCCTCACCGGTCAGTTTCTCGACCCGGATGACATCATCTTTGGCGACACGATATTGCTTTCCGCCGGTCTTAATTACTGCGTACATTGCCAAACCCATCCGAGACAAATCTATCCAACTTCCGATTGCGGTCGGCATCCGTCGTTCTTGTGCAAACGTCTTCAACGAAATTTCACCTGGGAAATTTCACCTGAGAAATTCCATCTGCCACAAGTTCAAGATGCGCCGCATCTCTCCGCCGGCGGGACAAAATATAACCGACGGTATTTCGACCGGACCCGATACGGGCCCCACGAAGGCGCGCACTATACCTTTGACACTATCCCTGTCAAGTCTCCAAACCGGCCGGCATAAAACACTGCCCATTCCGGACACAGCCGTTGCCAAAGCGCAACGCAGCGTTACAATTCGGCAGCAATCCTCCATTTTTGACATAAAGCGCATGGTAAGTTGCGATACTTGCAGCTAAGTTGCCTGGAAGTGTTGTCAGCGATCATGAGCTGATGACGAAAATACATGCGCATATATGGTATGCCTTGTTCAGTCGCGCGACCCATCGCATAATTGTGATGGAACCATTACGGCGAATTACGATTAACCGAGATGGGCGATGAATCAGAAAATGAGTATGTGTCGCTAATCCTCTGTAAACATTCGGGTGAGAGGGATGAAGATTAAAAATATTGCAGCCGCAGCCTTGGCAATGGCGTTGATTATGCCGGTATCAAGCAGCTTTGCGGAAGAAAAGAAGGGCGTCTATATCGGGTTTGTGGACGGCTTCAATTTCACGACCGACTCAGACATCAGCGGTCCGGCCATCTCAACCGAGGCGGATTTCGATAAAGGTGCCGTCTACGTTCCGGCTATCGGCTATCGTTATGGCAACGGCTTACGAACCGAATTTGAAGGGGCCTATCGCAAGAACAGTGTCGACGACCTGTCCGGCGTTCTCAATGGCACCGGTCGGGTCAAGGCCAAGAGCCTGATGGCCAACCTGATTTACGATTTCAACCTGAATTCACGCTTTATGCCTTACATTGGCGCCGGTGCCGGTATGGCGCGGGTCGATTTTGATGGCGTGCGGCCTGTGGGCGGCGTCCGGATCGATGACGAAGACGATGTTTTCGCCTATCAGGGTATCGCCGGTGTTTCCTACTGGCTGTCCGATGCGCTTGAGCTGGCGCTGGAATATCGTTATTTCGCGACCCAGGACCCTGATCTGCGGACAGCGGCCGGGGTGAATGTCGAGAGCGAATATAGCAACCATGGTGCGCTGTTTGGCCTGCGCTGGAATTTTGGCGGGCCGCGCAAGATGGCGCAGGCAGAGCCGATGCCGGTCGCACAACCCGTCGCAGCGCCCGCACCAGCTCCCGAACCCGTAAAACCGGCCCTGCCGAAGACCTTCATTGTGTTCTTTGATTGGGATCAGTCGGTGCTGACACCGGAAGCAACACGCATCCTGACCGAAGCCGCAGCCTATGCACAATCAAGCGGCTCCGTACGGATCGAGGCAACCGGCCATGCGGATAAATCCGGTTCGGCGGTCTATAATATGGGTCTGTCGGAACGGCGCGCGGCTGCCGTACAGGCAAAACTGGTTGCGCTTGGGATCGGTGCGGATGAAATCGGCACAATTGCCAAAGGTGAAACCGACCCGCTTGTCCCGACCGCGGACGGTGTGCGTGAACCGCAAAACCGGCGCGTTGAGATCCTGCTGAAATAAGCAGGACAAACAAGCAATCGGATCCAGGTGATCCGACAGAATTATTCAGCGGACGTCGTGGCGCTTGCCACGGCGTCCGTTATTTTTTGACTGAATTTTTCTAAAGAGTAGAGACAGCTCGGTCGTGTAGGGGGCATCCGGCAGGGCAGAAACTATTCAGCCGATGTCGGGCGGCTTGCCACTGCATCCGTCGAGCAGGGTGCAAATCCGTGCAGCTCGGAAAATTCCTGATTTCGCGCCACCCGGATCAACCCACCCGGTACCGTTGCCGCCACCCGTTCAAACAAGGCTGTTGCCCGGGTGCAATAACCATGGCCCATGGATGAGCTGCGCTGTGATGTTTCATTCGCGATCCGCGTGATGAAACGATTGAGCATCTGCACACCGCGGGTACCGAATTCGCGGCCGAAGAACCGCCGCAGCGTCGTTCCATGCCCCACCAGTTCATTTTCAAACCGGGTCACGAAGGCATTATACCCGTCGCGCCGATCACAGGAGAGCGCCGCGACCATCAATTCGGTCTGCAGCATACGTACCCGCATGGAATCCTGATCCGAACCGCTGACACACGGCCCCGCATATAGCGCGGTCGACGCCGTGAGACCAATCGCCAAGGTCGCAGCCGCAATGGTTTTCGATCGCATCCAATTCACCCCTCTGAGCAGCAGTTGGTCAAGCAGCCTTCTTATATACATCATTGAGGTAAAGCCTTCCTTTAGCTTACCTCTTCGCTCAAAAGCCATATGATGCAACAGGTCGCCACAGGCCCGTGCAACGGCCCTTCATTACTTAACTGGCTGTTAGCTTAATTCCTGAAGCTTAGCGTTACCACAATATTAGCGTCATTGTAATGATAGTGCATCAGGGTAATAACGGTGCATCAGGTCAGTAATGACAGCTGACGTCATCACAATTGCGGGCAGATAAATCGCGGGCGTGGCGGTGGATTCACTTCCAGCCCTGCAAAATACCCCGGATGGCGGTCACAAGCGCGATCGGCTGATCGAGCATAATGTGATGATGCGCTTCGGGAATCTCGATAACAGGCACGCGGTCATCGGTCAGGGCGCGCATGAATTCAAGCTCGTCATCTGTGAAGCGCTCACTCAGCATGCCGCGAATGACCCCGACAGGGCAGGCAATCGCCGGATAGATCGCGGCATAGTCGCGCACACGATCGAACTCGCTGAACAGAAACGGGTCGAATTTCCAACGCCAGCCACCATCCGCCTGCGTCAGGGAATGCCGGGCGATATGATCAAACAGAAATTGATTCGCACAAGGCTGTGGCGGCTCCAGCCGGAACCTGGCCAGCGCGGTTTCGCGGTCGGGATAGATTTTGGACGGATGCGGCCTGGTGCGCGCATTGATCCAGGCAGCGAATTTCTCGACCGGTCGCACCGCGAAATCGACCAGGACAATGCCACCAAGCTTTTCGGCATGCAGATGCGCGGCATAAAGGGTCAGCAACGCCCCGAAGCTGTGGCCCACGATGACCGGCTGCGGACCGAGCGCCGCATCGGCGGCGACCGCCAGAAACTCATCCGCATAGGCTTCAAGTGAATATTGCTGCCGCCAGCCGCTATCCCCCATCCCGCTCAAACAGACTGCCGCAACCTGATAATCACGCGCCAGAAAAGGGGCAAGAAAGCTCCACCAATAGGCACTGCCGCTATTGCCATGCACAAGCAGCAGGCCGGGTTTGCCCGGATTGCGCCAAAGCAGATAATGCACCGCGCAGCCATCCACCTCGACGAAATGATGTTCGCCCGCCTGATCCAATGCCCAGCGGAACCAGTCAGGCGCAGTGTCATCCTGTCCTGTCGTTGTTTCAATTGACGGTGAAGCGGTTGCAGCCACAAAATATCCTCTCGGCGCGAGACACCACCCTGTCAGGCGGCGTTTTATGTCTTAAGATAGCAGAGCAAAACCATAACCGGGGCGATTGCGCAAGCGCCGGTGCACGGAACAATGACAAGGGGATCGAGCGCCATGGCATTTCTGGACCGGGACGGGGTCAATATCTTTTTCCAGCATGACGGCAGCGGCCCGCCGGTATTGCTGAGCAACGGCTTTTCCTCCACGACACGCATGTGGCGCGGGCAGATTGACGCCTTCAAGGACAGATACAGCATTCTCACCTGGGATATGCGCGGCCATGGCCAAAGCGACAGTCCCGAGGATCCCGCCGCCTATTCCGAAGCACTGACCGTCGATGATATGGCGGCCATCCTCGATCATTGCGGATTCGAGCGCGCGGTGATCGGCGGCCTGTCGCTCGGCGGATATATGTCGATGGCATTTGCCGCAACCTATCCCGAACGGGTGGCTGGGCTGATGCTGTTCGATACGGGACCGGGCTACAAGAATGACAAGACGCGCGAGGATTGGAACATAAGCGCCCTCAGACAGGCCAAGGAATTTGAAAAGAAAGGACTGGACGCGCTAGGGAAGAGCGAGGAAATGCAGCTGGGCGGGCACAAGAGCGCAAGCGGCCTGGCACTGGCTGCACGCGGCATGCTCGCACAGAAAAATGCGCGCGTTATCAATTCCCTGCCGCAAATCGCCGTCCCCACCCTGGTGCTTGCCGGCGCAAAGGACAAACCCTTTCTCGCTGGCACCGATTATATGGCAAGGAAAATACCCGATGCCCGCAAAGTGATCATTCCCGACGCCGGGCATGCGGCCAATATTCACCAGCCGGCGGCCTTCAACGAAGCCATGGACGAATTTTTGACGCGGATTTACGGTTAACGGGAAATTTACAGCTAATCAGGCAGATCGGAACGGACTGACGACATCCCCGGCAATTATTTACGACCATGGATTGCGGACACACATCCCGGCGTAAGAAAGAAGTGGGCAATGGTGAAAAATCAGCAACGGACCGACGGGCTGCCAACTATTGCAGCCACTCCGCCCGATATTCCTTTCAAGCTGATGATCGAGGCGCTGCCGGCGATCGTCTGCTTTATCGATAAAGAGGAAATGATCCGCTACGCCAATCCCTATAGCGCGGAACTGTTCGGCTATGACATCACCGGCCACGCAGTCCGTGAGGTGATCGGCGTCGAGACCTATGATCGCGAACATCAGGAACGGGTGGAAAGCACACTTGCGGGACAAAGGCTGACATTCGAGATCGGTCTGACCGTAAGCGAGGACCGGCATGTCTATCTGGCGGTGCAGCATATCCCGAATGTGCAACCGGATGGATCGGTGAATGGCTATCTGGCGCATGCGGTGGATATTTCCGACAGCCGGCGTGCGGCGGCGGAATTAAGCGAAAGCCGACAGAAGTTCGAGGATTTCGCCTCGACCAGCTCCGACTGGTTCTGGGAAGCCGATAAAGACAGGCACCTCACCGTATTCAGCAATAGCGGTGAACGCCGGGACGATTTGACCGGCCGCGCCGTGATGGAGGAGATGCTGACGCTGCTGAAGTCCCGCAAGCAGCTGGGAAACGAGAAATATTCCAATTATTTCAGGGATTTGGTCAACAGGCGTCCGCTTCACGATATCCGAATCCTGCGCGGCCAGTACCGCAACAAAATCCACAAGCTGAATGACCGCGATTTCTCGGTCAGCGGCAAACCGTTCTTCGATGCCAACGGAAATTATGGCGGCTATCGCGGTACCGCGACCGATATCACCAAACAGATGGATGCCGAGCGCACCATGCGTGAAGCGCTGGAAAAGGCGGAACAGGCGACAATCGCCAAATCGCGTTTCCTTGCGGCTGCCAGTCATGATCTCAGACAACCGCTGCAGGCAATCCGGCTGCTTAACGCGGCATTGTACGAATATCTGCTGGGCGACGATATCGCGATCAACATCCTGCGCGACAGTGAACGAACCGTCGCCGTGATGGACAATCTGCTGAGCTCACTGCTCGATCTCAGTCGGCTGGAATCAGGGGCCGTCGTCCCGGAATTACAGAATTTCTATATCGCGGATCTGTTGAACCGGCTGCGGACGGAATTCGGCCGTTCCGTCGCGCGCAAAAATCTGACCCTGAAATTCATCGATAACCGGCAGGTCGTCCTGTCTGATCCGATGATGCTGGAATCCATCCTGCGCAACCTGCTGACCAACGCCTTGCGCTATACAGAAAGCGGCAAGATTCTGGTTGGCTGCCGCCGGCGCGGCGCGTTTCTCCGGATCAGTGTCTGGGATACGGGTATCGGCATCCCCGCTGCACAGCAACAACAGATTTTCGATCCATTCTTCCAGATCGGCAATCCCGACCGTGACACCCGCCAGGGGCTCGGGCTCGGGCTGTCGATCGTTGCCGGGATGGCCCGTTTGCTCGATTGTCCGATCGAACTGCACTCCACACCGGGCAAGGGTTCGGTCTTTTCCTTCAATGTGCCCCTTGGCGACCCGCTGCTGGCAAGCAGCAGCAGCCAGGACCTGCAATCCTCGCATGTCAGCTGGAACCTCACGGGAACGCGGGCGCTGCTTATCGAAGACGATCAGTCCGCCCTGAATGCGCTCGAACAACTGCTCGGCATGTGGAAGATGGAACTGCTGAGCAGTACGAGCGGCGCCGACGCGGAGCAGAAATTGCGCGCCCGGCAGTTCAAACCCGATCTCATTATCACTGATTACCGACTGGAAGGGGGCGAAACCGGTATCGACGCCTTGCAGCGGATCAAGGCGCTGATCGACGATGTGCCGGTGATATTCATGACCGGCGATGATTTCACCCAGGTGCAGAACGCATTGGGCAGCCGCTATCCGCATCTTCTGCACAAGCCTGTGGCACCTGCGAAATTGCGCGCGCTCATCCGCAATCTGATGCGCAAGCATATCAACCAGTCGACAGCCTCTTGATCGGCAAATTGGCTGCTTGCCTCACCTGTAGCGACCACTGGCCGCGCCGCAGTGAGGGCTGTCACCTTTCAGGATCATTCAATTACCCGCCTCTTGTTTTTGGCGCATTTACCCTCTAGCTGTTAGCGATGGGTTGCAGCACAACAAATTGGCGGCGCGGCAGCGCGCTCTGGATAAAACGCGCGGGGATAAAACGCGCGGGGATAAGACGGGTGACGTCTGCCGCCGCCGCGCTATCGATCGCCATGGCCGCATCCGCGCTCGCCCAGGCCCCGCTGACCCCGGCACAGCAGCGCGATCTTGATCAGGTCAACAGCTATCTGAACCGGCTCGACAAACTGCATGCGGAATTCGAACAGACAGGGCCCGACGGCGCCATAAGCCGGGGGGATTTTTACCTGTCACGGCCCGGCAAGATGCGTTTTGACTATGCGCAGCCCGATGATTTGCTGATTGTCGCCGACGGGCTCTGGCTTGCGGTACAGGATGGGGAGTTGAATACGGTTGACCGTTTTCCCATCAAGTCGACACCATTGAGCCTGCTGCTTGATGAGCAGATCGATCTTGGCAGTTCGACCCAGGTTGCCGGCATCAGTCGCGAAGGTGACAGTCTGTACTTGACGTTGCAGGATCCGGACGCCCCTGAAAAAGGCGAGGTGACGCTTGTTTTTGCCGCGGCAGGGGCGGAGATGGCCGCAAAAGCGGACACGCTTGAACTCAAACGCTGGATTGTGGTCGACGCCCAGGGGCTTGCGACACAGATCGATCTGGATGCAATTGAAATGCGCGACACGCTGGATCCGAAATTATTCATCATGCGCGATCCGGTTCCCGGCACCCTACGCAACAGATAGGGCGCACCATGCCGCAATCCGCCGCGACACCGATGGTATTGATGCCGTGCGACAGGCGGATTGTCGGCAGCCTCCCCAATTACACACTCGGTGAGAAATATGTGGACGCGGTGCGGCACGGCGCCGGCGCGCTGCCATTTCCGCTGATCACCAACGATCCGCCACTCGATCACAAGGCGTTGCTCGATCTGGCGGACGGTCTGCTGTTGCCTGGCGCTGTATCGAATATCGACCCGGGCCTTTATGGCGGGCCAGCGCCCCCTGACGCGGCATCCATGGACCCACATCGTGATGCCAATACCCTGCCGCTCATTCGCGCCGCCATCGAACGTGAATTACCGATTCTTGCGATCTGCCGCGGGTTGCAGGAACTCAATGTCGCGCTCGGGGGCAGCCTGCATCAGGATCTGGCAAGTCTTGCCGGTCCGGTATCGCACCACGCGCCGCCCGATGTCGCGATCACCGACAGCTATGCCCATAGTCATGCGGTAACAATCGCCCCGGGCGGACAGCTTGCCCAAATCCTGTCCGCGCAGGACACGATCACGGTCAATTCCGTTCATTATCAGGGGATCGACCGCCCTGCGGAAACCTTGCGGATCGAGGCGGTCGCAAGCGACGGGACGATCGAAGCGGTCTCGCTTGACGGCTATCGCGGGTTTTGTCTGGGTGTGCAATGGCATCCTGAATGGCGCTTTCGGGAGAATTCAGCCTCGCTTGCGATATTCCAGGCTTTCGGCGCGGCATTATTGGCGTATCATCGCAACAAGCGAAAATAATTCCGAAAAACCCAGTGGGAGGGAAAATAATGCGGATTGGGATCAATTCCGGGGCTGCCTCGGGCCCTGAAACAACGATTGACGGGCTGATTGCCCGTGCGCAGCAGATCGAAGCGGCAGGTTTTGACAGCATGTGGCTGGCCAACATGTTCGGGCTGGACGCCATGACGATGCTGGCGCTGATCGGTCGTGAAACCAAGACATTGCAATTGGGCACGGCGGTCGTCCCCAGCTATCCGCGCCACCCGCTGGTCATGGCGCAGCAGGCCGCGACCACCCAGGCCGCCGCGCAAGGCCGCTTTACACTCGGGATCGGCCTGTCCCACCAACCGATCATCGAGGGCATGCTGGGCATGTCCTATGACAAGCCGGCGCGTCATATGCGCGAATATCTGCAGGTGCTGGCGCCCGCGCTCGCCAATGAGCGGGTTCAGTTTTCAGGCGATCAGTACCGCGTCAACGGCCAGATTACGGTGAAGGAATCAAGCGGCGTTCCGCTCGTCGTCGCGGCACTGGGCGATATCATGCTGAAGCATGCGGGCACCTATGCGGATGGCACCATTACCTGGATGACAGGCGCGCAGACCCTTGAAAGCCATATTATTCCGAAAATCCGCAAGGCCGCAGCGGACGCCGGAAAACCGGCGCCGCGTATCGTTGCCGGCATGCCGGTCGCGATTGTGCCCGATAAGGACGCGGCGCGGGACCGGATCGACAAGGGCATGAAAATGTATGGCCAGCTCGCCTCCTATCGCGCCATGCTGGATAATGAAGGGGTCGATGGCCCTTCAGGGATTGCCATCATCGGCGACGAGAAGGAGCTGCGCTCGGCAATTGGCCGGCTGCGCGATATCGGTGTGACCGATCTTAATTGCGCCGTGCTGGGCGTCGGTGATCCGGAAGTCACATTCGATTTTCTGGCAAGCGAGCTGTAAGCACCGCAAACAGGCTAACGTGAACATCGGCCGGGAATCGCACCGGCCGATGGACGATTTGCGGACATCGGTCTGAAAAATTCCGTTGTTATTCAGCTGGCTGCGAATTGTGACGACTACTGTCGATTGATTCGCTCACGCGGCGGATGACGATGCCGCGGAATCCGTCAGCAGGGCATACAAAGCCGCATCGTGACTGGAACCCCTGAGCTTCGCGCAGAATTCCGTGTTGCGCAGCAGTCGCGATATCCGTGCCAATGCGCGCAAATGCTCGGCCCCCGCATCTTCAGGTGCGATCAGAAGAAAAATCAGGTCAACCGGACGCTCATCGATCGAGTCGAAGTCGATCGGCTGATCGAGGCGGGCAAAAATGCCGAAAAGCCGCTCGGCCTCTTCAAGTTTTGCGTGCGGCAGCGCAACGCCCTGTCCGACGCCGGTCGTGCCCAGACGCTCCCGGTCCAGCAGCGCATCGAGAATAAGCTGCGAATCGATACCGCAAATCTCGGCGGCACGCTCGCTCAATTCGCGTAATGCCTGCTTTTTACTCTTCGCTTTGAGACTAGGGACAATGCCCTGCGGATCAAGAAGCTCGACAAGCTCCATCAGTCTTTCACCTTTACCAAGTTCAGGCTGCGTTTCCCGCCCGGCATTTAGCGCCGCGGATATTAAATGATGTAGAAACTTCTACTCCAGATTCAGCCGCCGCAATCGCAATTGCCTCTTGCTGAACAGACTTCGCGCAGACCTGTCGCCCCAAATCACCAGCCAGGCAACAAGACTTCGCCGGAAAACGCGCGGACGATAGTGCGGCTGTGGGGGGAGTGTCAACATGAGGCGGAAAATCTAATTTCCCTTCAAGAATTTCTTGATCCTTACCTTCTCGCTAGCTCAAAACTAACGCCAAAAAACAAATTATATCGCAGAAACCCTCACCTTATCAGCAAACCTACTGCAAATAAGCTAATTCGTTATGAATAATAAAATCTGACTATATCTCGCCAATAAATACAATTGTATTCAAAAAATTCTCCCCCTAGGCTTATTGAAAAAATTGTTGATACCGGGGGGGATCATGGGATGGACAGCACTGGAAGGGTGGTCATTTTCCGACCGCGCCGCGCACCGCAGCAAGCCGAAAGACACTGAACGGGGCCGAGAACAGAAACACGAAGACGACAAATCCAATTTATTCTGTATACAAATTAACAATGCAGCACCTTCAGGACGTCGATCACACGGATTGCAGACCCCTGCCATACACAATCCGGAACTTTATGCCCGTAACCTTCTGCTACCCCTCGCCGGCGACCAGCGACTGATCGAATACGCCACCTGCGACACCGAAAGCACCGCTGCGCGACTTTGTGCCCTAGGCGCAGAAAAAGGCCCAAGGTTTTCGTTCCGCTATATCCCGAAGGCGGTGCTCATTCGCGCAATCGAATCGCGATTCGGGCGTCATCTCGCCGAAAATGCTGCCTGGCGTCTCGCCTGGGAAGACCCGCAATGCAGCGCACATCTGGGTATTATCTATATACAAAGAATAATTCTGTTGCTCTGTCTGGGATTGATTGCTGGCTGTGCGGTCATGGTGCCCGCCGCGACGTTATCCGTCTCATTGTGGGTAATCGGCCTTGTCTTTGCCGCCATGACGGCATTTCGATTTGTCTTGCTCGGCGCAGGGCTCCTTGGCTGGCGACCCATTCACTATCCCGCCCAAAATGACGAAGCGGAAGAAACGACGGCAAATGGCACGGAATCTCCAGTCGCCGGCGCATGTGCGGATCTGCCGGTCTATACGATACTGGCACCGCTTTACGATGAACCGGAAGTGGTTCCCCAGCTTATTCGCGCATTTTCGGCGCTCGATTATCCGGCTGAATGCCTGGATATCAAATTGCTGCTGGAAGAAGATGACAAACGCACGCTTGCGGCCATCGAGGCGTTGAATTTACCGCCCTATATTGAATTGCTGCATGTTCCGAATCTGGCACCGCGCACGAAACCAAAAGCCTGCAATTACGGCCTGGCCTTTGCCCGCGGCGCCTTCACGGTTATTTTCGATGCCGAGGATATCCCCGACCCCGACCAGCTCAAACGCGCCGTCGCGAAATTCGCCGCAACTGGCCCTGAAACAGCCTGCCTGCAGGCGCGGCTGAATTTCTACAATCCGCGCGATAACTGGCTGACGCGGCAATTTACGCTGGAATACAGCATGTGGTTCGATTTGCTGCTGCCGGGCCTGAAGCGGCTGGGGCTGCCAATTCCACTGGGCGGTACTTCCAATCATTTCCGCACGGATATATTGCGCGCAATCGGCGGATGGGATCCTTATAACGTAACCGAAGATGCCGATCTGGGGCTGCGGCTCGCGCGGCGCGGTTATCGCTGCGATATTCTGAATTCCACGACCTATGAGGAAGCCAATTCCGAAACGCTGAACTGGCTGCGGCAACGGACCCGCTGGCAGAAAGGCTATATGCTGACATGGCTTGTGCATATGCGGCACCCTTTGCGCCTGTTGCGGCAACTTGGTATGTGGCGCATGCTCGGGTTCCAGCTGTTCTTCGGCGGCACCGTGCTGCTGGCGATCTGTACACCGCTTGCGATACCGCTGCTGTTGAGCGGTTTGGTGCTGTGCCTTGATCCAATATTGTCGCTTTTGAAATTCTGCACCCTGATCGGCGGGCTGGGGACGCTGTCTTTGTGCGTCATCGCCGGTGCGATATGCCGGGGCAATTATGATCTCATCGCCGATATCTGGCGCACTCCTTTTTATTGGCTGCTGACAATGGCGGCCAATATACGGGCCGTCTGGCAGCTGTTTCAGTGCCCTTTCTATTGGGAAAAGACACGGCATGGCCTTAACCTGTTGCGCAAAAGCCCGATGGGCTAAAATCACGGTGGTGAAAATCGTGCATCGATCGGGGATTTGTGACAAACGCTGAAGAACGTGTTTCATCGGGTAAACTGGTGCTGATTGTCGGACCATCGGGGGCCGGCAAGGACATGCTCATCGACGGTGCCCGGCAAGCGCTGAAGACAGATCCGCAATTTGTCTTTCCCCGGCGCGAGATCACGCGCCCGCCCGGCGGGGCGGGGGAGGATTATATTGCCGTCTCCGACGCTGTATTCCACGACCGTTGTCAGGCCGGCGCCTACGCTTTCACCTGGCAGGCGCATGGTTTGTCTTACGGAATCGGGCGCGACATCGAGGAGGCACTCAGCGCCGGCAAGACCGTGATCGTCAATGTTTCGCGCAGCCTGCTTCCCATGCTGCGCCGACGCTATCCCGATCATCTGATCATCGCGCTGAGCGTGCCACGTGAGATCCTGTGTGAACGGCTGCGCGCGCGCGGCCGGGAAAGCGACGTGGAAATAAAAGAGCGGCTCCCACGGGCCGCCGCGTTTTACAGTTAAGGAAAAGATGTCATCAAACTGACGAATGACTCCGCTAAATTGACCCTCATCGTCAAATTTATTGAAATCCTACGGTCGACGTGAGACGATAGCAGCACAGATAACTTAAAATTCTGTCCGGATCGTACCCCTGCGGCGCAAGGATCAATTCACAGGGATCAATGCACAGGCGGCGGTCAGGTTAAATATCGCTCACGCGCTACACTACTTCTTTGGAATCTCCCTACATGACACAAGCAACGGTAAAATGGTTCAACCCGACAAAAGGGTTTGGTTTTGTCACCTTTGAAGATGGCACACCAGATGCCTTTCTCCACGTATCGGTCGTTGAACGCGCCGGCCTCGCCTCGCTGGCGGAAGGGACTGTGATTGACTGCGAAGTCGGGCAGGGCCAGAAAGGGCCGCAAATCGAACGTATTCTGTCCGTCGATGAATCGACAGCGGCACCATCAGCACCCGCCGCGCAACCAGGCGGCAGCGTCGAAGGCGTGGTCAAATGGTTCAATCCTGACAAGGGCTTCGGTTTCGTCCAGCCCGATAATGGCGGCAAGGACGTCTTTTTGCATATCTCGGTTGTTGAACGGGCGGGAATTGGCGCGCTTTATGAAGGGCAGCGTGTCAGGCTGGAGACAAGCGCCGGCCAGAAAGGTCCGCAAGCCGAAGCGATTGAGCTTCTGTAAAGTCTCCCGCTATGCCAAGGCGGAGACGGCTGATCAGCTGATTCTTCTGCTGCGTCCTGTTTGCTGAACCGATTATTTTGGGGAACCGCCATCGCGGCTATCCAGGATCGGGGGTATAACCCAAGAAAGCCAACAGGATTTGCAAAGCCCGGCAAGCGCTAAAAGCAAGCGCCTGCCGCGGAAACCCTTCACTGGACATGCTTCACTGGGCTTCCATCGCTGAACATCCATCACTGAGTCAAATTTTCGGTGGGCGCGAATAGCGCCCATTCGTATTTTCCCCCTGCATATCCGCTGACAGACAGGCACATCTGCGCCCCGATCCGCCCCCGTCCCGGCGGACAAGACGGTGCAACATGCCTTAATGCACCATCAGGACTGCGACATCAGTGTTCTGAATGACATAGCGCGTCGCACCGCCCAGGATGAGTTCGCGAATACGGCTGTGCCCATAAGCCCCCATCACCAGCAGATCGGCCTGATTTTCCTTCACCTGATTGAGGATCACTTCCCCCACCGGGGTGTTGCCCAGCGCCACCTGCTTGATCGTCGCCTTGATGCCGTGGCTGCCGATATAACTTTGCAAGGCTGCTGTGGCCAACTCATCAAACTCTCTGTCCTGAGCGGTAATAAAGGTCACGCTTTCAGCTTCACCAAGCAGCGGTAACGCCCCGGTCAGCGCACGCGCCGCCTCTGGCCCGCCATCCCAGGCCACAATCACCCGTTGGCCGATCGTGTTCGCCGCTTCGCCAGGCACAAGCAGACATGGCCTGCCCGATTCCATCAAAGTCGGCTCGATATCATAGGCGATATCGGGGACCGAGAAGATGACAAGATCCGCAAGACGTGCCGCCGCCGCCGCGCGATCCGCCGGATCGCCCATGGTTTCAAGAAATTCGGCTGTCACTTTATCTCGACTGTCCGGCGTCCCGGTTTCTTCCGCGCCGGTTTGCGCCAGCATATGCAAAAAGGTTTCCCTTGCCTTGGCGCATTGCCGCTTATTGGCTTCATCGACCGCCGCAACCAGTTCCGTCGCGATCTGCCCGGTCAACGCTTCCCCGGCCACTGGCAAAGCTTCGGTCGGGTTGCGATTGACGAAGAGACAAGCGACATGCGCGCCGTAATTCGCGGCGATATCGAACCCCGCACGCAGGGCGCGCTGATCCGAATCGGTCCCTGCCAACGGAACCAAGATCTTGCCCAGTCTCATATTCCTTCTCCCTGGATAGCTTTGCAGTTGGCAATTGTTTACAGTCTTTCTCCGAAAAGGGTCTTGATGCAAGTCAAACCGATCATCTTTATAAATCGAGGCGGAATGGAAGCGCTGCGTGAGAAGCTACATGCGGGGGCACAGACCCTGCTGGCCCCGTTCATCAACTTTCTGGTCCGGTTCGCAATAACGCCAAATCAGATTTCGGTCGCGGGTCTGCTGATCAATTTTATCACCGCCTGGCTGATTGTCGCGCAATTACCGGTTGCGGCGGGGATTTTATACGGTGTCGCCGGGCTGTTCGATCTGATGGATGGCGCGCTGGCGCGCAAGACAGGTCAGGCGCACCCCTTTGGCGCATTCCTTGATTCCACGCTCGACCGCGTATCCGAAGGCGTGGTGTTCGCGGCCATCGCCTATCATTTCGCGGTAACCGGCGAAGCCATCGCCGCCGCCGCCGTGGTTCTGGCACTGCTTGGCTCGCTTCTGGTCAGCTATACCCGCGCACGGGCGGAAGCGCTTGGCTGCGTCTGCAGGGGCGGCTTTGCGGCACGGCTTGAACGATTGCTGCTGATCCTGTTTGCACTGATATTCGGCTTTGTCGAGATCGCGATCTATCTGTTGCTCGCGGCCACCGCCTTCACCGTCTGCCAGCGCATCTGGATCACCTACAGGCAACTCAACACATCGCCACCCGCGGCCTGATCGAATTCAGCCATCGGCCGGCGGCAAATGCGCCGCCATCCAGCATTGCAGCGATTGCAGCTGCGGATGCGGATGCGCCAAGGCGCGCTCGAGATAGCGGCGTACACGCGGTATCAGGCCGAGATAGAACATCTTGCCATCACGCCGCGCCAGCCGGGTGAAGGTGCCAAGCAGGCGCGTATTGCGTTGCACCCCGGCGATCGCACAGGCCAGATGAAATCCGTCCACATCGAAATCAGGTTGCGAGCGGCGCGCGCCCTCACAATAACGCGCCAGCATGTTACTGGCTAATTCGGGCGCCACATCGCGCCGCGCATCCTCAAGCAGCGACACAAGATCATAGGCCGCGCTGCCGCGCAGGGCGTCCTGAAAGTCAATGATCCCGACCCGCTGCAAACCGGCGCGGTCGGGCAGCCAGAATATATTCTGCGCGTGATAGTCCCTGAGGACAAGCACCTCCGGACCGCTGGCAAAATGGGGGTAAAGCGCATCCCAGATATCTTCAAATTCGCGGCGTGCCGCAGCGCTCGCATCACGGCCCTGATCGGGCAGATACCAGTCGAGCATCAGCGCAAGCTCCGCCTGAACCGCCGCCTTGTCGAAACCGGGCACCCGATAGGCGGGGCAATAGGGGGTTTCAGGCAGCAATGCGGGTAAAGGCCGGCTATGCAGCGCCAGCAGCAAATCGATCGCGGCGCCATAAAGCGGCAATTCCGCCTGTCCTTGCGCAAACAGATCGAAATAGAGCGCATCGCCAAAATCTTCGAGCAAGAGCAGCCCGGCTGCCATATCCCCTGCCAGAATCCGTGGTGCGCTGAACCCCGACTGCGCAAGATAGCGCGCAACCGCCACAAAGGGCGCGCAATCCACGGCCAGATGCGCGACTGCATTATATTCCCGTGCCGCGTGCTGTTTCGGGGCATCGCCGCCAGGCGGGGCATCCATCAAGATCGCCCGCGCCGCGCCCGATGACAGGCGTGCATAGCGCCGATAGGACGCATCCCCCGCCAATGGCTTATAATCCGCCTGGCCCCAACCCGCCGCGGTGAGAAACTGTCCGATCACCGCCTGTCTGTCAGATATCGGCAAGCCGCGCCTCCCAAATTTCCGGTATTCTGAATTCGAACCGCCGCCGGCCACTCATCGGCGCATCGGTACTGATGTGAATTTCGAGGCAGGCCTCAGGCAGTAACGGCGCGATCCGTTCGGGCCATTCGATCAGACTGACCCCTTCGGCAAATGCCTCCTCGATCCCGAGCTCATAGGCCTCCGCCGGGTCGTCGATCCGGTAGAAATCGAAATGCCAGATTGTGAAAGGGCGCAGAAAATACTGCTGCACCAGACTGAAAGTCGGGCTTGGCACCTCATCCACGATTCCCGCTTCCGCCAGCAAAGTCTGAATGAGCGCGCGGGCAAAGCTTGTCTTACCCACCCCGAGCGTGCCATGCAGCGCGATTATATCGCCCCGCCGCAATCGCTGTGCCAGCCGCGCGGCAAGCGCTGCTGTCGCATCGAGATCGGTCACATCGAAAATTCTGGTCTGCGGCACAAAGGGGATCCTGATCTGTAACTCACGCTTTGTTCTATCGCCTGAGCCTGTCGGGTCGCAACAACATGCGCCAAACGGTCAGCATTTCTGACAGTTTGGCTTGATTATAAATCGCGCTTGGCCGATCTTTGGGAAAATACTGAAAAATAAAGCCAGGGACCCCATGTCAGAAAATACTCATGCAACCGATATCGCGATTGTCGGTGCAGGCCCGGTCGGATTGTTCGGCGTATTCGCTGCGGGCATGCTGAATATGAAATGCGTCGTGACAGACTCGCTTGAATTGATCGGGGGGCAATGCACCGCACTGTATCCGGAAAAACCGATTTTCGATATCCCCGGCCACCCCTCGATCGAAGCGCAGGAGCTGATCGTCAATCTCGAAAAGCAGGCAGCGCCTTTTGAGCCGGTCTATTTGCTCGACCAGCAGATCATGACCGTCGAGAAGCTGGATGACGGCAGTGAGCATGGCTGGCGGCTGACCACCAGCAAAGGCAGCATCATTCTGGCCAAGGCGATCATCATTGCCGCGGGCGTCGGCGCATTCGGCCCCAACCGGCCGCCGGTTGAAAATCTCGACATCTACGAGAAATCGGGCCGCGTTCATTATCTGGTCAAGCGCAAGGAAGATTTTCGCGGCAAGAAGCTGGTCATCGCCGGTGGCGGCGATTCGGCGGTTGACTGGGTCATGTCGCTGAAGGAAATCGCCGAGCGGGTCGCCATTGTCCACCGGCGTGATGGCTTTCGCGCCGCTGACGCCAATGTCGACAAATTGCGGCAATGGGGCCGGGACGGGGAAATCGATTATGTGGTGCCCTATCAGGTCAAGGTACTGCATGGCGAGAATGGCGTGCTGAGCGGGGTTGAGGTCGCGCATAAGGATGAAAGCCGCATCCTCGAAGCCGATATGTTCCTGCCCTTCTACGGATTATCGAGCAAACTCGGCCCGATCGCCGAATGGGGCCTTGATCTCGACAAGAAGCATATAATGGTCGATCCGGCCACCTGCGCCAGCAATGTGCCGGGGATCTTCGCGGCCGGCGATATCGCCATGTATCCGGGCAAGCTGCATCTTATCCTGGCCGGCTTCTCGGAAATCGAGATGGCCTGCCACGCGGCGCGCGATATCGTCTTTCCGGATACGGAATATAAGTTCGAATATTCCTCGGCCAAGGGCGTGCCGGGCACACCGGTCCCATCCTGATTTCAACCCGATTTCAATAACCGCCAAACCGGTAATCTGGTCATGACCGGATTACCGGTGGGCTATGATTCCGCATCCACTGTCACATCCGCCGATGGCAAAAGCTGGCGCGCCATCTCCACCGGGTCGGACATTACCCCGTCTTTTTGCGCGATATCTTCCGCTGGCCTGACGGGCAGATTGCAGATCACCGTCGCGCCCTGATCTGTTTCGGACTCGACATCGATCCATCCGCCATGCAATTCGACCAGACTGCGTACAAGCGACAATCCGATACCAAAGCCCTGCGCCTTGCCCTTGCGCGGCTGCGATTCGAAACTTCGGAACATCGCCTGCTGATATTCGGGCTTGATACCGATCCCCTTATCGGCGACCCATAGCTGGCAGATTTCCTGACCGTCTTCCGCGCGGTGATAGCGGTTGGCGCCGATGATGACCTCATCCCCCGGCTGCGAGAATTTGAACGCATTGGACAGCAGGTTGAACATCACCTGCTTGATACGCCGTGGATCGGCATGAATGTCGCCAATTTCCTCAGGACAATCGAGCCGCAGGGTCATATCCGCCTCCTGCGCGCGCTGGCGCGACAGATCACGAACCGAACCCAGCAATGCGAAGATATTGGTTTGCGACAGGGACAGGCTCATATGTCCGGCTTCGATTGTCGCAAGGTCGATGACATCGTTGATCAGCTCCATCAGGTGGTGCGACGCCTCAAGCAAGCCTTGCGAATATTCATGCTGCCGTTCGTTCAGTGTACCGAAGAATTCATGCTCGAGAATCTCGCCAAATCCGACGATCGTATTCAGCGGTGTGCGCAGCTGATAGGAAATATGTGTGATAAATTCCGATTTCAGCCGGTCAGCGGTTTCAAGCGCATCGTTACGCTCGCGCAGCGCCCGCTCAATACGCACCGTATCGGAAATATCGGTAAAGGTCAGCATGGTGCCGCCATCGGGCAGGGGGACCACCGAACAATCAAGTCCGATACCGTTGGCGCATTCGGTCTGGATCTCAAATCGCGACCGGTCTTCATCCGAACCGGTCACCCGGTTCTTGAGTAATTCCCAGATATTCTGCTCCGCACAATGCGGACCGCAAAGCCCGCTGACCAGATCGATATGCGGTTCATCCGCCAGCTGATCTTCCCGCAGGTTCCAGATTTGCAGGAATGCGGGATTGAACAATCCAAGCCGGCCATCCACGCCGAACACCGCGACCCCTTCGCGCAGATTGTTAAGCGATTCGCGCTGCACCCGCGACAACGCCTTGTAGGATCGCTCCAGGGCAAGGATCGTCGTAAGATCCTCATAGATCACGATGATACCGCCGCGCGGACGGGTCTGAGATATCACCATCAGGGTTCGTTCATCGGGCAGGTGCCACAGCTCTTCCTGCGATTCGATCAGTGTCTCGTAAATTTCAAGCTGCTGCTTCTTCCAGGCAGGAAAATCAGCCTGTTCCGGAAGCCGGCGCTTTTCGCGCATCTCTTCCAGCAGTTCTCCGTGATGCGGGTTACCCGCGAGCCATTCTTCCGACAGGCCCCAGAATTCGGCGAAAGCGCGATTACAGAACACCAGATGTTTATCATTACCGAAGATGGCAAGTGGTGCATTAATGACATTCAATGTCGCGCGTTGCGCCGTAAGCTGACGGTCCGCTTCCTTGCGCGATTCCGCAAGCTCGGTGACATCGACCGCAAAGCCACAACTTCCTTCCGATAACGGACGTTCGACGATTTCAAGTGTCCGCCGCTGCCCGTTCAGGACCGCAGGCACCGTCAAACGATTGCCTTGCTTTTCGGCGGCCGCGACGTCTGCCGCCTCGACAAGCTCCTCGCCGCTATTGACGACCGTCGCCGCATCCTTTGCTTCGACGGCCTCGACATAGTGATTGTTGACCCACACCAGTTTGCCTTGCGCGTCACGTCGCCAGATCGGCACCGGCGCGATATCGAGGATCGCTACCGCCCAGTCTCTTTGCGCGCGGATTTCATCGACTGTCCGACGTAGCGCACTCACCTCCTCAAATGCCTCGGTGACGTCGGAGACCCAGAGCGCGGCGCCCTGACCTGTGAATTTGCCGACACAGGCCAGCGTCCGCATATCCCGGCTTACAACAGGAACCGTGAAACGCTGCCCGTCAGCGCGCAGCTTGTCGACCGCCGCAATTAGCTTGTCAGCGGAATCAGCCTGCAGCGTTTTACAGAATTTCTGGAACAGATCCGGGCTGTCAGCGGCCCGGTGGCGCGCATTGTCGCCGGCCTCGATAATAGCGCTGCCGCCAAATAACTGCACCGGCGCGGCACCGGCCCACAGGAAAACCGCATCGGGATCCGCATTCAACACCGACTGAACCGTTTCGAGTTCGGATTGCATCACCGCCAGGCGCTTGAGATCCGCCTGCCGCCCCGCCGCCAATTGCCGCGATTTATGTGCGGAAAGAAAGATACCGCCCACCGCGATCGCGAGGGCGACCGCAAGACCTGTCATCACAAGATCTGTCGGGCTTAGCTGCACCGTTTCCGCCATCGGCAGGGACAGAGACAAGTCCCGGGCGGTCGCCACACCGATGCCGAACAACCAGAACGCGGCCATATGCGACACCGGACGCAACACCATATGCAACAATGTTGCGCAACATGTTGCAAAATGGTGCAACTGTCGCATTTTCCGGTGCGAACTGTTGCAAGAAGCTGATTTATCTCGATCGCACTGTCGCACTCTGGACCGTCTGTTTCCCTTTTTTGCCGACCGGACAGATCTTAGGCCTGTCAGCTGGCCGCAAACAAGCATGCAACCGGCGAACCCCTGCGCGGAAATTCCCCGTGATGCACAGCATAGCGCAGCCTGCCGCCAGATGGTTAACAGCAGGTTAATTCCCGATCAAAACCGCTTGCCCGGCCTTCACCACAGGCCTAGGCTTGGGCAAACAAGCCCGCCGCGCGGCAAGCGGCGATAATTTTCAGTCAGGGAGACCAGCCATGTACCATCCAGCCCTCAAAACCCCGCTATGCGAGATGCTTGGCATCGACTATCCGATCATTCAGGCGGGCATGGGTTTCGTGGCGCGGGGCCCGCTGGCGGGTGCGGTCTCGGCGGCCGGCGGGCTTGGCTGCATCGGCGCCGCCTCGATGACCGGCGAAGAGCTGCGCGAGGAAATCCGCATCGTGCGCGAGATTACCGACAAACCTTTCGCGGTCGATATCCTGTTTGCGACCACCGGCGGCAAGCAAACCCCTGTTTTCACAAGCGATGTGCAGGACCATATCGACGTGATCTTCGATGAAAAGGTACCGGTGCTGGCCAGCGGGCTTGGCAATCCCGGACCGATCATCGATGAATGCCACGCGGCCGGCATGAAGGTGCTGAGCCTCACCGGCAATACCAAGAACGCAAAGCGGCTTGCCGATAGCGGCGTCGATGCGGTCATCGCGCAAGGCTATGACGGCGGCGGTCATACCGGCCGGGTCGGGGCGATGACCCTGCTGCCCGCGGTGATCGATGCGGTCGATGTGCCGGTGCTGGCGGCTGGCGGCATCGGCGACGGGCGCGGCATCGCGGCGGCGATCACTTTGGGCGCGATCGGCGTCTGGCTCGGCACCCGCTTCATCGCGACGCCAGAAGCCTGGGGGCATGACAATTACAAGCGGCGCATCACCGAAATCGACGATGAGGGCACGACCCGCACCCGCTGCTTCTCGGGCAAGCCGTGCCGCATGATCCAGAACGATACGACCAAGGCCTGGGAATCCCCCGAGCTTGAGGCATCGATCCGGCCATTCCCGCGGCAGATGGCCAATGTCACCGAGTGGCTTGGCAAGGATCCCTATATGGCGGGCCGGCGTGACGGGGAAACCGATATCGGCGCATTGGCGGCGGGGCAGAGCTCGGCGCTGATCCATGAGGTGAAGCCGGTCGCGCAGCTGATCGAGGATCTGATGACAGAGGCCAGCGCGACGCTTGACCGGATCACGAAAATCGCCGCCGCCGCGTCCTGAGCGGCGCGCGACGCCGCCAGCCGGCATGCAAACAGCAAAGGTCCGCCACCCTGATCCGCCATACCGATCTCATGACAGGATGCGGGCCTTTTCACCGTAACCCGGGCGACCCGGGCACGGGCAATCCAGATAACCCGGACAAGAGGAACCGTGACGCCAACCGCCGATGAACAGCAGCGCAGCCTGCACGCCTTCGTGCAGAGCCTGCGGGTGATGCCCGAGACAGCCCCCCGATTGACGCGGCGCGATCCGGCGGCCCGCCCTGATGCCATCGGCAACAAATCCGCCGCCAAGCCGCTAAACGCGCGGATCATGGACGATCTCAACCAACTGCAATATCTGCTGTTTGCCGATCAGCGCGCATCGCTTCTGATTATCCTGCAGGGCCCCGATGCCTCGGGCAAGGATGGCACGATCCGCAAGGTTTTCACCGGCATGGACCCGCAAGGGGTGACGGTCACGTCCTTCAAGCAGCCCAGCGCGGAAGAAGCCGCCCATGATTTTCTGTGGCGCATCCACAAGGCTGCCCCCGCAAAGGGGCAGGTGGCGATCTTCAACCGCTCCCATTATGAGGATGTGCTGATCGCACGCGTCCGCGCGCTGGTGCCCGAAGCGGTGTGGGCAAGACGCTTTCAACGCATCAATGAATTCGAGGCCCTGCTCGCCGAAAACGGCACGGTGATCCTGAAATTCTTCCTGCATCTCAGTCCCGAGGAACAGCTTGCGCGGTTCCGGAAGCGGCTTGAAGACCCGACACGGCAATGGAAAATCAGCGAAAGCGATTATAGCGAGCGTAAAGTCTGGGACGCCTATCAGACCGCCTATGAGGAAGCGATCGCCAGAACGTCGCACGCCCATGCCCCCTGGTATGTCATTCCCGCCGACAGGAAATGGGTGCGCAACCTGACGGTGGGCCGGATCATCGCCGACAGGCTTGCCCAGATGGATCTCAAAACCCCGTCACCACGCGTCGATCTCAACGAGATCCGCCGCCGCTTTCACGAAGCCGCCAGACAATCCTGAGGCACCGGCACACGTTGTTGGCACCGGCACGCATTGTTGGCAGTAGTGACAGCGGGCTTCAACCGCCGGGCGGCACAGGCTTTTGCGGTGCATTTCTTAGAATTTTCTTTCTTAGGACGTCCAATCCCGCTACATGCATCACTTGTCAAATCCGGTTGCATCTTGATTGACGATGCGGCGCGGTCGATATCAAACAGGCGTCAAATCAGCGCCGGTTCAGCAATCCAAAAAAGCGTGCGATGAGAGAAAAAATACGTCAGCTTGTCGAAGGGGCGGCATTCCAGAATGCCATCGTCACACTGATTGTGATCAATGCGGTCATTCTGGGGCTGGAGACCTCGGACAGCATCATGGCAACCCACGGGGTGTGGCTGAAATGGGTCGATGCCCTGATCCTTTATATGTTCGTGGCAGAGATCGGGCTCAGGCTCTTTGTGCACCGGCTGCGCTTCTTCACCCAGCCTTGGAGCATTTTTGATTTTGCCATCGTCGCCATCGCGCTTATTCCCGCTGGCGGGCCGTTCGCCGCCTTGCGCGCGCTGCGGGTCTTGCGGGTGCTGCGTCTGATTTCGGTCATCCCGACCATGCGCCGGGTGATCGAGGGCCTGCTATCCGCGATCCCCGGCATCGCATCGGTTGCGGCCATCATGCTGCTGTTCTTCTATGTCTTTGCCGTCATCGGCACGCATCTTTATGCCGACAGCTTCCCCGACTGGTTCGGCAGCCTGGGCAAAACCATGTACACCCTGTTCCAGATCATGACCCTTGAAAGCTGGTCGATGGGTATCGTGCGGCCGGTGATGGCGCAGCATCCGGGTGCCTGGATGTTTTTCATCACCTATATTCTGGTCACGACTTTCACCATGCTGAACCTGTTCATCGCGATCATCGTGACCGCCATGCATCAGGGCGAGGATGAACAGGCGCAGGCCAGCCGAAATGAAATCCGCGATGTGCTGAGCAAGGAAATCAAGGCGATGGAAACGCGCCTGCTGGCCGAGATCAGGGAGCAGAAAAACCCGCCGCCGCAAAGCTGAGCGGAACCGGCCAATCCGGACGGCCGCACAATATGTCTAGAGCCCCTTGGCCAGCCGGTCGAATGCCTGAAGCCGCGCAAGCAGGGCGGGCATATCCGATAGCGGTACCATATTCGGCCCGTCCGATGGCGCATTATCGGGGTCGGGATGGGTTTCCATGAACAGCCCCGCCACCCCGACCGCCACCGCCGCGCGCGCCAGCACCGGCACGAATTCGCGCTGGCCGCCGCTGGTTGTCCCCTGGCCGCCTGGCTGCTGCACCGAATGGGTGGCATCGAAGATCACCGGACATCCGGTTTGCGCCATGATCGGCAAGCCGCGCATATCGGACACGAGCGTATTATAGCCAAAGCTCGCCCCCCTTTCGCACAACATCACCTGATCATTGCCCGCGCCGATGATTTTCTGCGCGACATTTTTCATGTCCCAGGGGGCAAGGAACTGCCCCTTTTTGACATTGACCGGTTTGCCGGTGGCGGCGGCCGCGAGCAGCAGATCGGTCTGCCGGCAAAGAAATGCGGGGATTTGCAGCACATCGACCGCCTGCGCCGCCGCGGCGCAATGTTCGGGCAGATGCACATCGGTCAGCACCGGCACGCCGACGCTCGCGCCGATTTCGGCCAGGATCGGCAGCGAGGCCTCAAGCCCGAGCCCGCGCGGGGTCGCGGCACTTGTCCGGTTCGCCTTGTCAAACGAGCTTTTATAGATCAGCGGGATGCCCGCGCGGTCCGCAATCTGCTTCAGGGCCGCGGCGACCTCGAGCCCATGGGCGCGACTTTCAAGCTGACAGGGCCCGGCAATCAGCACCAGCGGCAGATCATTGCCGATGCGGATATCGCCAACCCTCACGATTTTTTGTTCGCCCATTTCAGTCAACCTTGTCAGACCAGCCGCGATTGTTCGACCGCCGCCTTGATGAAGGATGCGAACAGCGGATGCGGTTCGAACGGCTTGGATTTAAGCTCGGGATGGAACTGCACCCCGATGAACCAGGGATGACCGGGCAGCTCGACAACCTCGGGCAGCAAGCCGTCGGGTGAGATGCCGGAAAATTTCAGCCCCGTCCCCTCAAGCCGGTCGCGATAGGACATATTGACCTCATAGCGATGGCGATGCCGTTCGCTGATCTCGTCGGTGCCGTAAATTTCCGCGACCCGCGAGCCGGCGATCAGCCGCGCGGGATAGGCGCCAAGCCGCATGGTGCCGCCAAGATCGCCCTGATCGGAACGGGTTTCAAGCTCGCCCTTGTTCATCCATTCGGTCATCAACCCGACAAGCATCTCGCGGCAGCCGCCGAACTCGCTGGAACTTGCCTGCGCGATACCGGCGAGATTCCGCGCCGCCTCGACCACCGCCATCTGCATGCCAAAGCAGATCCCGAAATAGGGCACCTCCCGCTCGCGCGCGAACGTCACCGCCGCGATCTTGCCTTCCGCGCCGCGTTCGCCGAACCCGCCAGGCACCAGAATGCCGTTCACGCCCTCAAGATGGGCAACGCAATCCTCTTTCTCGAAAATCTCCGCCTCAAGCCATTTCATGCGCACCCGCACACGGTTGGCGATGCCGCCATGGGTCAAGGCCTCGGCCAGCGATTTATAGGCATCGAGCAGGCCGGTATATTTACCGACCACCGCAATCGTTACCTCGCCTTCGGGTTGCCGCACGCGGGTGACGATCTCGCGCCATTTTTCGAGATTGGGCGCCGGCGCCGCCTCGATCCCGAAGGCGCGCAGCACCTCCACATCAAAGCCTTCCTCGTGATAACGGATCGGCACATCATAGATCGTGTCGACGTCGGTGGCCTGGATCACACTTTCGGACCGCACATTGCAGAACAGCGCGATCTTGCGGCGTTCATCGGCGGGGATTTCGCGTTCGCAACGGCACAGCAGCACATCGGGCTGGATACCGATCCCGCGCAGCTCCTTGACCGAATGCTGCGTCGGCTTGGTCTTGAGTTCGCCGGCACTGGCGATATAGGGGACGAGCGTCAGATGCACGAAAGCGGTTTGGCCGCGCTCAAGCTCGTTGCCGAGCTGCCGGATCGCCTCGACAAAGGGCAGGCTTTCAATATCGCCGATCGTGCCGCCGATCTCGCACAGCACGAAATCCACATCATCGACATCCGCGGTAATGAAGGATTTGATCTCGTCGGTGACGTGGGGAATGACCTGAACCGTCGCCCCCAGATAGTCGCCGCGCCGTTCCTTGCGCAGGATCTCCTGATAGATGCGGCCGGTGGTGATATTGTCCCCCTTGCCGCTCGGTACCCCGGTAAAGCGTTCGTAATGACCAAGATCGAGATCGGTTTCCGCCCCGTCATCGGTCACGAAAACCTCGCCATGCTGATAGGGGCTCATGGTTCCCGGATCGACATTGAGATAGGGATCAAGCTTGCGCAAACGCACACGATAACCGCGTGCCTGAAGCAGCGCCCCAAGGGCCGCGGACGCCAGCCCCTTGCCGAGTGAGGAAACCACGCCGCCAGTGATGAAGATGAACCGCGCCATGGACCTGCAGATTAATCAAGTTTGGCGGCCGGACAAAGCCACCTTTGGATAAAAATTAAAAACTCCCCGAAAACCGGGCGAAAACTTGCCGGCTATTCGGACAGGGGAACCGCGGGCAATGCCGGTACGGGGCTTTCCTCGACCGCTTCGGGTACCGAATCAAGGATCGAGGGCTGCGCCACCTGCTGCCGCGCGAGGATGGTGAGGATGATGCTCGTCACGAAAAACGCCGCCGCGAGGATGGCTGTCGTACGCGTCAACGCATTGGCCGCCGCACGTCCGGTCATGAAGCCGCTCGGTCCGCCGATCCCCAACGCGCCGCCTTCCGATTGCTGCAGCAATACGGTCACCACAAGGGCGACAGCCAGTATGAGGTGGATGACGATGACTACGGTTTCCATGATTTCGCGCTGCTCATCTTAGCCTGTCTGACGCGACACGGGCGCAAGGACCCGTCTTGCCGCGCATTCAAGCGGGCACTCTTACCCGCGCGCGGCGGTTCTGTCCAGTGTGCGCTGCGAATCGCCGGCCGCCTGAATCGCGCTGCCGATTTACCGCCGCCCCCCGGCTTGCTATAGGGTGGACGAAAGCGAAAGAGAGATAACGGCGAAATGAGCGATTTGAAGATTGTCGTGGTGGGCGCGGCCGGACGCATGGGAAAGACCCTGATTGCGCAGGTGAGCGAAACCGAAGGCTGCATCCTGTCCGGGGCGACCGAACCTGAAGGCGCGCCGATGCTCGGTCGCGATGCCGGGCTGGTGGCCGGGGTGGGGGAGCTTGGCGTAACCATTACCCACGACCCCTTGCCGCTGATCGCGCAGGCGCAGGCGGTGCTTGATTTTACCGCCCCGGCGGCGGCGGTTGCGCATGCGGGACTGTGCGCCCAGGCGCGGATCGTGCATGTGATCGGCACGACCGGCTTCAGCGCTGAGGAAGAAGACCGGATCCGGGCCGCCGCGCGGCATGCCACCATCATCAAGGCGGGCAATATGTCGCTCGGGGTTAATCTGATCGCGCAGCTGACACGGCAGGTGGCCAAGCTGCTCGATCCCAGTTTCGATATCGAAATCGTCGAGATGCATCACCGGCACAAGGTCGACGCCCCCTCGGGCACCGCTTTGCTGCTCGGTCAGGCGGCCGCCGAAGGGCGCGGGGTGGATCTCGACAAGGTGGCCGATCGCGGCCGCGACGGGATCACCGGCGCGCGCCAGCCTGGCCATATCGGCTTTGCCGCGCTGCGCGGCGGCGGCGTGGTCGGCGAACATAGCGTGCTGTTTGCCGCCGAGGATGAAATCGTCGAATTATCGCATCGCGCCTTCGACCGCTCGATCTTCGCGCGCGGCGCGGTGCATGCGGCGAAATGGGGGCAGGGACATGCGCCGGGGCTTTATTCGATGGCCGATGTGCTGGGCTTTTCGGACGGCTGATCGCGATAGCGGGCGCGCTCGACAGCCAGCATGGCCTGCTTGCGCGCCACCCCCCAGTGATACCCGCCAAGCGCGCCTGATTTGCGCAGCACCCGATGGCACGGGATGAGATAGGAGATCGGATTGCGGCCATTCGCGCTGCCGACCGCACGCACCGCACCCGGCTTGCCGATGAAACGCGCCAGATCCTGATAGGATACGGTATGGCCTGGCGGGATCCGCATCAGCGCCTCCCACACCTTGATCTGAAAATTGCTGCCGATCAGCAGAAGCGGCAGGGGCGTGGCCACGCTCGGGCTGCCGGGCGGGGCAAAGATCTGCTGCACCCGCTGCGCCGCGCGCTCGGGCCTGTGAACAAAATGCGCATCAGGCCAGCGGGCGAACATATCGGCGGCGACCGCGGGCTTCGCGCCGTCCTCGGCAAAGGCCAGCCCGCAAATGCCGCGCCCGGTCTCCAGCACCAGACAGGCGCCGAACGGGGACGGGTGCCAGCCCCAGCCGATCTCCACATCGCGGCCATAAGCTTTGAAGGCGCCCGGGCTCATCGCTTCATGGGTGATCAGCAGATCATGCAACCGCCCCGGCCCCGACAGCCCCACTTCATAGGCGGTATCGAGCACGCTGCGGGACTGTCGCAGCAGCGTTCGCGCATGATCGGCCGCCATCGCCCCGAGCAGGCGTTTGGGGCTGATCCCCGCCCAGCGGGTGAACAGCCGCTGACAATGCGTCGGGCTCAACCCGATATGGGCGGCGATCTCGGCAAGTGGCGGCTGTGCGGGATAGCGCGCAACGACATAGGCGATCGCCTCGGCGATTTGCGCATAAGCGGTGGCGGCGCGGGGGTCGGTATCTGTTGTCATGCGCATAATTTACGCAGTCTGCTACGCGCGCGGCCACCCGATTCTTGCGCGCGATTGCCGCGTGATTGCCGATTGTCTTGCCGGACCGGCAGAACCGATTGACGGGTCCTAGCCGGCGTCCGGCAGCTGAGCGGCGGCGGTAAACCGGTGGCCGCCGCGATGCAGATCGAGCGCTTCGCGCAGGGCATCGGCGAAGTCACTGCGTTCATCGGCGGTCAGGAAACTGCCGAACACCAGATATTTGCCATGCGAGCGGATCGCCAGCAGCGGCCCGCCGATCGCCTTGCCGATCAGCTCGACCCGCGCCCAATAGGGCTGAAACGTCCATTTCACGACCTGCCCGTTGGGTAAATGCCGCCGGATCGCCAGCTCGCTGTCGCTGAGCTCGACCGTCTCGTAAAGCCGCGCGCGGCGGAAACTGACCCGGAAGGCAATATAGATAAGCAGGACATCGAGCCCGAAAAATCCCACAACCGGCCATGCCCCCATCAGGAAGAAGGCAAGCCCCGCGGTGAAGCTCACGCCCGATACAAACAGCATCAGCGCCAGAAATCCGCGCCGCCCCAGCGAGGCATGCGGATGCAGCACCGCGTCGAAATAAAGCTTTTTCCGGTCGGTTCGGTCCATGCAGGCAAAATAAACGCTGAAAGGCTTTGCGTCGAGGGGGCCGCGCGATAATGTCGCGGCCATGACACGTCAGGAAATTGCAGAATTTTTCAGCCGGTTGCGCGCGCGCGATCCCGAACCGCAAAGCGAGCTTGAATATCGCAACGCCTATACGCTGCTGGTGGCCGTCGTGCTGTCGGCGCAGGCCACCGACAAGGGGGTGAACAAGGCGACCGGGCCGCTATTTGCGGTGGCGGACACGCCCGCGCAGATGGTCGCGCTCGGTGAGGACAAGGTGCGCGATTATATCAAATCAATCGGGCTGTTCCGGAACAAGGCGAAGAATGTCATCGCCCTGTCCGAAAAGCTGATTGCCGAATTTGGCGGCGCGGTCCCGCGCGAGCGCGCAGCCCTTGAAAGCCTGCCCGGGGTCGGTCGCAAGACCGCCAATGTCGTGCTCAATGTGGCGTTCGGGGAGCCGACCATGGCGGTCGATACCCACATCTTCCGGCTGGGCAACCGGACCGGGCTTGCACCGGGCAAAACCCCGCTTGAGGTGGAAAAGAAACTGGTCAAGCGCATCCCCGCCGAATTCATGCGCCATGCGCATCACTGGCTCATCCTGCATGGGCGCTATGTCTGCAAGGCGCGCAAGCCTGACTGTCCCAATTGCGTCGTCGCCGATCTGTGCAAATTCAAGGGCAAGACCGTTGCGGCCTAACCGCGCCGCCGCATCACCAGCGCATCGATGCATCCCGCCGTTTCAGGTTCAGCACCGTTTTCACGCGCACCGAATTCCGCATGGGTCACCTGTGCGGGCCCTGTTTCCTCACTACCCACAGGATAAAGGAACAGGAAAAGCACGCATTCACCCCCCACATAGCGCCACATCTGCCCGTTTCCCTCCCGCCGTAACAGACCCGGTTCGCCAAGCAGCTCACGCAACCCCTGCGGGCTCATCTGCAGCAGATCATCAAGTGCATATTGCGGCACTGGCGCCGCCAGGGGCTGTTGCGGCGCAGGGTCGGTCATGGCGGCGGCGGGTGCTGGCGATCCGATAGCGCCCGCTTCACCGGGCCGGTAGGCGAGCGGCGCAAGACAGCCACCCAGCAGCAGGCAGGCAGGCAGAATGCCAAATAGGCCAAGAAGGTGTGCGAGGGCGCGCACTACACCGCCTGACGGCTGGCCAGCCCTTTATAGACATGCACCATGAAGGCCGCCCCGAACAATGGCACGATCAGGTTGAAGACCGGAATGACAAGCGGCAGGGCGATCAATATGCCTGCAAGGGTGATCCGCAGGCTGTGTTGCTGCCGCAACGCCTTGACGGTTGCCGCATCATGATGACGGATCGCCACCATCTCGAAATATTCACGGCCGAGCAGATAACCGTTCAGCCCGTAGAAAATCGCGAGATTGGCGACCGGCAGCAGATAAAGCGGCAGGACAAGAATATTGGCGACGACCATGATCGCGGTAAAGCGCAAGGCCATGATCAGGGTTTCGGACAAGGGCGGATCGCGCGATGGCGGATCGGCGGGATAATGCTGCGCCTCAACCGCATCGGCAATCTGATCAAGGAAAATGCCGATAAAGATCGCGGTGACCGGTATCAACAGCCAGATCGAGCCGATCACCACCCCAAGCCCCGCCAGCCAGCCAATCACATCATTGAGCCAGCCCGTCTCGAATTCGGGAATAAACCCGATCCCGTAGAACGCCGCCGCCCCGATGCCGAGCAGCAACAACACCGTCAGCCCCAGCGATTGCAGCAGCAACTTGCGGAATGCCGGATCGGGCAATTGCCGGATCGCCTTCAGGGCGGATTGAATCATCGGGTCCCTCCTTTCAAGCCGGCAGGGCCTGCCGGCATCTGGCCTTTCAAGCCGGCAGAGCCCGCCAGCGTCTGGTATCAGCGGTTCGGGCCATCAGCGCCTGGCTGCATATATGCAGACTTGCCCGGCCGACCGCAAGGTTCGCCCGCCCCGCTTGCACAGCGACGGGAAGCCCCTATACTGCGCCGCGCACAGCGATATGAAGGAGAACAGCATGGCAAATCCGGGCGGCAATGGCGCAACATTCGATATTCTGGGAATAGGCAATGCCATTGTCGATGTCATCGCCCATGCGGATGACCGGTTTCTCACTGATCGCGGTATCACCAAGGGCGGCATGACGCTGATCGACGCGGACGGCGCGACAAGCCTTTATGGCGATATGGCACCCGGTATCGAGATGTCGGGCGGTTCGGCGGCCAATACGATTGCGGGCGCTGCCTCACTGGGCGCGCGCGCGGCCTATATCGGCAAGGTCCGGAACGATCAGCTCGGCGAGGTGTTTGCCCATGATATCCGCGCGATCGGCGTGCATTACGATACCCCGCTTGCCGAAACGGGGCCGCCCACCGCGCGCTGCCTGATCCTTGTCACCCCCGATGCGCAGCGCAGCATGAATACCTTCCTTGGCGCAAGCCAGGAACTGGGTCCCGACGATGTGGACGCGGCGCTCGTCGCGGCGGCCACGATCACCTATCTTGAAGGTTATTTATGGGATCCCGTGCATGCCAAGGCGGCGTTCCGCAAGGCGATGGATATCGCCCATGGCGCGGGACGGCAGGTGGCGATGACATTGTCGGATTCGTTCTGCGTCGATCGTTACCGGCAGGAATTTCGCGAGCTGGTCGACCATCAGATCGATATTCTGTTTGCCAATGAGGACGAGATCAAATCGCTTTACGAAGTCGATGATTTCGACGATGCCTTGCAAGCTGTACGCGGCAAATGCGATATCGTCGCGCTGACCCGTTCGGAAAAAGGCAGTGTCATCCTGACCGGCGACGAGGTGCATGTGATCGACGCCGCACCGGTTGCAAAGGTTGTCGATACGACAGGGGCGGGCGATCTGTTCGCGGCGGGTTTTCTTTACGGGATCACCAACGGGCTGGGTCCGGCGGAAAGTGCCGGGATCGGCGGCCGCGCGGCGGCGGAGGTGATTTCACATATGGGCGCGCGCCCCGAAATCGATCTTAAAACCCTGCTTTAGCCGCAGCGTTCAGATCCGGCACCCGAAACAAAGCTATCATTCGATCCTGATACGGATGATTGTCAACCCGCGCCGGGCAGCATGCGCCCGACCGGGTGCCCGCCCACCAGATGAACATGGAAATGCGGCACTTCCTGATGTGCATCCGCGCCTGCATTGCTGATCAATCGATAGCCGCCGCCTGACTGCGATTGCGCCACACCAAGCATGCGCCCGACCTGGCCCACCATGCGCCAGAAACCGGCAAGTTCGGCATCCGGGGCATTGGCGGAAAAATCGTCGAAGTCCGTATACGCACCTTTCGGGATGACAAGTGCATGCACCGGCGCCTGTGGCGCGATATCGTGAAACGCCAACGCATGGTCATCTTCAGCAATTTTGTTGCACGGAATTTCCCCACGCAGAATACGGGCGAAAATATTGCTGTCATCATAGGGCATGGCTTTATCCGTTATCAGATTAATCAGCGCGGCTGTTCTTTTCCTCGATCCCCGAAATGCCTTCGCGACGCGCAAGCTCTGTGCAGACATCGGCAAGCGATACATTGCTTGCCTGCAACAGCACCAGCAGATGATAAAGCAAGTCTGCCGCTTCCGCGCATATTGCTTGCGCATCTCCCGTCATTGCGGCAAGTGCTGTTTCAACCGCTTCCTCGCCAAGCTTCTTGGCAGGCAGAAGCGGCGCGCCGGCAAGCAGCTTCGCGGTATAGGAAGAAGCCGGGTCCGCACCGACGCGCGCGGCAATCGTTTCGCATAATTTAGCAAGAATATCCGTCTGCGGATCAGCCATGACTATTCCTCCGCCTGTTCGGGTTCAGGCAGACGCACGGGCACCCCCGCCGCCGCCATGAAATGCTTCGCCTCGGATATCGAGAATTCGCCGAAATGAAAGATCGAGGCGGCAAGCACCGCGCTTGCCCCGCCCTGCGTAATGCCATCCGCCAGATGCTGCAGGGTGCCGACACCGCCGCTCGCGATAACCGGTACGGTGACCGCATCCGATACCGCGCGGGTCAGCGCCAGATCGAAACCCGCGCGCGTGCCGTCCCGATCCATCGAGGTCAGCAAAATCTCCCCCGCGCCAAGTGCTGTGACCTGCCGCGCATACGCGACCGCGTCGATGCCGGTCGGGGTCCGGCCGCCATGGGTCCAGATTTCCCATTTTCCGGGTGCGGACTGTTTTGCGTCGATTGCCACGACAATACATTGACAGCCGAATTTTTCCGCGGCCTCGCGCACAAATTCGGGGCGATTGACCGCAGCGGTGTTGATCGCGACCTTGTCCGCGCCGGCATGCAATAGTCGGCGGACATCCTCCACCTTGCGCACACCACCCCCCACGGTCACCGGCATGAAACATTGTTCGGCGGTTTTTGCGACCACATCGTAAATCGTGTCGCGCGCATCGCTTGATGCGGTGATATCGAGGAAACAAAGCTCGTCCGCGCCTTCTGCGTCATAGCGGCGCGCCTGTTCCACCGGATCGCCCGCATCGACCAGATTGACGAAAGAGATGCCCTTGACGACGCGGCCATTATCGACGTCGAGACAGGGGATAATGCGCGTCTTCAGCATGCCAGCACCCGCAGGGCTTCTGCCGGATCGATACGCCCGTCATATAGCGCACGTCCCGAGATCACCCCCTCGATACCCGGACAGTTGGCCGCCTTGAGCGCAACCAGATCGTCGATCGCGGTCACACCGCCGCTCGCGATCACAGGGATCGATATCGCATTCGCCAGCGCAACGGTCGCCGCCACATTCAGCCCCTGCAATGCGCCATCGCGGTCAATATCGGTATAGATGACGGCCGCCACCCCCGCATCCTCGAACTGGCGGGCGAGGGCAAGCACCTCTATCTCGGTTTCCTCGGCCCAGCCTTCGACCGCCACCTTGCCGCCCCGGGCATCGATCCCGACTGCGATGCGGCCGGGGAAACGGCGGCAGGCCGCGCGCACAAGCGCGGGATCACGCACGGCAACGGTGCCCAGGATAACGCGCCGCACCCCACGCCCGAGCCAGTCCTCTATCGTGGCCATATCCCGGATACCACCGCCAAGCTGCACCGGCACGGAAACGGCCGCAAGAATGGCGGACACCGAGTCCCCATTGACCGGCCGGCCTTCAAACGCCCCGTTCAGATCGACAAGATGCAGCCAGGAAAATCCCTGTTCGACGAAGCTTTTTGCCTGCGCTGCCGGGTCGGTGTTGAATATGGTCGAATTATCCATATCGCCGCGCAGCAACCGCACACAGACACCGTCCTTCAAATCAATGGCGGGAAACAGGATCATAAACTCAAACCTTTAACTTGCAGAAACACACGGTACGTCCTGAATGACAGGTGCGAATGCCGGCAAAACCTCACCGGTTCAGCCAAGCTGTTTTGTATAATAACGCCCGCCGATATAACGCCCCTTGAGCCGTGCATAGCGGGGTTTTTCGCCCCAGCATTCAAATCCATGCGCCTCGAACAGGGCGATGGCGGCACTGCGGTCGGCACGGACATGCAGATCGATATTCTTGTATCCGCGTTGCCGGGCCTCCCTGAACAGCCGTTTCAGGATACCGCGCGCCACCCCGTGCCCGCGCGCCCAGGGCGCGATGAAAAAGGTCGTCAGCTCCACCGCGAAAGCCCCCGCCTCATTATTGGGGGAAGGGTGATAAAGCTGTGCGGTGCCGACGATCCGGCCATCGAGCCGGCCGACATAAAGGCTGCGTTCAGGGACGAGCAGCACCCCTTTCCAGTAATTCTCCAGAACGCGCAAGGGCGGCACCTTGATCCACAAGAACCCTTCACCATCGATAATGGCTTCGGCGGTGATTTCGCACAGATCCGCCAGATCGGTGCCAGCCAATTCGTCAAGCCGGTCGATCTGCACATTTGCCCTGCGCGGTTTTCTGGCCGGAGCCGAAGAATCGGTTTGCGCCATGCCTGCTGTCTCTAGCCTCTCTCTCCCAATGGCCCAAGGCCCAATCGCCCCCAATGGACCGGTTTTGCCCCTCAGGGTCGCCAGTTCAGAAAATTGGCAAGCAGTTTCAGCCCAAGCTTCTGGCTTTTTTCCGGGTGAAACTGCACGCCGACAATATTGTCGCGCCCCACCGCGGCAGTGATCGGAATCCCGTAATCGACGGTGGCCAGCACACAGCCCGGCGCGGCCGGTTCAAAATAATAGGAATGCACGAAATAGGCATGCCCGTCCCCGTCAAGCCGCCGCATCAGCGGATGATTGCCATTGGCCGCCTGATTGATCACGTTCCAGCCCATATGCGGGATTTTCAGCGCCGGATCGGTTCGCGGGATTGGAACAACCTCCCCCGCGATCCAGCCAAGACCGGCAAACGCGCCATGCTCCAGCCCGCGTTCGGCCAGAAGCTGCATACCGACGCAAATGCCCAGAAACGGCCGGCCCGCCCCGATCACCACCTCTTCCAGCACCTGCCGCATGCCGGCAATCGCCGACAGCCCGGCAGCGCAATCGCCGAACGCGCCAACCCCGGGCAGCACGATCCGGTCCGCCGCGCGCAACTGCTCGGGATCGCTGGTCACCACAACCGGCAGATCAAGCCCCGATTCGCGGGCCGCGCGCTCGAACGCCTTGGCCACCGAACGCAGATTGCCCGAGCCGTAATTGATGATCGCAACGCTCACCCCCGTCCCTCCGGCATCGAAAATCCCCAGGATGTATGGCCCGAATGCGGTTTGGGCGGACGGCTCACCGCCACGACCGGCATTATGCCGGGTCCGTTAGGGGGCGGCGATTTATCCGGCGTACCGCCGGTGCCCGATATACCGTCTGCTTCGGGTGCGCAGCTTGTGTCAGCAGCGCCGATACCCGTGGCGAAATAGCGCTGCTCGGCCCGTGCCAGATTTTCCGCCGCGATGGTTGCGCGATGCACGAAACCCTTTTCGCGCAGATGCCAGCGGCGCAGTTCGTTTGCTTCACACGCCACAAGCAGCGAGAAACCCAGCACGACAAGTTGCCCATAGACCGGCTCCGCCAGCAGCGCCTGACTGCCCAGCGTCACCAGGAAGGAGGCCAGCAAATAGCCCCCCGTCACAAGCCACATCCGGTGATAGATCATCCAGATGATCGGAAAGAACAGGGCGGGCCAGCAAAAGCCCTCCTTCACGAAGATCACGCCCTTTCCCGGGTCGGTCGGATCGGACGAACCGTCCGCATGATCAAAAACCGTATAAATCCGCATGCCGTATATCATTCCTGCGCCCAGCGTCGCGGCGCGCGCGCCTTACAGGCTGCCGCTCAGGGTACCCTTGGTCGAGGGCGTGCTGTCGCCCGCGCGCGGATCAATCTCCACCGCCTGCCGCAATGCCCGCGCCAGCGCCTTGAAACAGGATTCCACGATATGGTGGTTATTCTCCCCATATAGGGTTTCCACATGCAAGGTCACCCCCGCGGCCTGTGCGAAGGCCTGAAACCATTCCTTGAACAGTTCGGTATCCATATCGCCGAGCTTGGGCTTGCTGAAAGCGACCTTCCAGACCAGATAGGGCCGGTTGGAGATATCGAGCGCCACCCGGGTGCAGGTCTCGTCCATCGGGATTTCGGCGGCCCCGTAACGGCGGATGCCGACCCGGTCGCCAAGCGCCTTGGCCACCGCCTCGCCGATGACGATGCCGGTATCCTCGGTCGTGTGGTGAAAATCGATATGCAGATCGCCTGTCGCGCGCACCGTCAGATCGATCAGCGAATGACGCGACAATTGCTCGAGCATGTGATCGAGAAAGCCGATGCCGGTGGCGACATCGTAACGGCCCTGCCCGTCGAGCGCGACCGTCGCCTCGATCTCGGTTTCCTTGGTGGTACGGCGTATATTGGCGCTGCGCATGCCAATCTCCCCGGGAGGCACGGCCCCCGCTCAACTTGTGGAAAAATGCCGCGCCCTTGTATCAGGAAGCGCCGCCAGACGCCAGCCATCGCGCGGGCGGTGCGCTGCGGGCTTGACCGCGGCGGCAAAAGCTCCACATTGTAAGGCGCGTTCCGACGCGAAAATGTCCAACCAGAATCCGGTATTTCATGTCTTCTTCCCACGCCGCCGACCCGACCGGTTGGCACGGCACCACAATTCTTTCCATCCGCAAGGGCGATATGGTGGTGATCGCCGGCGACGGCCAGGTCACGCTCGGCGATACGGTCATCAAGGCGAGTGCGCGCAAGGTGCGGCCGCTCGGCAATGGCTCGGTGATCGCGGGTTTTGCCGGCGCGACAGCCGATGCCTTCACCCTGTTCGAGCGGCTGGAGGCAAAACTTGAGCAATTTCCCGGGCAGCTGACCCGCGCCGCGGTCGAGATGGCGAAAGACTGGCGCACCGATCGCTATCTGCGCCGTCTGGAAGCGATGATGGCGGTCGCTGACGCCCAGGTGAGCCTCGTGCTGACGGGCACCGGCGATGTGCTGGAGCCCGAGCGCGGGGTGATCGGCATCGGCTCGGGCGGCAATTACGCCCAGGCAGCCGCGCTCGCGCTGATCGATATGGACCTTCCGGCGGAAGAGATCGCCCGCCGCGCCATGGCAATCGCCGCTGATATCTGCGTTTACACGAACCAGAATATCACGCTTGAGAAACTGTCGATCGACCCGCCGCTCAAGCGATAGACAACGCACAGCCAAACGGATAAACGAACCAAGTTATGACAGCATCAGCCACAGAAACGGTGTCCGCCTTTTCCCCGCGCGAGATCGTTTCCGAACTCGACCGCTATATCGTCGGCCAGAATGACGCCAAACGCGCGGTTGCCATCGCCCTGCGCAATCGCTGGCGCCGCCAGCAACTGCCCGAGGAGATGCGCGACGAGGTCCTGCCCAAGAATATTCTGATGATCGGGCCGACCGGCGTCGGCAAGACGGAGATCTCGCGCCGGCTGGCAAAGCTCGCCCAGTCGCCCTTCATCAAGGTGGAGGCGACAAAATTCACCGAAGTCGGCTATGTCGGCCGCGATGTGGAACAGATCGTCCGCGATCTGGTGGAAATCGCGATCACCATGACCCGCACGCGCAAACGCCGCGAGGTCGAATCCCGCGCCCATCTTGCCGCCGAGGAACGGGTGCTTGACGCGCTGGTCGGCGAAACCGCAAGCAGCGGCACCCGCGACGCCTTCCGCCGCAAATTGCGCGACGGCGAACTCGACGAGAAAGAGATCGACATCGAAATCGCCGATCAAGGCGGCGGCATGCAGACATTCGAGATCCCCGGCATGCCCGGCGCCAATATGGGCATGATCAATCTGGGCGATATGCTGGGCAAGGCGATGGGCGGGCGCACACGCAAGAAGAAGGTGCGCGTGGTCGACAGCTATGAGCTGCTGATTGCCGAGGAATCGGACAAGCTGCTTGATGAGGATCAGCTCGTCGCCGAAGCGGTGCATATGGTGCAAAATCACGGCATCGTCTTTCTTGACGAGGTCGACAAGATCTGCGCGCGCAGCGACCGGCAGGGCGCCGACGTCTCCCGCGAGGGGGTGCAGCGCGATCTGCTGCCGCTGATCGAGGGTACGACGGTCAGCACCAAGCATGGGCAGATCCAGACCGATCATATTCTGTTCATCGCCTCGGGCGCCTTCCATGTTGCGAAGCCCTCGGACCTGCTGCCCGAACTGCAGGGGCGGCTGCCGATCCGGGTCGAGCTTCAACCCCTCACGCGGGAGGATTTTCGCTGCATTCTGACCGAACCCGAAAACAGCCTGATCAAGCAATATGTCGCGCTGCTGGGGACCGAACAGGTAACGCTCGATTTCACCGATGACGGGATTGACGCGCTGGCCGATATCGCGGTCGAGATCAACACCAATGTGGAGAATATCGGCGCGCGGCGGTTGCATACGGTGATGGAACGGGTGCTTGACGAGATCAGCTTCGCCGCCACCGACCGGGGCGGCGAGACGATCACCATCGATGCCGATTTCGTCGAACGCCATATCGGCGATCTGGCCCGCAATACCGATCTGTCGAAATTCATTCTCTAGCCAGCCGCGATGGCGCGTCGGACGGGTGCCACGCAACGGCGCAACTCAGTCGCGCGGCCGTTGCCGCCGCAGATAGACATAAAGCGCGCCATCACCGCCATGGCGCGGGCGGGCAGGGTGAAAGGCCACGACGAAACCCGCAAGTTCGGGTTCGCGGAGCCATAGCGGCACCAGCCGGTGCAGCACGCCGCGCCGCCTGTCGGGCATGAAACCAGCCCCGTCGCCGGCATGCGATCCTGCGCCACGCATCTTCTTGCTGCCCTTGCCGGTAATGACGAGCACGCAGCGGCGGCCCGCGCTGAATTGCGCGGTAATGAAATGCCGCAAGGCACGATGCGCCCCTTCCTGGGTCTGGCCATGCAGATCGAGCCGTGCCTCGATCTCGATCTTGCCGCGGCTCAGCCGTGTGGCATTACGCTTGTCAGATCGGAAGAGCGTCGTGTAGGGAA
>OBIC01000073.1_pt1 | contig 50748 bp, 55 predicted proteins | sample 1519831 | NCBI WGS metagenome assembly OBIC01 (sample SAMN03019805, study PRJEB22545) | beach sand metagenome | biome: beach; feature: sea beach; material: beach sand | place: USA: Municipal Pensacola Beach, FL | collected 2010-10-20 | depth 40-45 cm m
GTGTGTCCGGGCCGTTGAGCACCCAGACCTTGGCGCCGGCCACCGTCTCCTGGATCTCACGCCGCCACTTGTAGACCAGGTGGGGTGGCGAGAGCACCAGGGTGCGACGGTAGCCTTCGGTGTTGAGCACCGCGGCCGTGGCGATGCCGACGGTCGTCTTGCCGCAGCCCATTTCGCCGTTGACGATCGCGGCGCGTTCGCCACGATCGACCAGCAGCTCGGTGACGGCATGAACGACCTCGGCCTGGGCGGCAAACAACTTCCGCTTCAGGCCGGCCAGGATGTCCTGGCGATGCGCCCGCGCCTGTCCGGCATAGACGGGCGGGTTGGCGCGATTGAGAGAATCCAGCAGCTCGTCGCCGAACTCGGAGACGAAATCCTGCAAGCTGATGGTGAGTGGAGAAGCTGCCGCTTCCAGCAGGTCGCCCTGCGCGGCGGTGTCGGGACGGGTTTCGAGATCGAGGGACATGGTGATGCTCCAAAGAAAATGGGGCATACACCTCCCCCGTGGGGCGGTGACATGCCCCAGGGTTGGGAAGAAACGCGACGCTCACACGTCGCGGAGAAAGCGGATCAATACTCTTCAGGCAACAGCAACGTGGTCACGCTGCGATCCCATTCGGTGATGATCCAGAGTTTCAGGTCGGGCGTGACCTGGTAGGACGAGAACAACCGATCCTCGCCGGACTTCAACGCGGCATCGTTTTGCCGCCGGTCGTCGTCGCAGAGATCGCCCCAGTCGCCATCGAGATGGCGTCGGAGATAGGGGCCGGGATTGAATACACCCCGTTGAACCAGGTCGTTCACGCCTGCGGTCATGACCGTGTGGCCAGCCGGAAAGCGTGGTTGAGACAGAAGTGCGAGTGCCATGGTGATTGCCTCTCAAAGAAAAGGGGCCACGGCACCCCACGGGGGCGACTGGACCCCTGTGGGTGGATGAAAGCGACGGCGAACCGTCGAGGGATGACGATCAGCGAATGGTGAGCACCTGTCCCCGAGTCGGGGAACCGGGTGTCATGTCCCACGCGCGGATCACGGGTACGAAGCGATCGGTGAGGATGCGTGTCTCGGCGACCGAGCCGTCATCCCGTTCCGTGTACTCCGTGGCCAAGGATTTCTCCTTGTGGGTGTCGCCCTTGACCACCAGCACCTTGCCGGTCTCGGAAGTCACGACGCCCGATATCGCGCCGGCCGCGAGGGCCAGGGCGAGATGCCAGTGCGACAGGGCGCGCGCCGGGGGCCGTGGCAATTGCTGCGCGGCGCCCAGGTGCGTGTCGATCGACGGCCACAGCCCTTGCAGGCGCTGTACCTCGTCGGCGAACTGCTCGGGTTCGAGCGTGATGCGATAGAAGTGCTCCGGTTCGACGGGAGACGCCGGAACCGTGTAAGGCTGGAACGGCCATTCGCAGGGCAATTCCTCGGCTTCGATGTCGCCTTGCCCGACTTGCAGCAACAGGCTGCGCGCCGTCTTGGCGTCGTCCGACACCTGCTCACGCTGACGCACGCGCCGGCCGAAGATCACCACCTGCTTGAACTGCACGTCCACCGCACGGTAGATGCGCAGGTCGGCGAAGTGGCGCGTCAGCCAGCCGACGAACTCGGCATCGAGCACATAGGCCGGGATCATGAGCACCAGCACGCCGTCGTATTGCAACAGCGGCAGGCTGCGTTGATAGAACAGCTTTTCCAGCCGTGCGCGGCCCTGACCCTGGTAGCCGATGTTGCCATCGACGCCCCGCGTCAGATCGCCATAGGGCGGATTGAGCCACAGCAGTCCGAAGGACTGGCGGGAAATCAGCGTGTCCATCAGATCGCCGTGCAGACAACGATCGACGAGTCTGCGCGCGTGGGTGGCGCGCTCCGCGTCGTACTCGACGGCAAATGCCTTCACCTGTTCGCGCCCGAGGGCATGAGCGGCTTCGGCGATCGCGACGCCTTCGCCGGCGCAGGGATCGAGGATGCACATGGCACCGGAAGACGGAACCAGCGCGGTCAGGGTTCTTTCCAGCGTGGGTTCGTCCGTTGGGAAGTAGCCGTTCTTGATGAAGTTGCGCGCAAGGCGCGGGAACATGAGAGCCATGAGAATCTCCTGTGAAGAAGTGGGATGAAAGCGGGCATGCGCGACGCACACGCCCGGTGTGGAGGCATCAGGCCGCGCGCCGAAGCGGCTTGCCCGAGGCCAGCTCGTACTGCGAAACACCCAGCGTGCCGCTGCGGATCAGGTCGCCCAGCGCCGTGGTCAGCACCGGAACGTCCAGGGCCAGCCGATGGCCTTCCAGCGGCCCGAGGGCGAACGGAAGGCGGGTCAGCATGTCCCGCGACTGCAACAGCGCCAGCACGTCGTCGCGCCAGTGGTCGAGTAGCGGCAGGGGGCAGGTCTCCCGCACCAGCGCCCACAGGCGTTCGGTGTGGTCGGTGACTGCCCTGGGCAGTAGTGCCAATGCGCTGGCGTTGGCCTTGTCGGGCTTCACGCAGCGCTTGTCGAACAGCCACAGATGGGCCATGGAACCGAACAGCGTGCGCCGGAAGGCGCGCGTGGTGCGCTTATCCAGGTTGTCGGCATTGCCGACGAACACCGGGATCGACGCTCCCTGATCGGTGACGAGATGGAACTGGTCCAGCCCCTGCTCGGATCGACCGAGGGTGAGGCGGGCCAGGAACTCCTGGACGGCGGTGTCGCGCGCCCAGACGGACAGAAAGACCAGGTTGCCGTGCTCGTCGCCGATGCAGCCGTCGGCCATGAGGTCGGGGCATTCGTCGATGCGATAGAGCACACTGGATGATGTGGATGCAGGCATGGTGATGTCCTCGAAGTAAAGAGAGGCAGCACCACCCGCGAGGGCAGTCACTGCCCCAGGGGGATGGAAGGAAACGCCGTAGGCGTCTTGGCAAAGGGAACGACCTGTGCGTCGCAACGCACCGTAGCCTTGAAGGTCTCGGCTACCTGGGCATGTTGTCGGCAACGCCGACGGACATGGGTGTAGCCTGCTTCAAGAGGCCGATGAGCGGGAGCGAAAAACCGTCACGCGACACAACCCTGTTTGCCGGGTATGTCCCAGGGACTTCCGCTGAAAGAAAAAAGCGGACCATGCCGTTAGGGGCATGGTCCGCTTGATGGTCAGGCTTTCAATTGACGCAGACCTTCCGCCAGCAGCCAGAGCGCCCGGTTCAGCCGGACGTTCTGGTCGATGCCTTGAACGGGCCGCGTGCGTTGCTGGCGCCCGTTCGCGGTACGGCCGGCCAGGCCGCCTTTGACGAGGTTCTCCTGCACTCGGTTGAAGGTGGACCAGAGGTCCAAACGGTTGTCGTCGAAACGACGTGGCCGCAGAACCTGACTCTCCGTGATCGGCAAGGTTTTGCCGGGATCGTCGTACTTGAGGGCCAACGCCGATCTGGCGAAGACTTCCGCCTCACCCTCTTCGAGTGCGATGGCACGCATGGCGTCGCGCGAGTGTTGCACTCGCTCGAAACCCTGCAAGACCTCATAGGCGCCTTCGATGACGTGATCGGTGACGTTGCCCTTGTGAGGAACGCGGACGTCGGCGAACGTGTCGCCGCACACCAGGCCGTTCTGGCAGACGAAGCGGAACATGCCCGCCAGCATCTGATAGCTGCTGGTGCCATCGTGCGAGTTGAGCAGGATGATCTCGTTCGCCTCGGTGCCGTTGATCTGGCTCTCGTGGCGAAGCCGCAGCATGTGCTTGGTGTAGTCACGGCGATCTTCGTGGCGCACACGTGTCTGGCACACCATGAACGGTTGGAACCCCTCATTGCGCAGCTCCGTCAACACCGCCGCAGTCGGGATGTAGCTGTAGCGCTGGGAACGGCTTTCGTGCGGGGTCTCCGCGAAGATGGATGGGGCGACGGTGCGGATCTGATCATCCGACAGCGGATGATCCGAGCGCAGCACCGGAGAACGATGGGAAAAACGGGATGAGAGTTGCATGACTATCTCCTTGAGGATTGGAGCAATCGGCATCGAGAGGCCAGAAGCCGGGTGCGAGCGATTGCATGGGACAAAGAAAAGCCCTGCGGAGCAGGGCCTGGATGGGTCAGGTAAAGAGGAGTGCAGCCCCGTGAAGAAAGGGCCTGCGGATCATTCCGGCTCGAATTGCCGGCTGTAGGGGTTGAAGCGAAGCGCCTCGTTCCCCTTGAGGATCGGTGTGAAACCGTCCAGGTAGATGTTGGCGAGGTACTGGTCGCGGTAGGTCAGCGCCTGCCGTGCCTGTTCCTCGGTGAGACCTTCGTTGATGAAGTGATCGAGCAGTTCCTCGTCGGAGGAGACTTCGTTGTTGGACAACTGATCTTCGACGAGGCCCAGCAACGACGCCGGAAGGGAGGCCAGGATCGAGTCCATGACGTACCTCCCGTACTCAGACCGCCGACGCCGACATGCGCCGACGTGCGTGATGGGCGAGCACGCCTTCGCGCCACTCGGGGGATTGCACCGGCGCCATGTCGAGATAGCGCAAGGGGCACGAGTAGTAGTAGGGGTGCATGGATTCATCCAGGGGCTTGTGGCCCCATTCGCCACCCGAGCCTTGCAGCAGGTCGCAACGGATGACGTTGATGGAATCGCCGGCAGCGAGCTTCATGAATCCCGCCTGCTTGGCGGTGATGCGCACCACGGACCACAGCACGTTACCGCGCAGGGCGTGGGCGATGACCTCCGAGCGAGCGTTTTCGGCTTCCTGCGGTTCGATCAGTTTGTGGATCAGTTGGTCGCGGGTTTGCCGCGAGAAATACCAGCCCATGGGAGTTCTCCTGTGAAAAAAACCGGAGCACTCCCCCGACGGGGAAGTACCCCGGCGGGTGGTTGAAACGTCGCGGGAAGCGACGGATGGATCAGGCGGAGGCGAGATGCCAGTCCTGGGACAGCGGCGCAAACTCGTAGCCCAAGGCACCGAGACGGTCGCGTTGCTGACGCAACAGGCGACGATCGACGGTGGCATCGAGCTTGACGATCTCGCTGAGCGGCCAGAGTGCGCCGAACAGCGTGGCATCGTCGTCCTGCGTCACCGGCTTGGAAGCCGGCTTGGCCGGAACGTCCACACCGAACGGTGTGGTATCGACCAGGGGATCGTCCGACGTTGCCGCCTTCGCTTCGACAGGTGCCGAAGTGGCGGAGACAGACGTTTGCGCTTCCTCGTCGATCGGATCGACTTCCTGCGGACTCAGCCGGTTGGCTTCATCGCGGCTCAGGGGATCGATGTTCGATAAAGTCATGCCGCCCAGGTGGGCGCGGATCTCGATGACCATGCGGCCGCTGGTGTTGTACGTCGAGGGACGAATCTCGGTGATGACGAAATCGCCCTCGTACTTGCCTTCGCGGTACTGGTCCAGCTCGGCGTTCTTGATGACGAATTCGCCGATGGAAGTGGCGAGGCGGCCGACGTTGAAGTCGCCGTTCCTGCCGTGGATGGTCTTGATGGCCAATTGGCCGGGAAGCGTAATCATGAGGCAGCTCCTTACGATGATGAAAAACCGCGAGACACCGACCTCGGAAGATCGGCGGCTCGATGGCGGGAAGGAAAGCAAGGCCCCGGAGAGGGGCCTTGTGGGTCAGAACGACTCGGCCAGCGCCGGGGTGTCGGCGGTGTCGGTCTCGGGAATCGCTTCCTCGGATGCGGGTGCATCCTGGGTCGCGGTCTCGCTCGAAACGGCGGGCGCTTCGTCGCGAGGCGTTTCCTCGGAGGCTTTGGGTTCGGCCTTGTAGACGAGCTGGCCATCGACCTTGATCCAGCTCACGAAGAGCAGGCGGGCCTTCAGGCTGACGCCCGGTTTACCTTCATTCTTCCCCTTGGTGTAGGTGAAGATGTCGGTCCACAGGTCGCCCAGGCGGAACCCGATCAGCACCTTGCGTTCGGCCTCGACGGCGGGGACGCAACGGCGGATCAGATGCTGCGCTTCGCTACCCGAAACACGCACGTCGAAACGGCGGTATTCCGGGGCATCGCTCGGACCATTGAGCGCCGCGATGTCGCAGGCCAGGAAAGCATCGCCTTTCTTGGGCTTCACTTCGCGAATGCGATTGAGATACCCGAGGCCGGTGATGTGGAGGTCGAAGTAGGACTTTTCGGATGAAGTGGTCATGGTGAATCTCCAGACTTGAGGGACAAGAAGGCGGAGACACACCCACCCCGGCGGGGAGGCATAACCCCCGCGCGGGTTGATGGATCGAACGATCCAGGTACTGCTTGTGCATCCTTCGCCCTGGGAGGGGCGAACGTTCGCGCATGGGATGCTGGTGCGAACTGGATTGGTCACGCGGTCGGAACCGCGTCGTAGCCTCGAAGACCGTGGCTACCTGGGCATGTCGCTGACGGATCAGCGGAACATGGCGGGAAGCATGGAGGAGCCGTGCGGGGGGTGTCGCGCCGCAATGCGTTCTTGCGCGCTCCCCCTTTGTCGATCAAGGCACTGATGGCGCAGCCGCCTCGGTGAGAAGGGATAGTTTCTTGCCAATAGTTCTACAATCGTTGTATCATCGAATTATGAACGAAGATCAAGCCGTTACAGCGCTCAGCGCATTGGCCCACACCCAGAGGCTGCGCGTGTTCCGCGCCCTCGTGGTGGCGGGGCCGGCCGGCCTGACGCCCAGCGTCCTGGCCGACCAGCTCGACGTGGCCCGCAACACGCTCTCCTTCCATCTGAAGGAGCTGGCCCACGCCGGGCTGGTCACGGTCGAGCAGCAGGGGCGCAACCTGATCTATCGCGCCGATTTCGCGCAGATGAATGGCCTGCTCGGCTACATGACCGAGCACTGCTGCCAGGGCGCTGCCTGCGAAGTCTCCGATTCGGACCCCTGTGCGTCCTGCTGAAAGGAGAAGTATTCATGAAGCGATTCCATGTCCACCTGAACGTCAATGACCTGAGCCGCAGCATCGGCTTCTACTCGCAACTCTTCGCCACGCAACCAGCGCGCGTCGAGTCCGACTATGCGAAGTGGATGCTCGAAGACCCGCCGGTCAACTTCGCGATCTCCACGCGCGGCGACAGGCCGGGCATCGACCATCTCGGCATTCAGACCGATTCCACCGAAGAACTCGCCGCCCTGAAGGCGCGTGCGCAGGCGGCCGACATGGCCCTGCTCGACGACGGCGAGACGACGTGCTGCTACGCGCGCAGCGAGAAGTATTGGGTCACCGACCCTCAAGGCGTGGCTTGGGAGAATTTCCACACCCTGGGGAATATCCCGGTGTTTCATGAAGGCGCGGAACCAGCGGCTGCTCCGGCTGCGGGCTCTTGTTGTGCGCCTGCCGGAGTAAGTGACCGGCCCGCCGGCGTCGCCGTGCAGGCCAAGTCTTCCTGCTGCTGATTCGAGAAATTTCTATGACTACCGAAAGAATCTACAACGTCCTGTTCATCTGCACAGGCAATTCGGCACGCTCCATTCTCGCCGAAGGACTCCTCAACGACACCGGGAAAGGGAAGTTCCGCGCCTATTCGGCAGGCAGCATGCCCAAGGGTGAAGTACATCCGATGGCGCTGACGGTCCTGAAAAATCTCGGATTGCCCACTACCGGGTATCGCAGCAAGAGCTGGGATGAATTCACTTTGCCCGACGCGCCGCTGCTGGATTTCATCATCACCGTCTGCGACAACGCTGCCGGTGAGGTTTGCCCGGTCTGGCCGGGACAGCCCGTCACCGCCCATTGGGGGGTGCCCGACCCGGCCGCAGTGGAAGGCAGCGACGTCGAAAAGCATCTGGCCTTCGCGGAAGCGGCTCGCGTTTTCCGGCGTCGCATCAGTCTGTTCCTGTCCCTGCCTCTGCGAAGCCTGGATAGCCTGTCCTTGCAGAACAAGTTGCGCGACATCGGCAAGCAGTGAGCGGGGTCGAATGATGCCGCGTCCCTCCGTCGCTCCCAAGGGAGCCCTTGCCATGAAGGCGCTCCTGGCACGGACAGCGCTGCCGCTGGCCGTTCTTCTCTGCCTGGGCGTATTTCTGACCGCCAGGGAGGCCGGCCTCAATCTTGAGAGTGTCGTCCTTGCCGCAACGGTCATGACGCTGCTGGCCGCATTGGCGATGGAACGGTACATGCCGTTTCGCCAGTCCTGGAACCGCTCGACCGGCGATACAGGCATCGATCTGACCAGTGCGGCGGCACTGCTTGGCGTGGTCGAGCCATTTCTCAAGTACGGGGCACCGCTGGCCGTCGTCTATCTGTACGGCTTGCTGCCCGTGCTTGAAGCAGGACGGGAAGCCTGGACCGCAGTCCCCTTCGTCGTCCAGCTTGTCGCGGCGACGGCCATGATCGAGTTCGGCCGGTACTGGTCTCACCGGCTCCATCACACGCACAAGGCCCTGTGGTGGCTGCACGCCATGCACCACAGCAGCGAGCGCCTCTACACGCTGAACAACTTCCGCTTCCATCCGCTCAACTACGTCGTCAACTTCGGCATCGGCGTTCTGCCGGTCATGCTGCTGGGGGTTCCCGAGGATGTCCTGCTCGGCTACCTAGCCATCTCGCAGCCGGTGCTGATGCTCCAGCATGCCAACGTCGATCTGCGCAGCGGCTGGGCCAACTACCTGTTCAGCACCAACGAACTGCACCGTTGGCATCACTCAACCGTCATGAGCGAGGCCAACAATAACTACGGCAATGCCTTCGTGCTGTGGGACATGGTTTTCGGCACCTTCAAGTACGAACCACAGGCGAATGAGCCGCAACGCATCGGCCTGTTCAGCAGCAGTTCCGGCTACCCCGGCACGAGCAGCTACCTGCACCAGTTGCGGTCGCTGTTCACGCCTGCTTGCTGCAGGGCCTAACAGGAAGCCTCATGCGTGAATTCACGATCTACCACAACCCCGACTGCGGCACTTCGCGCAACGTACTGGCGATGCTTCGCAAGAGCGGCATAAAGCCCGTCGTCATCGAGTACCTGAAGACGCCGCCGGACCGCGCCACCCTGGCTTCTCTGATCGCCAGCATGGGCATGACCACGCGCGGCCTGCTGCGCGTCAAGGGAACGCCCTACGGCGAGCTGGGCCTGGACGATCCGAAGTGGACTGACGAAGAACTCGTCAGCGCCATGATCGAGCATCCGATCCTGATCAACCGGCCCATCGTAGCGGCACCGAAGGGCGTGCGGCTGTGCCGGCCTTCTGACCTGGTGCTGGAACTGCTGCCCGATCCGCAACTGGCCTTCACCAAGGAAGAAGGCGTGTCCGCCTTGCTGTCGGAGCCGGTCGGTGCGGACAACGCTCCGCGAGAGGCCTTGGTGGCTGCCGGGCTGCCCGTCGATGATCTGGACGACCCGAACCTCGTGCTGCTGCGATTTCGGTTGCCGACTGGCGACACCGTGGGATATGGCGGCTTCGAGCGGCATGGTGACTCCGCACTACTGCGCTCGATCGTCGTGCTGCCGGCCTGTCGCGGTTCCGGCATCGGCCGCAATCTCATGCTGCTGCTGATGCGCCGCGCGTTCGATGCCGGCGCGCAGCAAGGCTATGCGTTGACGACGAATGCGGACGACTGGCTGGAAAAGCTCGGCTTCAAGCGCCTCGATCGCGCACAGGTGCCCGAGGAAATCTTGCGGACCCGCCAAGCCACACAACTTTGCCCAAGCAATGCGCGCATCTGGAGCCGTTCCCTGCGGCCCTGATTGACGCCGGCTTCGGCCGTACCGAATCCAAGGAGATTACCTGATGGCATCACCGCAACCGGCATCCCGCCTGTCCTTTCTGGACCGCTACCTCACGCTCTGGATATTCGCCGCCATGGCGCTGGGCGTCGTGCTGGGCATGGTCTTCAAGGGCCTGCCTGACGCGCTGAACGCGATGTCGGTCGGCACCACCAACATCCCGATCGCCATCGGCCTGATCCTGATGATGTACCCGCCGCTGGCGAAGGTGCGCTACGAGGAACTGCATCGGGTGTTCGCTGACAAGCGCGTGCTACTGCTCTCGCTGGTACAGAACTGGCTGATCGGGCCGGTGCTGATGTTCGCGCTGGCGGTAATCTTCCTGCGCGACCATCCCGAGTACATGACCGGCCTGATCCTGATCGGCCTGGCCCGCTGCATTGCGATGGTGCTGGTCTGGAATCAGTTGGCGCGGGGCGACAATCAGTATGTTGCGGGCCTGGTCGCGTTCAATTCGATCTTCCAGATTCTGTTCTTCTCGACCTACGCCTGGTTCTTCCTGTCGGTGTTGCCGCCGCTGTTCGGCTTGCAGGGCAGCGTCATCGACGTCAGCTTCTGGACCATCACCGAGGCCGTGCTGATCTACCTGGGCATTCCGTTCCTGGCCGGCTACCTGACTCGCCGCATCCTGATCGGCAGAAAGGGCGCCGAGTGGTACGAGAATATCTTCCTGCCCAAGATCAGCCCGATCACGCTGGCGGCGCTGCTGTTCACCATCGTCGCCATGTTCAGCCTCAAGGGCGGCGACGTGGTGCGGCTGCCGATGGACGCGCTGCTGATCGCCGTGCCGCTGACCATCTACTTCGTCGTCCAGTTCCTCGTCAGCTTCTTCATGGGGAAGCTGATCGCAGTCGATTATCCGCGCACCACCGCAATCGCCTTCACGGCGGCTGGCAACAACTTCGAGCTGGCGATCGCGGTCGCCATTGCCACCTTCGGGCTTGCCTCACCCGTCGCGTTCACGACCATCATCGGCCCTCTTGTGGAAGTGCCGGTGCTGATCATGATGGTGCATGTGGCCCTGCGGCTGGGCCGCAAGTGGTTCCCCGCCACGGCTCCCGTGCGGCCATGATCGACTTTGCCGCATACCGCTGCCGTTCCCATTGCACGCTCAATTTCAGCATGAGCGGGTGAGTGGATGGAGGGGCGCGCGAACGATCTGGCGGAAACCATCGGGCGAACGGTGGACTACACCGACCGGGTGTACTGGAGTGGCCTCATCAAGATGTCCCTGTCGAGGTTCTTCATCTTGAGCGTGCTGCGCGCTCGTCCGATGCACGGTTACGAAATCGCGCGGGCCGTGGAGTGCTCCACCCGAGGGTGCTGCACGCCCACGGAGGGCACCATCTATCCGGTGCTGCGCGAGTTCGAGCGCGGGGGCTACGTCACCGTGCATGCGGAAACCGTGTCGGGGCGGGGCCGCAAGGTCTACACCCTGACAGATCGCGGTCGCGAGGCGTTCAGTGTCGCGACCAAGGCGTGGATGGAAGTCGCCGAGCACATCCACTGCCCGTCATGATTTTTATTTGGGCCAATGCCTTACCCATCGATGTATCGAGGGAGAAGGTATTGATCAAGGCAACCGTTCCCGTTGCCGATCGATGGCCCGTTCCGATTTGTGAAACAGGAGTAAATGATGCCATTGCGTTCTCTTTCTGACCCGGATCACCTGCCTGCGCTGGACCCGCGCTTCCTGTACGAGCGGCCCGCAAACGGCCTGGGGCCGGACACACATCCGCCGCGCATCCTGCTGCTCTACGGCTCGCTGCGCGAGCGTTCCTACTCGCGCCTGGCCGTCGAGGAAGCGGCGCGCATCCTGCGGTACTTCGGTGCTCAGACACGCATTTTCGATCCCCACGATTTGCCTCTGCCCGATCGCATCGGCAACGACGACCATCCTGCCGTTCGCGAGCTGCGTGAGCACTCGATGTGGTCGGAGGGCCAAGTCTGGTGCAGCCCCGAACGCCACGGCCAGGTTACCGGCGTGATGAAAACGCAGATCGACCACCTGCCGTTGAATATGGGCGGCATGCGGCCGACCCAAGGGCGCACGCTCGCCGTCATGCAAGTCTCCGGCGGTTCGCAGAGCTTCAATGCCGTGAACACGCTGCGACTGCTCGGCCGCTGGATGCGCATGTTCACGATCCCCAATCAATCCAGCGTGGCCAAGGCATATCAGGAGTTCGATGAAAGCGGCCGGATGAAGCCTTCGAGCTACTACGACCGCATCGTCGATGTGATGGAGGAACTGGTCCGTTTCACCATTCTCACAAGGCCGCACGCCGCGCAGTTGGTGGATCGCTATTCGGAGCGCAAGGACGCCGGCAAGCCGATCGATGCCAGCGTGGACCTGTCGGCCATCGCCATCGGGCAGTCCGAGCCCGCGTGATCCGGCCCGAAAAGGGGCCTACGGGCGCTGGTTTCCTTCGATGCGGAAACAGGCCCTTTTGAGAGAACCAATGTGGAACGCTCTATCGGCAGGCCGCGCCTTGTGGTGCCGGTCCTCGGTGTTGTGCAGATCTTCGCCTGGGGCAGCTCGTACTACCTGCTGGCGGTGCTCGCGGAGCCCATCGCGGCTGACACGGGCTGGCCGATGGCCTGGGTCGTGGGTGCGCTTTCGCTGGGGTTGTTGACCGCAGGCGCGGTGTCTCCGCGCGTGGGCGACGCGATCGCGGAGCATGGCGGGCGCCCGGTCCTGACTTTCGCCTGCACGTCGCTGGCGGCGGGATTGGCGATCCTTGCCGTATCGTCATCCCTACCGCTCTACCTGTTCGGATGGGTCGTCCTGGGCGTCGGCATGGGCGCCGGGCTTTACGATCCCGCCTTTGCGACCTTGGGAAAAATCTATGGCAGTGACGCGCGTTCCGCGATCACTGCGTTGACGCTGTGGGGTGGGTTCGCCAGCACAGTATGTTGGCCGCTTTCGGCGTTGCTGGTCGAGCATGTCGGATGGAGGGGCGCCTGCGCGACCTATGCCGCAATCCTCCTGGGCATCTGTGTGCCCCTGATCCTTTGGAAGCTGCCGAGCGTCCGCTTGCAGAAGATGGGCGACCGTCCGGCCGGCAAGCCGGCGATCCATCTCACGGTTCTGGAACGACGGCAGTACCACCTGTTTGCCGCGATCCAGATCATCACCGGCATGTTCGTGACGATCGTCGCGGTGCATCTGCTGACGCTGTTGCAGGCACGCGGCCTTTCTCTGGCGGAAGCGGTCGCGTTCGGTGCCTTCATCGGGCCGGCTCAGGTTGCCGCCCGCGTCGGCGAGATGGCGGGCCGTGGACGCCATCATCCGCTCTGGACATTGAGCGCGGCAGTCGGGTTGTGTGCCTCGGGATTGATCCTGCTTGCGATCGGATCATCGTTCGTCGGTCTCGCCCTGATCCTCTACGGTGCAGGAAACGGCATCTTCTCGATCGCCAAGGGGGCGCTGCCGCTGTCATTCTTCGGGGCCGATCGATACGGGCCGCTCATGGGGCGCCTGGCACGGCCGGGACTCATTGCCCAAGCCGTTGCGCCGCCGCTGGGGGCGGTGCTCATCTCCCTGGTTGGCGGCAACGTGTCCCTGTACGCGCTCGCCGCCCTGGCGGCAGCGAACATCGCTCTGTTGGCCTTGCTCTGGATGACGCATCGGCGACCGTAGTCGCGGCGTGAATGCGGGCCGCACAAGGAAAGAGCCCCGTGAAGGGGCTCAAGGTGGAGGGGGGTCATTCTTCGTAGACGGGCAGGCCGTCCAGTATCGCGGCGTTCGGATCGAAGATCAGTATGCGCACGTCCGCCATCGCGGCCAGGTGCAGCACGTTCAGTAGTGGTGAAGGAACGCACGCATCCGCCTGCTCGTTATGCAGGGCCTGGGCATCGCGGCCATCGACGATTTCGAGGTGCGCGTCGGTCCAAGGAGTGGCGATCAGCTTCACGCCCACGGCATCGCTGTCGGGAATCCTGAAGGCTTCAAACAACAGGCCGGTGAGCGTGGACGTATCCGCAAGGTCTTCGAGGTACTGCATCGTTTCCTCGGGAAGATGCCCGGAACTGATCTCCCAGCATCGGCTGTAGTGGCCGGTATCGAAGCGCAGACGCCGCACCACGTCGCGGGCGGCTTCCTCGGAGTAGGTATCGCCGACATGCACCGGCGTCCCGAAGTCGTCCGCCATGACGGCATAGATCACCGTGCGCGCGATGCCATGGTTTCGGCATTGAACGTCCAGTTCGTCCGGTACGGCCTGGCCTTGAGCGATCAAGGCGAAGTCGTCGCAGAAGACGCATTCAAACCGCTGGATCTGATCGTCCCGCAGATGAGACTGCGAGGCGTGCAGCGGAAGATAGGTCAGCGGGCAATCGTCATCGTAGGCGATGGCGATCATTCGCTGAATGGAAAGGCGGTTGTAGCCACGGATAAAGGGATTGGAAACGGGATTGGCATTGGGGTTCATGATGATTCTCCAGTAGAGGAAAGGCGGAGCCGATCCCCTGCCGGGGATCGACCCCAGAGGGATGAAAGGAAGCGGTATCCGTCACGGGTGACGGTCCGCAGGCGTTGTTACCAGCCGGTGTAGTTGAGGATCAGCGCGGCAATGATCTTGCGCCGCTCGATATCGAGGCCGCCCAGGTCGGCCAGACCATGGACGCCGACACGCTTGAGCAGCGCACCGCCTTCCTTGGAGTTGTAGAAGCTCACCATCGCGGCGAGAAAAACCCTTTCGCCGGAACTCATGGCGCCGATGGACTTCTTGATGAGGGCGACGTTCGGACACAAGTCCCACTTGTCCACGGCCAGGTCCAGGCATTCCCGCGTGCCGTTGCCGAACAGGCCGGGGCCGACCAGCTCGACGCCGCGCTTCCAGGCGTGGAAGAAGGCTTGGGGTGCTTTCGAGAAATGCAGATCATTGAGCGCGATCTCGTCAAAGATCGCCTGCTCGCTCATCGTATTCATGACGAGGCTCTCCTGATGATAGGTGGATGGGTCACGGGTACTGGCGCTGCGTCCATGCGCCGGTTTCCAGGGCATGGCGAGCGGCCTCGTGGCTTGGGAAATACTCGACGGACTCGCGGGAGGCGGGGCCGTCGTCGTCGAAGGTGCCGATGTAGTGCCCGGCGGCACTGCGCAGCACCTGCAAGGGCAGGCTTTTGCCCACATACGCCAGTGCTAGCAGACCCGCAGGGGTTACAGGCTTGGATACGACTGAATCGAAGGACATGGTGCTCTCCTATGAAGGTTGGGAAGCGCCACATCCCGACGGGATGGAGCGATTCCCGTGGGGTGGAACGAAGCATCGTCGCCAGGGCGTGGCGATCGTCCGCAGGAGTGATGCGAAGCGGACTGGATCGGTCGGCACGGAGAAACCGCGCCGCAGCTTTGAAGACCGAAGCTGCCTGGGCATGGTGCTGACGAAGATCAGCGCGCATGGGGTGTAGGTTCGGAGGCTTGGCGTGCATTGGCGAGCCGAAATCCGCTCGCGGCGGTCGCCCGATTGCTTGCCGAGCGTCGCGCGCCGGCGCCGCGAAAGTGGGTGTGAAGGGAAAAGCAGCCGAAGGCGCGAGCCTTCGGCGGGGAACAATCACCACCCGTGGGCTGTTGCAGGGCGTGGCCGTCGTCAAAGCCTGCCGCTGGTCCAGCAATCTCACCCGACCCGTTTCGTGGCTGGGGCCGGAAACCTCTGGCACACATCCGCGCACAAAGGGAACCCGTTGTTTCGCCGGCGGGCACCGGCGCCGAGTACCGTGGACCCAAGGGGTCTCCTGACGATTCGCACAGTGGCAAGTCGTCAGGAGACCCCTCGCGATCGACGGAAGGAACACCGATCAATGGAATCGCGGCGAGCGCTATTCGTGGAGAAATGACCTTCTCGTCCCGTGGCCTGTATCGGCCAGGCGGAACGCGCACACCGTTGCAGAAGGAGACGCGCGCTGGGGAGTCCCACGGGGCGCGGGACGGTTTGCCTCGCCGTCAGTGAAATCCCGGCGGGGCAGAGGTGTTCATTGGCATCAGGACGCCTTGGGCGCAGCACGCCGCTTGCGCGAGGCCCTGCGCTTGCCCGTCGAGGATTCGGCCGGCAGGGTGCCCTTGCAGTCGGGATAGCGGCTGCATGACCAGAAGGCGCCGTTCTTGCCATTGCGCTGGCGCGTTGTCGCGCCGCACACCGGGCAGGCCGGTCCTTCGGGTAGCTTGATCGACAGGACGGTGCCGCGATACTGCTGAACCAACTGTGCGACCCAGGCCGATTGCTTGTCGATGAAGGTGTCCAGTGTCATCTGGCCGGATTCGATCATGTCCAGCGCCTGTTCCCAGATCGCTGTCGTGCCGGGGTCGGTGATCGCCGCCGGCACCGCGTCGATGAGCGTGCTGGCCGCATCCGATGCGCGGACGGCGCGTCCCTTCTTCACCAGGTAACCGCGGGCCAACAGGCCGTTGATGATGCCGGCGCGGGTGGCCTCGGTGCCGATGCCCGTCGTTTCCTTCAGCTTCTGTTTCAGCCGTGGATCGGTGACCAGCTTGGCGACACCCTTCATCGCCTTGACCAGCTCGCCCTGGGTGTAGGGCTTGGGGGGTAGGGTCTTCAGCGCCTTCAGTTCGACCTGCTGGACGCCGCAGCGTGCTCCGATATCCAGTGGCGGCAGGATCTGGCTGCGCTGGGCCGGTTCGTCGTCTACCGCATCCTGCCTCTTGCCGGGGAGCGCCAGGTGCCAGCCAGGCACGATGACCTGCTTGCCCACGGCCTGCAACGATTGCCCTGCACAGTCGAGCAATGCCAGCGTGCGGTCGAACTCATGATGCGGCAGGAACTGCGCCAGATAGTACGCCCGGATCAGCGCGTAGACCGCCAGCTCCTTCTCCGACATGGCCGAGAGATTCGCGGGCTCCAGCGTGGGAATGATGCCGTGGTGCGCCGTTACCTTGCTGTCGTTCCAGGCGCGGGTGCGCTGGGTTCTGTCGAGCCGGTCGATCAATGGGCGCAGGCTGGGATCGGTGGCGAGCAGCGCGTCGAGCACGGTCGGCACTTCGGCCAGCATGCTCTCGGGCAGGTAGCCGGCGTCACTGCGCGGATAAGTCGTCGCCTTGTGCGTTTCGTACAAGGACTGCGCGATGTCCAGCGTCTCCTGTACGTCCAGACCGAGCTGTCGCGAGCACACTTCCTGCAAGGTGCCCAGGTCGAACGGCAGTGGCGCGGCTTCGCGCACGCGCTCGGTCTCCACCGACAGCACCTTCGCTTCACCGCCAGCACGTACCTGGTCAGCCGCCCGTTGCGCCACCGGCTGTTGCAGGCAACGACCGGCTGCATCCGTGGTGCCGTCGGGTGGCATCCAGCTTGCTGTGAAGGACTGGCCCGCGTGGGATAGCACGACGTCGATGGTCCAATACGGCACGGAGACGAAGCGCGCGATTTCGCGGTCACGGTCCACCACCAGTTTCAGCGTTGGTGTCTGCACGCGACCGACCGACAGCACACCCGAGTAGCCCGCCTGGCGACCGAGTACGGTGAACAGGCGGCTCAGATTCATGCCGATCAGCCAGTCCGCCCGCGAGCGGGCGAGCGCCGAGTAGTACAGGGGCAGCGTCTCGGCCGACGGCTTGAGCGCGCCAAGTGCTTTGCGGATCGACGCATCGTTCAGCGCCGACAGCCACAGTCGCTGCACCGGCCCACGGTAGCCGCACAGATCGATGATTTCGCGGGCGATCATCTCGCCTTCGCGATCGGCGTCGGTGGCGATCACCAGTTCGCCGGCTTGTGCGACAAGCTGCTTCACGATCTTGAATTGCGCGGCAGTCTTGGCCTTGACCTCGATGCGCCAGCGCTCGGGAATAATGGGCAACTGCTCGATGGACCAGTGCTTGAACTGTTCGCCGTAGGCTTCCGGCGGTGCCGCTTCGACAAGATGGCCGATGCACCAGGTCACTGTGATGTCCGAGCCGCTGTAGCAGCCATTGCCGCGCTGCCGGGCGCCCAACACCCTGGCGATGTCCTTGCCCTGCGAAGGCTTTTCGCACAGAAATACGCGCATGAAGCCTCCTGAGTGTGCGTGACGGTCATCGAATGATCGTCAGCATCCCGGATGGCAATGAATGTGGCAGCAAACAACGCGACAGCGGCAGACACCAACTTGTGCTGGTTCAGGGTGCGGTGTTTGCCTTTGGCTTTGCAGGTCTATAGGACAGGGCGCAGACCCTGCTGATCAGCGTGAATCCAGCAACCGGGACTCTCGCTGTCGAAAAACTCCACCTCAACGTGCCACCCCAAGGCATCGCGGATCGTCTGGAAGACCCTGTTGCAATAGGCCTGATCCCCTCGAAACACCGACACCGCCACACGATTGATCCCTGTTCCACTCATCCGTTGCAAGAGATGGAGATCTTGTTCGGCGAATCCCCAGCCGTAAACAACGAGAGTGTTCCGCGGTGACTTCAGAACTTCTCTGTAGACCGTGGAAAGGTAGTAGCTGTTCTGGATGGACGTGACCTTCTGCTGCCACGTTCCTTCGCTCACGAACAACGGAACAACGCTTTCACTCTGCCAGAGCTGAAGTATCGCTTCGAGAAGACCAGCGTCCCTGTTGTGTATCTTCAGTTCTTGCTCGACCAAATTCCTGCACAGCACAAGGCTGCCATGGGCATGGAACACCAGTGTGGTCGAGCGCTCCCTGCCGATCGGCTGCCTGAACCGCTGCCAGTCGTCGGAGAAGACGCCGCCTCCTATGAAGCAATCCTTGAACGCATGCTGATCCTCGATCTCTAGGCCATAGGTCATGACCCAGTACACCACTAAGTCATAGTTGAGTGAGATGACAGTGCTGAAGCGTTTCAGGAATTGATAGATGCTCGGCAAGTGCGCGCTGACCTGATCGTATTCCGGGTGAATGTTGCGGACTGTCTGAATGAGGCAGTCTCTGAGACTCACGTAGGCGGCATGGGTTCGGTGGTCCGGGATTTGCAACGATCGATTGACGTTCGACGCCTGCCAGACGATCCGAAGAACCAACTCGAAATCGTTGGTCTGAAAGAACTGGAACAGTCGTTGGGCGTCGTCGGGAAGGAAGCGCTGTTCAACGGCATGCCTGAGTAGTGATCCATAGGAGAAGCTCGGGCTGACGGCAATGCTGGCGCCGTTGCCGAGCAGGATCGTGCATCCGTAGCTTCTGGAGATTTCTTCCCAAGGTCTGATTTCAAACGGCATCTCGTTTTCCCTTGCGCATCGAAGTCAGTGAGTTCAAGGCCGGTGGCTTCGCGCGAGATGGTTCTTGAGCAGGAACCAGCACATATTGAGCGCGAAGGAGCGACCAAGCCGCGTCATCTGGTCTTCCGGGATGCCAACCGGGCGATGGGCGCCAGGGCTCAGAAAACCGAACACGCCAGCCAGCCCCTTTTCCTCTTCGACCGTGATCTCGCCGCTGCTGCGCAGGAACGAAAGCACCTCGCCCCATTTTGACGGGTTGTAGGTGGTGGGACTCTGTTGCAGCGAAGCGACATGGGCGGCCACGTCAACGGCCAAGGTTTCCAGCGCCACTCGGGCGTTGACGAGCGATGCGTTGTAGTCGGGCGGAGTCGCCCGGAATGCCTCGGCCGAGTCGTTGATCTTGGCGATGATGTCCTGCGCGCGGGGGGCGCCAGAGTTCTGCAATGCCGTAACCAGGTCATCCTCCAAGGGCGCGGCATCGGCAATCGACGGATCGGTCTGGACCAGTTTCTTTTCCTGGATGATGTAGCCGTCCAGCAGCAGGCACTGCGCCAAGTCGTGCATGCGCTCGTCAAACCGATACTTCGGATTGACTCTGGCCCGAAGATCGCCTGTGGTTGCAACCACCTCGGACAGCGCCAGCATGAGCGTGCGGTCATCAAGTCCGCGCAGTGTGTTTAGTAGGTCGTACAGCAGTTGTCCCCTCGACAGTGACAGGTGCTGAACGCCGTACTTGCCCAATATCACGGCACACACGGCGGGCTCCTGCAGTTCAAGGAACTGAGCAAGTGAATAACGAGTCCTGACTCCGATCATGCTGCTTATCTCGTTCTAGGAAGATGGCTTAGGGGCAAGCCATTTCACAGATTGGAAAACAACAAGTTATAGATCGAAGCAGTGCTCAAGTCCATGACGATTGGCCCTCCATGGACGTCAATGGCGCTATGCCACTGGTATAAAACGCGCACGACTGGCGCACGGTGAGCGGCTGACGGCTGGTCCAGCCGCTCACACGAGCCTGCGCAGCGGCTACTCGTCGTGGGGTTGCTCCATGGCCTGTCCCTTGGCACCCAGCGTTACACCCTCGACGCGATACGGCAGGATGCCAACCCGGCGCGCTTCGATCTTGAAGGTCACGCGCTCGTTCTCGTCGGCGTCTTCCCACTCGTCGCGCACGGTGCGGCCTTCGACCAGCACGCGCATGCCCTTCTGGTACAGCGTGCTCCAATGTTCGGCGTCGCGGTGCCACAGTTCCACCGGCGCCCAGAAACCTCCACGGTCCTCGAAAGTGCCATCCTTCATCGGCACCGGGTTGTCGAAGTAGACGTTCAGGCGCAGCAGCCGGCGCGGCTCGTCGTTGCCATTGGCAAACTCGCGATAGTCTGGCGCAGAGCCGATGTTGCCCTCGCCGAAGAAATGCGTGCTCATTGTGACTCCTTGGAAGTGGTGGGGTTGATCGAGGCGGTGTGCCCCTGGATACGCTGCAGGTAAGCCGCTTCGGCCCGGACCATCTTTCCGGCGCAGTCCAGGGTTTGGCGGGCGATGCTGTGCGTGAGACTGATCTGCATGTTCAGTGCGATGCGCTGCAGCTCCATCGCGTAGAGATCGTCGATCAGCGATGCCGGCGTCGCGGGATCGGCCAGCAGCGCTTCCCACAAGGCGACGCCCATGCTGGAACGGTCGAGATTGCGCCAGCGCAGAAAGGTCGTGCCTGCGCCAGTGGTCTGCTGGGCCAGTTGCACACCGAGCAGGCTGAAGGGATAGCCGCGTGCCTGGGGCAGCACTCGTCGCTGCGCCAGCACGATCAGGTCATCGCGCAGCGCCGCACACTGGTTGGCCCAGGACTCCAAACGTCCCTTACCCTTAAAAGGTTGTAAAAGGCCCTTTAGGTAGGCTGCGTGTTCCAGGCGCTGGAAGTCCGCCTGTTCCAGCGGCGTGAAGCGTGTCGGTGTGTCGGTGAGAGTGAATTCCGTCATGCTGGCTCATCCTCATCGGATGCGGCGCCGTCGTCGTTCGCGTCGTCTTCCGTGGCTTCGTCGGCTGGCGCAGCGCTCGGGGTACCCGTCCTTTCCTGCCTGCCATCCTGCGATGACCGGCGGTTGATCGGCGGCGCGAAGCGCGAGCGGCGCGTGCCTTCGAGCACGTCGGTCGGCAGCTCGCCGAACTTCTCTAGTGCCGCGCGCGCCGCTGCGTTCTTCGCCGCGAAGTCGTCGCGCGTGGTGCCGGAATAGCGGTACTGCTGGGCCAGGGAGAACAGGCTGCGCAGCACATGCGCACCGTCGTTGAGCCAGCGTTCCAGGGTGCTGCGATCGATCAACGCCGTGTGATGCGCCAGGATCAGACGCCGCGCCAGGTCGTCGTAGTCGGCCAGCAGGTAGACCGCCATGAACCCCAACTGCGAATTGACGAACAGCGGCAGCTTGACCGGCTGTACATTGAGGTTCTCGCCCAGGCTGAGTGCGGGCGGCACGTCGGCCAGGGCCTGATCAACCTGTTCGCGCAGCGTTTGCAGGCGCGTCTTGGTGTCGGCGATCTTTTCCTCCACGCGCAGCATCCACCAGTCCGAGTAGGGGTCGTCCTGCTCGGCGCCGCGCTTGAGCTTGTTCATGATGGAGATGAAACCGTTCAGGCCGATGATGCCGGGCCGGCCTTCGGCGGGCGTGCGACCGTGCCAGATACGTGAGGCGTGATGCGTGTGCAGCGTCAGCGCCATCGCGCTGCGCAGCGACCCGAGATTCAGTTGCAGGGGTTCGTTTGCCATAGGGGCGACTCGCTGTGAATGGACGAGTCGCCAGCATCGACAAGCGGCGGAAGGCTGTCAGTCAACAAAACGTATCGGGATGCGGCCTTATTGAAGGCTCTCAACACCAGCGGCCCATATGACATCCAACCAGGCGACAACAGGTGTATCCGCCAGCATAATTCCAGCATCAGGCCGACAAGCCCACAGTGGCGCTCCTTGGACCTATACCACTGGTATAAAAGCGCACTGTCCAGATGATCTGGCGATGACTCACGGCGGCCGGATCATCAGGCATGTCTCAAAGACTTCGGACAGGCCGGTGACTTCTCGGCCGAGGGGAAATGATGAACGACTCTTTTGACGTATATGGCTACCTGTCCGAAGAATCCGAACGATTCCGGATCGAGCAGCGGCAGAAAACACCCGACGAGTTCGCCAAGACGAAACAGACGGTGGCAGCCGCCTTGGCACAGTTCAAATCCATCGGACCAGGGCACGCACAGGCTGGTGTTCTCGCGGGCCTTGGTTTCTGGCTGCGGTGCCTGGAGACCTGCCAGGGGGTGGTTTTGCTTATTGAGCGCGGCATGGCAACTTCCGCACAGGCATTGCTGAGAACCGCCTACGAATGCCTGTTCTACGCCTGTGCGCTGTGGCGAGCCCCTGAACTGGCGGAGCAGATGGAAGCCGCACACCACTCCGAACGTACCAAGCAGGCTCGTGCGATGCTTGATGCTGGGCGCGATCGGATTGATCCCCAAAGACTTACCGAGCTTGAGGCGATCGCCGCCGAAACCTACCCCAAGGCCTCATTCTCCGCCTGGGATGCGGCATCCAAGGCAGACCTGCGCTTCGAGTACGAGGCCGCGTACAGAGGTCTTGGGATCGGAGGCGCCCATGCGACGCTTCGCAGCCTGGACGGCTATCACACCGTGAAGCCAGATGGTTCGTTCGACCTAATGGCCGAACCGGATACCGAGCGGTTGGCCTGGACTCTCAGTCTCGTCAATACCTGCATGCAGTGTGGCATTCAGCGGCTGCGCGAAATCGACTTCAACCGACCTGATAGCGGATCACCTTAGGGATGCTCTGCACAACCCAGCTGATCGGCGACAATACGATTCAGGCAGGGGCATGTTGAAGGGAGTCACATGAAGCAGCGAAGTCTGTCCGAGACCCGGTTTGATCGTCGTCCGAAGGCGACCAAGCGTCAGCGGTTTCTTTCTGAGATGGACGCGGTGATTCCCTGGGCCCGACTGATGGTGCTGGTGGACCCCGTGCAACCCAAGCGCAGTGGCAAGGGCGGTCGCAAAGCCTTCTCTGCTGAGACGATGTTGCGCATTCACTTCATGCAGCAGTGGTTCGCCCTGTCGGACCCGGCAATGGAGGAAGCGCTTCACGACGTGCTGGTGATGCGCCAGTTTGCGGGGCTGGATGCAGGAGATGACCTGATTCCGGATGAAAGCTCGATCCTGCGGTTCCGCCATCGGCTGGAAGCCCATGGTGTGGCCGATCAGCTGCTGTCCGAGGTCAACGCCGTGCTGGTCGAGCAAGGCTTGATGCTCAAGGCGGGGACGATTGTCGATGCCACCCTGATTCACGCGCCCAGTTCGACCAAGAACAGCAGCGGCCAGCGGGACCCTGAGATGCATCAAACCAAGAAGGGCAACAACTGGTATTTCGGCTGCAAGGCCCATATCGGCGTGGATGCCGGCTCGGGTTTGACCCACAGCGTGGTGGTGACCCCGGCCAACGTCAACGACGTCACCCAGGCGCACGCGCTGCTGCATGGGGAAGAAGATCAAGCCTTTGGTGATGCGGGCTATCAAGGCGTTGAGAAGCGTGACGAACACCGAGGCGGCGCCACGCAATGGCATGTCGCCATGAGACCCGGCAAGCGACGAACCCTTTCGGACACACCGCTGGGGCGACTGATCAACCAGATCGAGCAGGCCAAGGCGCGTATACGCGCCAAGGTCGAACATCCCTTCCGAGTGATCAAGCGCCAGTTTGGTTACCTGAAAACCCGCTACCGGGGCCTGGCCAAGAACCGCGCCCAGATCGTCACCCTGTTTGCCCTGACCAACCTGTTTCAGGCCAGGCGACGATTGTTGCTGGCAGGTGAGGTGTGTCCGTGAAACGGGTTTTGCAGGGCAATACCCTCGAAATCGGACATATCGCGCCTGACCGGGCCGAAAATCTGACCACGAACTTGCCGTCACCATGGGCTCGACCATGACAGCGGAGTCAACCACACGAATCGCCAGCGCTGACAGCATTAGTGCAGAGCATCCTTAGATCTTCTTGAACAAATCATGCAGGCGGGTCAGATGCTGCTGTGCGGCCTCGTGATCGATCGCTGGCGGAGACCAGTCACGCTCGGGTGCGCGCAGTGATTCCAGAGACGAGGGTGAAATGACGGTCGGTGCATGTTCCGGCTGGCCGGCCCAGGCATGGAACTCGCCCTTGATCGCTTTCTGGATGAGCCCGAACAGATAACCCGCCGGGTTGCGAATGCCGCCGGCTTGGCAGCGGGCCGCCCATTCGTCGAGCACCGCCTGTTGCAGCGTGTCGTCCACCCGCTGAAGCGCGACCAGCGCGCCTGACTGCTGTTCTTCCTTCATGACGAGAAAGCGCTGAGGCAGACGAAGATTTTCGCGCGCGCGCGGTACTGTACGTACTTTATTATTTTTTATACGTTCATTACGTACTGTACGGTCCTGGTTCGGATTCCGAAGAAGGGCGTCTGACGGGGCTTTTTGGCCCGCTTCGGATTCCGAAGACTGCTGTTCTCCGTGCCGAAGAAGGGCTTCCGGGCCTTCTTCGGTTTCGTGAATCGTCGCGTCCTGTGGATAACTTTCGAGCGCGTTCCATCCCTGGCAGGCCAACCGCTGCGCCAGCACCTGCAGGCGCGTGGGCAGGGCGCGGCCGTTGAGCAGTGGGTCTTCGGCGACTTCCTTGAGTGTGTGGACGCCGACGTGCTGCACCGCCTTGCTCGCATGCGTCAGCGCCTGGCTCACCAGGTCCAGGTAATCGGGATCGAGCTGCATGGCCTCGAAGGGCGTCAACGGCTCGTCGTGCAGCACGTACAGGTTGCCCTGGATGCGCCCGCTACGCGGATCGCGCCGTCGCCGCACCAGACTGAGCCAGCGCGTCAGGCGCAGCAGCGTGAGCGCACGCGCCACCGTTTCGTGGGACGCCTTCGGCGCGCACGGGGTCGAGGCGAGGTAGGGGCGGAGTTGTTCGTAGGTGGGAAAGGCGGTGATGCCGTCGTCGTCGAGCAGCAGCCGGAACACCTGCCAGGCGTTGCGTTCCAGCGGTGTGAGTCGATGATCGAAGAACAGTGCGCGCGGCACGCTCTCGTGACGGTTGCCGCTGAACAGGAATCCATCGGTGGCCGTCGGCCCGGTCTGTCGCGGCGGCAGGCGCTGGGCGGCCTCGTCCAGCAGGGCAGAGAGCGAGACCGGGCCGCCTCCACGATGAGGCTTGTCGATCTCCATGATCTACACCAGTCCCTGGTCGATCCAGCCCCGAATCGTCGCCCAGATGACGGAGGCCGGCAGGGCGAGTTCTTCGGCAAGATCGAGCGTGAGGTCGAGCATCGCCATGTCGTCGTTCAGTGCGATGCCGCGTTGTTCGACGGCGGGCTTCCAGTGCCCCCACAAGCCGGTGTCCTGTTCCTCGCTCAATACCGGATGGCGGCCCTTGCGTTTGGGCAGGCCGAGAACATCCCGGCGCAGTGCCACTTCCTGATGGGTCAGGCCGTAGAACTTGCTGACCATCTCTGTGCTTGCGCCCAGGCGGAGCATGCGATCGACGGTGGCGATCTCCTTCTCGACGTCCTCCATCTGGTTCAACAGGCGTTGCAGTACCTCGCGGTTCACCTTCACCGAGCACCAGGACACCGTGGCGTTGACCAGCATGCTGACCAGCTCCGGGTGTTTGAGTGCATCAAGCTCCCGGTCGCCGAAGCCCATCGCCTTGCAGCGGCGCAACTGGCCGTTGCGCAGATCGTGCAGCGCCTGGGCGATCACGGCCTGGTTGAGCGGGTGCGGTGCCGACATGGTGCGTCTCCCTCTGCCTTACGGTTCGGTGGAGACGGGCGTGCCCGATGCGATGCCGGATTCCAGTTCCAGCAGCCGGCGCGCGAGTCGCAGCAGGCGAAAGAGTTTGACCAGGCCGTTGTCGCTCAAGCGCGAGGCCTGCGCCTGGTCACCATTCTTCCGACCCTGCAGCAGCGGTCCGAGGGCATCGGTCAGACGCAGGTTGTCGAGGGTGGTGGGTGCTGAGGTCGCCGGCCGGTATCCCGCACTGAGGGCGTGCAGCAGGGTGAGCGTGGCGCGAGCGAGGAGCGACATCGCATGCGGGTCCGTCGAGAGGGCGCCTGTGTCGCAGATGAAGCCGATACCATCGTCGACGGCCTTGATGCGTTCGACTTGTCCGGCTTCCTCGGCGATCTCGCGCGCGAACTGCGCGATATGCACGCGCAGCCGGTCCGGCGCGTCCAGGCCCGGTTCGATGTACCAGACATCGGAAATCGGGTAGAGCCCGCCGGCTTGCACTGGAATCGCCTGCAAGACATTCGCCTCGAAGTCCGGCAACGCTTCGCCGGTCTGGTCGGCCACCAGGCGCTGGATCGCCTGCAGGCGATCGGTGGTCGGCGCCGGCGACACGATATGGCCTTGCAGGCGTTCGTCGTGATCGTCGTCCGAAGGCTGTGAACTGCCGGGTGTTTCCGAGGGTGGGGGCGCTGCCGGCGGCTCCGGCATCCGTTGTGGCTTTGGCGATGAGGCGGGTGGCTGCGCAATGGGTGCTGGCGGCGCCGGGTCGGGTGAGCGCGGTGGCTGTGGCGTCACGGGCGCGGGCGCGGCATTGCCGGACGGCGGTGCGTGGGGCGACGGATCGCTGGTCAGCGCACGTTGCCGGTTCTCGGTCTCGCCGATCTCCAGCGTCAAGCTGTCGTAGTCGGCCTCCAGCAGCTCGGCCATCTGCCCGATCAGTTCATCCTGCACCCGCTTGATCGAGAAGCCGTCGGTGTCGCCGTCGAACACGGCGAGCACGTCGTTGAACAGCGAAGGAAAATCGACGGCCAGCCGTTTGCTCGCACCGCGCGCTTCCCATATCCGTGCGCTCGCCCTGCGCAGGGCTGTCAGCCGTTCCACCTGGGGGCGGCCCAGGCCGCCGTAGAGCACGGACGGGATCGCCGGCAACAGGTAGCGCACGGCGTCCTGCATACGGCTGATGTGTGGCTGGGCGATCGGATAGCCGTCGGCACTGAGGCGACGTGCCAGCTCGCTCTGCGTCAGCGTCTGGCCCGACTCCTGTTCGTAGAGTTCGCGGGCCTTCTCCACGCCCAGGGCGCGCTCGATGAATGACAGGCCGCCGTGCAGTTCGTTCTCGGCCAGGTGGCCGGTGAGCGCGATGATCTCGCCGCGCTCGGGCCAGGGTCGGAACAGGCAGGAGATGCGGAAGAAGCGCTCGTCCTTCGTTTCGCTCCACAGCTCGCGCAGGATGGCCAGCCGTGTGTTGCCGCCGTTGCGAATGATGTAGTGCGTCTCGCCAGGGCGGCGGGTGATGGCCGGCGGCGCATCGAGGCCGCGCTCCCGGATCGATGCCTTGATCTCATCGTAGCGCGGGTTGCGCGTGACGCGCGGATTGAGGTCATACGGCTGGAGCTGGTCCAGCGTCACCGTCATGGGAGTATCTGCGATGGGATCGCTGAGCGCATCGGCAACCGGGCCGCTGTGCTCGAAACGGTCGGCCAGCAACTTGGCCGCCATGTCTTGCGGGGTCAGCTCAGCCATCGGCGTCGCCTCCCCTGGTTGTCGCTTGCAGGTCGATGGCGCGGTCGGTGCGGCGCAGTCGAGCGCGCGCGTTGAGGCCGGCGCGGCGATCGCTGGGCGTCGAGCCGGTATAGATCGGAGGTAGCCCCGGCTTGGTGAATTTCAGGTGTCCGCCAGGCGTGCGAACGACCTCCCAGCCTTCCTTCAGGGCGAAGTCGATGAGCGGCTTCAACCGCTTGTTTAGACGATGGCGGGAGCGCGCGGTGGTCATGTGTTGCCCCTCCGGTGCGCTCCCGCCTTCAGCCGAGTGAACGAGGGTTCCCAATTCGGCAGCAGTTCGCAGGCGAGTGCGCGCATCGTGTCGAAGGCGGCCGGTGTTGCCCGTCCTGTTGGACGTCGGTGTTCCACACGATGCACCGGCAGGGCTTGGGTCGATGCGCGCGGGTAGGCTTCGATGGCCGGGATGCTGGTATCGAGTACGGCGATACCGGGCTCAGACTGGAACAGGTCGCGCAGCGCCTGCTGTATGAGGCGCGCGTTGCTGGACACCGGATGCACGCGATTGATGAGCAGGCGCAGCGGCGGGGTCGTGATGCCGAGACGTTGGTACGGCGCGATGTCCCGCATCAGTTGCAAGGTGCCGCGCCGGAACTCGCGGGCGGCGAGGATCTCCGGCGTGACCGGCGACACCGCCAGATCGGAGGCCAGCACCGCCATCTCCAGCAACACACTGCGCGCGCCCTGCGTGTCGATCAGTATCAGGTCGTAGTGCGCACGGAAGGTGGGCAGCAGGTTGCGCAACCGGAGCCGTCCGTCCGGCGCATGCAGCAACAGGGTGTTCAACTGCCCCTTGTCGTCGTTGGAGAGCACCAGGTCCAGGCCAGCGATCGCGGTGCGCGACACCAGGCGCTCGATGTCCTGTTCGTTGAAGGCCAGCAGCTCGTAGATGCCGGCGGGCGCGCGTGCTCCCAGCTCGAAATAGCTCGACAGTGTGGGCTGCACGTCCAGGTCCAGCAGCAGCACGCGCAGCCCGGCATCGGCGGCGAAGCCGCCCAGGTTGGCCGCCGTGGTCGTCTTGCCCACGCCGCCCTTGGTCGAAATGATGGATACCACTTGCATGGGCTTCTCCTCACGGAATGGGACGAACCGGAAAAAGGAGAAGCGTCAGGCGCGCTCTTTGAGGCGATCAGCGATCCACTGGTCGATCTCGGCCGAATCCCAGCCCACGGCGCGCACGCCCAGGCGCAGCGCCTTGGGGAACTTGCCGTCTTTCATCAGGCTGTAGATGTGCGCACGCTTGAAGCCGGTCTTGGCTTCGACTTCGGCGCGGCGCAGGATGCGACGTTCAACCGGCATCGCCGGGGCGGTGATCTGCGAAGACATGGTGGGCACTCCTTGACGCTCGTCGGCGCTGTTCGGAAAGTGCCTCGTATTCAATAGCGCACAGGAACCGTTTGCACTGCAATTGCAGACGGTGTGACTGCAATTGCAGTCAGCGTGCGCTGGCGTCCAGATGCCGCTTTGCCTCGGCGAATTTCGCCCATAGGGTGCGTTCGCTGATTCCCGGTCGGCCTTCGTAGTGGGCGAGCAGTGCGCTGATGACGGAATCCATCGTCTCGAATGATGAATACGGCATGCCGCCCGGCGACTTGCCGAGCAGCAGCGTCAGCAGCCCGCCAACGATGTTGAGATAGGTAGTTTCGCTGCGGGGTGTGACCTCGCGACCTGCCGAGTCCCAGCTTTCGGCCTGCCTGCACAGGAGCTTATGTTGCTCATGCAGCGTGCTGAAGGATTGTTCGCGGTCCGCGAGGCGAATCTTGAGTGCTTCCTGTTCGGCCAGCAGCGTTTGAACGGTTTCGATGCTGACCGCCGGGTGGAGCCGGCGCTCTATCGCGTCGAAAAGAAAGGCAGGTCTCTGGTCGGGGTAGAAGCGCGACATCCATGTCTTGAGATCGACGTGCCGAACGGTGAGACCTGGATCATCGATCAGCGAAGCGTCGTCGCAGGTAATGCCGGCTTTGCCATACAGGAGGTCGCCATTCCTGATCGCGTCGAACATGCGCTCGGTGTTGAGACGAAGCATCGGCCATCTTGGAAAATCCCCGGCATCGGGAATTTGCCTGGTTCCCAAGGTGTCGAGAATGTGGGTTTCAAACCGGATCAGTCTGCTCCATCGGATGGCTGCCTCAATGGGTCGATAAAACACTTTGGAATGGTGAGGGGCGCTTGTCTTGCGCGTTTCTGTGCCAGCCATCCGTCTCCTCCGACAATGCTTCCGGGTTTCACTTGGACGGATATCGTCTTGCTGCTGTCGCCGCCTGAGTGCGATCCAGCAAAGGTAGGACTGGTGGTATGGCTAGTGCTATGAGGATATGTCAGGGCGCTGTATCCTCAACTTCTTCGATTCCTGCCATTTCGCAGACAGTCCTGATTTCATAGTGGCCAAGTGCTTCCGCCTCCCGGTTGGGGTTGGTTGGGGCGGATATTGGAGTCTTCTTGCTTGTAACGGCACCGTAAAGACCTGACAGGTCTTGATGGAATGTCGTCGTGCTACAGGCTTGGTTCAGACCCGGAAAGTCTCAAGGCTGACGCGCTTGGCGGCCTACAACGAATTCTTGGATCGGCGCCGTTTGGAGCGAGCGCGATGCTGGCTTACACCTATAAAGCCAGAGTGCATACGCATGTCGTGTTGGCAGCGGTCTGGCGGCGGAAAGCGCGGCGACACATACCGCACAGGTCTTGATGGAGACCTAAAAAGAAACGGCTTTGGGTCGCTGTGGCGCCCTAAATGTGGCATCAATCGCGTCGTCGGTGGATAGCGGGTTGCTCCAGCTCGCCGACATCCGTGGGCCGGTGAAGCCGCTCTGCAACCGGGGGTGCTGCCAAGATTTTGTTGCCATACAGGGGCGCCGGATTTACGTGGCGACCTTGCTTGCCCGGCGAATAAAGCTGCTCAACTGTTCGGACGGCTCGATATCGGGCCTCAACAAGTAGGTCGTGAGCATGATGGAATGTCCGGCCAGAGGGCGTGCGACCACATCCGTGGTTTTGCATGCTGAAATGTGTGCTGCGCTGGAGAACCCGATGCCATAGCCTGCCGCCACCAGCGCCAACATCAGATCATGCGTGGCCACGTGTTCGGCCACGGTCGGCTGCGCACCCGCTGTTTGCAGCAGGCGCTCCAACTGCTGACTGCAACCCTTGCAGACTTCGGGATGGCAAAGCACCAATGGATAGTTCAGTACCTCGTCCAGCGGCACGCGCTTATGTGCCAGCAAGGGATGCCTGGCCGGCACAGCCACGACCAGCGGATCACGCCAGACCGGCTCGGCGATGAGTCCTTCCTCGACTTCATCGGCGAGTGTGAAGCCGACATCGTACATATCGTTGCGTAGACCTTTCAGTTGCTGCGAGAACGGCATCTCCGACAGCCGGATCTCGACTTCCGGTTCTTCTTCTCTACACAGGGCGAGCAGCGTGCTTAAGCGGACTCGGGCGATACCGTCGGAAAGGGCGATGCGCAACGTACCGCGATAGCCAGTGGCCGCAGCCTTGGCATTTGCTTTGGCTTGTTCCAGGGACATAAGGACGCGACGAGCATCTTCCAGGAAGACCTGGCCGGCCCAGGTCAGGCGTGTGCCACGGGATGCGCGTTCGAGGAGGACGACGCCCAGGTCGGATTCGAGATTCTTGATGGTCCGCGACAGGGGAGATTGCTCAATGTGCAGGCGCTCGGCGGCCCGGCTGAAATGCAGCTCTTCGGCCACGGCAATAAAGCATCGAAGATGGCGTAACTCCATGAGATACTCTCCATTCGTGCGCAATATCCATGACGGCACTATTCAATTGATGCCCGCTACTTCTCGGGAGGAGTTCATCCATGCGGGCTGAGAGTGCCGAGTACCGCTACGCTTACCAGAATCAGGAGCGCGATCGTCGCCTCGATGGCCACACTCTGTCGCAGGTACTGTGCAGAGTGCGAGGAGGTGCCGGTATGGATGTCACGTTCGAGCCGGGGCACCAACCACCAGCGATGCAGGGCGGCGAGGCCCAGCATCGCAGCGAATAGCGCCAGCTTGAGCAGCATCAGGTTGCCGTGCCGGCTGTGAAACAGCGCTGCGATGGACCAGCCGACCAGGTCCCCATAGTGAAGGATGCCGGTCACCACCAGGACGCCGACGAAGACCGTGCCCGGCCGCGAAAAGGTGTGTAGTGCCCGCCACAGCATGCGTAAGCCCTCACCCGCGGCGGGTTTGCCGTGTCGAACGAGCAGAATCAGCAAGGCGAAGATGGCGCCGATCCAGCCGCCGGCAGCGAGCAGGTGCGCGATACCGGCCAGCAGCCGCACCGTGCCAGTTACCCCCTCGCCACCGGCAGCGTGTCCGTTCCAAGCCAGGCTGACTAGCGCCACACCGGCGAGTAGGGTTACCCGCCGAATGGGGAATGGGCGTTCGGCGCGCCGCGACTGCCAGCCAAGTACAGCAAGCAGCAGTACCAGCAGCAATGCTCGCGTCAGCCCGGCGCGCCCGGCGGCGGTGTCGAACAGATACCAGGCCACGTCGTCCCGCGCCAGCTCGGAAACCGCGACCCCCATGATGCCAGCAGCACTGCGGGCAATCTCAATGCCCACCAGCGCCAAGCCGAGCATCGCACAGATCAGGAGCCCGAGGCTCAAGAACCCTCTGGGCAGGGGGGAGCGTTGATCAGCGCTGATCGTTGAGATGGCCGGACCGTACCACGCGAACAGTGGTAATCCGAACAGCAGCATCAGGTTCAGATACTGCGCGAACCGAAGCGCGTAGTCGAGCAGGCTGGACATGACGTTGGCACCTGCTTATCGGATGGTGAAGCTGTATTCGCCCGTCATCGGATGATTGTCATCACCGACGGCGCGCCATTGCACGCGGTAGACGCCTGCTCCGAGGGGATGATGCGGCGTGGCGCGTAGCGTCTTGCCGTCGTTGATGAGGTCAACGTTAATGTGTTCGACTTTCTCTTTGACCCCGCCGTCACTTATGACGCTCAGCTCCAAGCGCGAGGCGCGAAGTACAAGCTGTTCACTGAAGACGAGATCGATCTGCTGCGGTGTCGTGACAACAGCATTGGCCGTCGGTGTGGATTTGACGAGGGAGATATGGGCCTGAGCGACCGATGTGATCAGCAAGCCGGTCGCAAGACAGGCACCAACAATCAGAGAGCGAAATTGAGTAGTACGGTTCATGTGCATTACACCTCTTCCTATGTTTAAGAATTTCGGCTGCAGCAACTTCGGCCGCCGCCTCCTGTTGATTGGCTGGACAGCCTGTCGCGGCCCGCCACAAGCGCGGGATACCCCGCCTGTTGCAACTTCGACAGCAGCGGATCGTTGCCTTGATCGAAGTTGCCCCGAACTCGAACATGACCGGTGGTCAAATGTACTTCCACGGCATCGACTCCCGGCAGCTCATTCAGTGCATCGGTGACTTTCGCGATACATGAGCCGCAGCTCATACCCTGCACGTCGAGATCCACTGTGTTCATGACTGCGTTCTCCTCTTGATCCCGAAGGTCACGGGGACATTGGTCGCTTTATCGCATCGATCAGCGATAGGCTTGATAGACGCTGGTGCTACCATCGACATGGATCAGCAGAACGTCGTAGGGGTCGTTGCGGTTGCCATAGAGTGGGCTGTCCATACCAGGTGACCCAATCGGCATTCCTGGCACGGCCAAGCCGATGGCGTCGGGCTTTTCTTCCAAGAGACGCTTGATATCGGCAGCCGGTACATGGCCTTCGATGGCATAGCCGCCGATTCTGGCGGTATGGCACGAGCCAAACTGCTTGGCAATGCCGAGCCGTTCACGTATGCCGGTGTTGCCGGTATTGGAACTACGCACCTGGATGCCCACTTCTTCAAGATGCTGGACCCATTCGTTGCAGCAGCCACAGTTGGGGTCTTTCCAGACTTCCGCGCTCAGCTCCGATGCGGTTGCCGCATTAGCACCGAGCATGGACGACAGAAACAGGCCCGCCAACCAGACGCGGTATTTGATAGTGACATTCATCATGCTCGGCTCCGGGACTCTTTATTGTCGGTAGAGGGGATTTGTGGTGCTCGGGCGTGATTCAGGGCCCGAGATACACCATCCGTCTTCCTACCGATGCTAGAGAGCGGGCGCTGTCAGACAAATGACCCGTGCGTTACATCTATGTCATTCATTTGTCATTTGCGCGAGCCATCTAAAAGTGACTATTGGATTACGTGAATGTAATGAACGAGTCATCCCCGCGACAGTGACCGTCACCTATGTTGAATGCTGTGAGTTCTACAGCATTGAGTTCTATGGCGGTGCGCGGTGCGCTATGTGATGCCTATTCCAGAAAGCCCCGGATACCGCAGCCGTTGTGGCTTGCCACTTCCGGCGGGGTCTGAATCGAGTCTTTCCACCATAGCGACTTCGGATGCAGCAGGTACCCGATGGCATGTGCCGCAGTGATGCGCGTGCTCTGCCACCGAGGTCAATCCATACCATCATTGGAGATCGTTCATGTCATCCAGATCTTTCGGCTCAGGTGCCGAAGAAAAACTCGCACTATCACGACGGCAGTTTGTCCAGGGGCTGGCCGCGGGTGGCGCAATGCTTGGCTTGGGGTTATGGCCCAAGCAGAGTTGGGCGTTGCGCTCACCGGGGCAAATCGAGGTTCTGGCGGGCACGCAGTTCGACCTGAGCATTGGGGAAACTATGGTGAACTACACGGGTAAAACGCGCCCGGCGATCACTATTAACGGGTCCGTGCCCGGACCGATACTGCGCTGGAAAGAAGGTACACGAGTGCAGCTTCGGGTCCGTAATGACCTGCCGCGTGGATCGATTCATGGCGACTCAACGTCAATCCATTGGCATGGCATTCTGCTGCCGGCCAACATGGACGGCGTGCCAGGCTTGAGCTTCGACGGCATCAATCGTGGCGAAAGCTACCTGTACGAGTTCGATGTTCGCCAAGGCGGCACCTACTGGTACCACAGTCATTCCGGATTTCAAGAGCAAGGAGGGATGTATGGGCCGCTGATCATCGATCCGATTGAGCCTGAACCATTCTCTTACGATCGGGATTACGTGGTGTTCTTATCGGACTGGACCGATATGGACCCGGCGCGGCTGTTCGACCGGCTGAAGAAGTTCTCTGAGTACGACAACTACTACCAGCGCACCGTGGCCGACTTCTTTCGCGACGCGCGCAGCAACGGTCTACGCGAAACCCTGCGCGACCGCGGGGAATGGGGGCGCATGCGGATGACCCCGACCGATCTGTCCGACGTCAATGCCCATACCTATACCTATCTGATGAACGGCACCACTTCGCTGGGCAACTGGACCGGTATTTTTCGCCCTGGCGAAAAGATCCGGTTGCGCTTTATCAACGGGTCGGCCATGACCTATTTTGATGTGCGTATCCCAGGTCTGAAAATGACGGTCGTCGAAGTCGATGGGCAATATGTGCACCCTTTGACAGTGGATGAGTTTCGAATCGCCACCGCCGAAACATTCGACGTGATCGTCGAGCCTTCCGGTCAGGATGCTTTCACGATCTTTGCCCAGGACAACGCCCGCACCGGCTATGTCAGCGGCACCCTGGCGGTGCGCGAGGGCCTGCGCGCGCCAGTACCTGCGGTGGACCCGCGGCCGCTTCTGACCATGGCCGACATGGGGCACGGCGATCACGGCGCCCATGGCGAACACGGTGCCGCAGCGGCCGCCGATCCGCATGCGGGACATGGAGCACCTGCCGCTCAGGACTCGCACGCAGGTCACGGCGGCAATGGCATGCAGATGCAGACGCATCCGGCCAGCGAAACCCGCAATCCGCTGGTCGACATGCAGACCATGACGCCTGAACCCAGACTAGCCGATCCGGGAATCGGGCTGCGTGATAATGGCCGCACGGTGGCTACTTATGCTGATCTGAAAAGTTTGTTCCCAGACCCCGATGGGCGTGAACCTAGCAGAACCGTGGAGCTGCACCTGACCGGACATATGGAGCGATTCTCGTGGTCGTTTGACGGAATCAGATTCAACGATGCCGAGCCGCTGCGTCTCAATTATGGCGAGCGCATGCGGATCGTGTTGGTAAACGACACCATGATGTCTCATCCGATTCATCTGCACGGGATGTGGAGCGATTTGGAGGATGAGCAGGGCAATTTCCACCTGCGCAAGCACACCGTGGATATGCCCCCCGGCACGAAACGCAGCTATCGGGTGAGAGCTGATGCGCTTGGGCGCTGGGCGTACCATTGCCATCTATTTTTCCATATGGAAGCCGGTATGTTCCGCGAAGTGAGGGTGGAAGAATGAGCACAAACAAACCCGCCTTGTGGGTAGCGATTGTCGCGGTCCTGTCCATGCCCGTTGCGGTCCAGGCACAGCACGCCGGGCATGAAGCGCAAGCCACGCCGCGTTCGGTTGCGTCGTTGAGTAGTACCGAGCAACAGGCGCATGACCAGCATGACGGCCACACTGAGGCGGGCGACGCGCAGCACGGCGACCGCCCGGCGATGGATCACGCGGATCACTCGCAGATGGATCATTCTCAGATGGATCATTCGCAGCACGGTGTTAGCGGCGATATGGATCACTCACGGATGGATCACGCGGGCCACTCGTCTGGAGACCCGAACCACGGTTTGCGCGAACCCATACCGCCGATCACCGACGCCGACCGCGCGGCAGCATTTCCGGAGCTTCAGCACCAACACAAACACGGCGCAAGCAGACATTCGTTCTGGCTTTTGGATCAATTAGAGGTGTCCGACACGAGTGATGGCACAGAGATCGGCTGGGAAGGCATCGGCTGGGTCGGCAGTGACCTCAACCGACTGTGGCTGCGGAGCGAGGGGGACCTCTTGGACGGCAGCGTCGAGACGGGTCAGATTGAAGCACTCTATGGAAGGCCTGTACTGCGTTGGTGGGATGTCGTCGCGGGTGTGCGTCAGGACTTTGGCAGCGGACCGTCGCGCACTTGGGCGGCATTCGGTGTTCAGGGCCTAGCGCCCTACTTTTTTGAGGTCGAGGCCACCGCGTATGTCGGCGAAAGTGGGCGAACTGCGTTGAGCGTCTCAGCCGAGTACGAAATGCTGTTGACCAACCGGCTGATTCTCACTTGGGAGGCCGAGGCCGATGCCTTCGGAAAGGCTGACCCCGAACAAGGGATCGGATCAGGTCTGAGCACTGTGGGACTCGGATTGCGCCTGCGCTACGAAATCACCCGCCAGTTCGCACCCTACATCGGCTTCGGGCGCGAATGGAGTTATGGAGAAACGGCAAACCTCCGCGCACTGACTAATGACGGAAGAACCGACAACCGCTGGGTCGCCGGCCTGCGGCTCTGGTTCTAAGAGGAGGATCTCCATGACAAAGCAGACTGTTCCGGGCCGGAGCGGCGGTACGACGGCATCGCTCTATCGCCTGGCAACGAGCGATCATTTGTGTCCGTACGGTTTGAAGACGAAGTCGTTCCTGGAACGACAGGGTTTCTCCGTCGAAGACCATCTGCTGACGACGCGGGAGGAAGCCGATCGCTTCATGCAGGAGCATGATGTCAAGACCACACCGCAAGTTTTCATCGGGGGTGAGCGGATCGGCGGCTATGACGATACGCGCAAACACTTCGGCAAACGACTGCGCGGGAAGGACGAGACGACCTACCAGCCAATTATTGCGCTGTTCACCGTTGCGCTCTTGATGGGGATTGCGGTGAGCTGGTTCGCCTCCGGAACCGTGTTCAGCATCCATGCCGTCGAAGCGTCAATTGCCGTCGCCATGTGCTTGCTCGGTGTGCAGAAACTCCAGAACGTCGAAAGTTTCTCGACCATGTTCCTCAACTACGATCTTCTGGCGCGCCGCTATGTGCCCTATGCGTATTTCTATGCCTTCGGCGAGACGCTGGCGGGAGTTCTGATGCTGGCCGGAGCCCTGATGTGGGTCGCATCGCCCCTGGCTCTGTTCATCGGCACGGTAGGCGCCGTCTCGGTATTCAAGGCGGTCTACATCGACAAGCGCAAGCTCAAATGCGCCTGCGTGGGCGGCAACAGCAATGTGCCACTGGGCTTCGTCTCCCTTACGGAGAATCTCATCATGATTGCAATGGCCATATGGATGCCGTTGCGCATGGGATGGGGATAGTCGGAAAAAAGTCATGCCCGCGAAGTTTTCTATGGCTGTCATCTTGAACATGCATCAACGATTGCCTGCTGTTCCTCATCGAATTTCGGGATGCACGTTTACTCGCCATCCAGTGCAGTACATCGTTGGCAGATCGTTTCATTCTCCTGACATTCGATGAGGCATGTGAGCGTTTTAGCAGTACCGCGACGCAGAGAGCTGTATTGATCAACAAGAGGCTCTTTGTGGACGTCGCGCAGCGACTGTCTGTGCCGCGCGGCACACGGTAGACGCTGTAGAAACCGCCGGCCAGGAGCGATATCGCGCCACGCTCGCTGCCGTGCAATGGCAGTGTGTTCGTTTCTGTGTGTTTGGGGGTCTTATGCCTATTTTGTTCCCGTTGTTCCATTTGCCCTACTGGCGATACTTTCGCTATTGGGCGGCGCTGCTACTCGCCTTCTCGTCCTTTATCCCTACCAGTGAGGCAGCCCCGACGAGGGCGGTGTCGTTTGACGAGACGCTACTTCTGGCCGTCGAGCGTGCTCCCAGCCTCAACGCCCGGCAATCGCAAACCCAGGCTGCCCGCGAAGAAGCCATTCGCGCAGCGGCCCTGCCCGATCCAAGGCTGACTTTCGGCCTCGACAACTGGCCGGTCACCGGCGCCCAAGCCTTCGATGGGCGCGCTGAGGACATGACCATGAAGCGAATCGGCCTGATGCAGGAATTTCCGGCGCGCGCCAAGCGACAGGCTCGCCAAGCCGTGGCGGATCGCGGTATCGAGCAAGCCGAGGCGCTGTCTACCACTGAGCAACTGGCAGTCCGCCAAGTCGCCGCCAGCGCTTGGATTGCCCTATGGGCCGCTGAGCGTGAGCAAGAGGTGCTGACGTCCCAGCGAGAGCAGTCGGCACTGGCCATTCGGCTGGCCGAGGCCCGTCTGGCCAGCGGTGTCGGCACCGCTGCCGAAGCTCTGGCTGTGCAAGCTGCCGGGCTCGATCTGGAGAATCGCATCGACGCAGCACGTGCCGAGGTGGAGGCGGCTCGCGGCACGCTCGCTCGTTGGTTAGGAACCGATCCGATGGAGGTCGGTACGGTCGGCGTGCCACCGGACCTGGCGACGCTACCCGTCGATGCCGCTAAGCTGCTCGCATCGGTTGATCGCCAGGGACCGTTGCTGCCCTGGCGTTCGCGTGAGGCGGTCGCCGAAGCCGAGTTGGAGCTGGCGGCAGCGGAGAAGCGTCCAGACTGGCGCCTTGCCGCATCTTACGGACAGCGCGACAGATCGCGCAGCGATCTGCTGATGCTGGAAATCTCTGTGGACTTGCCATTGTTCACAGCCAACCGGCAAGACCGTGGCATCGCAGCACGCCGCGCGGAACGGGATGCCGTAGTCGCTTCCCATGAAGAGGCGCGCCGCATGCAGGTCGAGGCTGTGCATCGTGCCCTGGCGGAGTGGAATGGGCTCAAGCGTCAGGTTGCACGCAATGAACAAGAACTCCTGCCGCTGGCCCACGACCGGACGCAGGCGGCCATCGCGGGCTACGGCGGCGGTGGTGCGCTGCAGCCCTGGCTAGATGCGCGCCGTGACGAGATCGAACTCCATATCGAGCACACCCGTCACGTCGCCGAACTTGGTCGGGCCTGGGCCTGGCTCGCCTACCTGTTGCCCATCACGGAGACCCTGCCATGAATCGCATCATGATCCGGGCAGGACTCATCGCCTCGGCTCTGGGGTTGTTGACCATCGGCATCGGCGGCGGCTACTGGTGGGCGCAACGACATGCCGATGCCCACGCAGAAGTGTCGCAACCCGCCGTGCCCGCGCCACAGGAGCGCCAAGTACTGTACTGGTACGACCCGATGGTGCCGGACCAGCACTTCGACCAGCCAGGCAAGTCGCCATTCATGGACATGCAACTGGTGCCGAGGTATGCCGAACAGGCTGCCACTGCGGGCGTGCGAATTGATCCGGGCGTACAGCAGAACGTCGGTATCCGCACCGCTGTAGTCGAAGTTAGCCAACTGACAGACCCCCTTCGCGCAACGGCCACCCTGACATGGGATCTACGACGGGAGTCGGTGGTCAGTGCGCGTGTTGATGCGATCATCATCCAGCTACACGTCAAGGCGCCTTTCGAATCCGTGCGCCGCGGCCAACCGCTTGCGACCGTACTGGCCCCGGCCTGGAGTAGCGCGATCGCCGAGGCACAGACTCTGGAAGAGGCGGACTCGGCAGCGGCAAAAAGCCTGCACACGGCGGCAATGCAGCGATTGCGACTGCTGGGGCTGTCCGACACCCGCTTGGGCCGCGATGGCAGTGTGGTGCTGCTCGCACCGAGCGATGGTGTCGTCAGAGAAGTGCTGGTGCGCGAAGGTCAGGCTGTTGCGGCCGACATGCCACTGTTTCGCGTCAACGGTACGGCCACGGTGTGGCTGGAAGCGGCGATCCCACAGGCAAGCGTAGGCGGCATCGGCCCAGGGACAAAAGTCGAAGCTACCCTCAGCGCAATGCCTGGACGGCGCTTCGCGGGAGAAGTCGAAGCCCTGCTGCCGCAGATCGAGCCCACCAGTCGCACTCAATGGGCTCGCATTGTTCTGAACAACCCGGACGGGCGACTGGTGCCTGGCATGTTTGCCGAATTGACCCTGCAATCCGCCGGGGCCGAGCAGGTGCCGCTGATACCGGCCGCCGCGCTTATCGCCACAGGTGACGACAGCCGGGTAATCGTGATGCGTTCCGACGGCGGCTTCGAGCCGGTGCGCGTGCGGACCGGTCGCAGCGGCGGTGGCCGTATTGAAATCCTGGAAGGTCTCCAGGGCGGTGAGCACATTGTCACCTCAGGCCAGTTCCTGATTGATTCGGAAGCCAGTCTGTCGGGTGCGTTGCAGCGGTTGGGGGCTCCAACGCCCGCCGCATCCGCACCGCCCGATGCGACGGAGAACCGGCCATGATCGCCCGGATCATTCGCGGCGCTGTCGCCAACCGTGCGCTCGTGCTTATCGGTGCAGTGTCGCTTGCGATCGTGGGACTGTGGTCGGTGCAGCACACACCGCTGGACGCGCTGCCCGACCTATCCGATACCCAGGTCATCATCCGGACCGAGTGGAGCGGCCAAACGCCGCACATTATCGAGGATCAGGTGACCTACCCGCTGACGACCACCATGCTGTCGGTGCCGGGTGTACGAGCCGTGCGCGGCTTCTCCTTCTTCGGCGACTCATTCGTCTACGTGCTGTTCGACGACGACACCGACCTGTACTGGGCGCGTTCGCGGGTGCTGGAGTATCTAAGCCAAGTACGCGATCGCTTGCCGGAAGGCGTCAGCCCGGCATTGGGGCCTGATGCCACCGGCCTCGGCTGGATTTACCAGTACGCCCTGGTTGACCGAACCGGCCAACATGATCTGGGACAGTTGCGGGCAATACAGGACTGGTTCCTGCGCTATGAACTCAAGACCATCCCGGACGTCGCCGAGGTCGCCAGCATCGGCGGTATGGTCCGCGCCTGGCAGATCGTGCCCGACCCGCAGGCGTTGGCTGCGCGCGGACTGACGGTGGCCCGGCTGATCGATGCGGTCCAGGCCGCCAATGGCGCCACGGGCGGCTCGGTCATCGAACAGGGGGAGGCCGAGTTGATGGTGCGCAGCGAGGGCTATCTGCGCAGCCAGACGGCATTCGAGCAGGTTCCGATCATGACCGATGGCGTGCCGGTCCTGCTCGGCGAAGTCGCGACGGTTCGGCGTGGCCCGACCTTTCGCCGCGGCATCGCCGAACTGGATGGTCAAGGTGAAGTTGCTGGCGGCGTAGTAGTGCTGCGAACCGGCAAGGATGCGTTGCGGGCGATCGATGCGGTGAAGGCACGTCTGGAGCAGTTGAAGACCAGCCTGCCCGCTGGCGTCGAAATCGTCCCGGTTTACGACCGCTCCGAACTCATCCATGAAGCGGTGCGCAACCTCAGCTTCAAGCTGGGCCAGGAGTTCGTTGCCGTCGCGCTGATCTGCGTGCTTTTTCTCTGGCACCTGCGTTCAGCGCTGGTGGCGGTCATTACCTTGCCGTTAGGTATATTGGCGGCCTTCATCGTCATGCGCTACCAGGGAATCAGCGCCAATCTGCTGTCGCTGGGGGGTATCGCGATCGCCATCGGCGCGATGGTGGATGCCGCCGTGGTGATGATCGAGAACGCGCACAAGCACCTCGAACATTGGCAACGAGTGGAGGGGCGCGAACCCAAAGGTGAGGAGCGCTGGAAGCTGATCACCGAGTCCGCCATCGAAGTCGGTCCGGCGCTGTTCGTCAGCCTGCTCGTGATCACTCTTTCGTTCGTGCCGGTGTTTGCGCTGCAGGCACAGGAAGGCCGGTTATTCACGCCGTTGGCCTACACCAAGACCTATGCGATGGCGGCGGCCGCCGGCCTGTCGATCACGCTGATCCCAGTGCTGATGGGTTATCTGATCCGCGGACGAATCCGACCGGAGAGGGAAAACCCGCTGAATCGCGTTCTTATCGCCGGCTACAGACCGCTGGTGGACCGAGTGCTGCGCTTCCCGCGCCTGACCCTGGTCTTGGGTGGCCTGATGCTGATACTCACACTGATTCCACTGAGCCGCCTCGGCAGCGAGTTCATGCCACCGCTGGACGAGGGCACCCTGCTATACATGCCGACCGCGCTGCCCGGGTTGTCGGCAGGCAAGGCCGCGGAACTGCTCCAGCAGAGCGACCGAATGATCAAGACGGTGCCCGAGGTCGCGCACGTCTTCGGCAAGGCCGGACGCGCTGACACTGCGACTGATCCCGCTCCGATGGAGATGTTCGAGACCACCGTCACCTTCAAGCCGCGCGATCAATGGCGACCCGGCATGACGATGACCAAGTTGCGAGAGGAACTCGACGCGGCAGTGAATGTGCCGGGACTCACCAACCTGTGGGTGCCCCCGATCCGCAACCGTATCGACATGCTTGCCACCGGCATCAAGAGCCCGATCGGGATCAAGGTCTCCGGACCCGATACGAAAGTCATCGAGGAAATCAGCAACGAGGTCGAACGCGTCGCCAAGACGGTGCCGGGCGTAAGTTCGGCCTTGGCCGAACGCATCACTGGTGGGCGCTATATCGATGTCGGTATCCGGCCTGGTGCCGCCGCGCGGTACGGGTTGAGTCAAGCGGACCTGCAACGGCTGGTATCGACCATCGTGGGGGGCGATCCGATCGGCGAAACCATCGAAGGCCGTGAGCGCTACCCGATCGTAGTGCGCTATCCGCGCGTGCAACGCGATTCGCTGGCCGCCTTGGCACAGTTGCCGATCATCGCCGCCGACGGTGCGCAGGTGACCTTGGGTCAGGTAGCGGACCTGTCGCTGACTTCGGGGGCGCCCATGCTAAAGAGCGAGAACGGACGTTTGGTGGGCTATGTTTTCGTTGATGTCGTGGATCGCGACTTGGGTTCCGTGGTGGCCGATCTGCAGCAGCGCATGGCGCAGGAGGTCGAGCTGCCGCCCGGTTACGGGCTTGCATGGTCGGGCCAATACGAGTATCTGGAGCGCGCCTTGGAAAGGCTCAAATGGGTAGTGCCCGCCGCGCTGTCCGTCATCTTCCTGCTGATCTATCTGGTGTTCCGACGCTTTGGCGAAGCGGCCATCATCATGCTCAGCCTGCCGCTGGCCCTGGTCGGCGGCTTATGGCTGATCTGGGTGCTGGGACATGCAGTATCCATCGCTACCTTGATCGGCTTCATCGCCCTGGCCGGCGTCGCGGCAGAGTTCGGCGTGATCATGCTCCTGTATCTGCGCCAGGCTTGGGAACGGCGTTTGGCGCAGGGCGAACCGGAAACGATCGCCACGCTGGACGCAGCTATCCGCGAAGGTGCGGTGCTCCGCGTGCGCCCCAAGGCCATGACCGTTGCGGTGATCCTTGCCGCACTCTTTCCCTTGTTCATCGGCAGCGGTGCCGGCTCGGAAGTTATGCAACGCATCGCTGCCCCGATGATCGGCGGCATGGTGACCGCGCCGCTGCTCTCGATGCTGATCATTCCGGCAGCCTATCGATTGCTGCACGGTCGCGCCCTGAAACGCCGTCAGATAAGGGAGGGCATCGCCGTGACGTGACACAGGGCATGGACGATCACTCATCACCTATTTCGTTATCGCTACTGCATGTCGGCTGCAATGCCGTAGCGAACGAATCCGCAGTTGAAGTCTTTTGGAGAACTACGTCATGAAAATTCACATACTCTTGTTGACCGCCACGTTGCTGGCGGGCTGCTCGAAGGCGCCCGACGAGGTTGCGGATACGGGGCAGCGCGGTGCCCAGCCGATGCAGATGGCTGATGGCGTCGGTGCCAGAGCGGATGACGCCGCAACGGCGACGAAAGCCTCGGCAACCGGGACTATCGAAGCCATCGACGCCTCTGCAGGAAAGATCACGATCGCCCATGAGCCGGTGCCATCACTGCAGTGGCCGGCGATGACCATGGGATTCCGGGCTACGCCAGAGCAGGTCGCCTCAGTACAGGTGGGGCAGACGGTGCGGTTTGACTTCGAATCTAAAGGAATGGATGCGACGATTACCCAGATCGTTCCTGTCGAATAGATCGTGATCGCGAAGCGACGGGAGGTCTACCGAGGATCTGCCCACTGAACCACCGACTTGCCTGCCACCTCGGACGGGATTCGAACCTAACTCTCGCCATCGGGAAATTGCCGAATCTTGATGGTGCCCAGCTCCCGGCCGCCCGCATCGGCCAAATGGCGGGCCAATGCCTCGTTGCTGGGCAGAGGCAGGATCAGCCGATCGCCTCGGACGGCTTGGTGGCAGAGCTGAAATCGCATCTACCCATCGAGCGGCAGGCTCGCGGGATCGGGGATCTCTCGCGCTTTGAACACCCGCGCGCACTCATGTCCTACCTTGGACTGGTCCATCTCTCGATCGCAATTCATTCTTTCGTAAAGTCGCGAGAGTGACTCGTAGCTCCGATTGAAAAAAATGCCATATCAGCATTCAACATGATCGTGCTCTGGAACACCGTCTACATGGAGGCCGCCTTGAATCAGCTCCGGCGAGACCGCTATCCAGACGACGTGGCCCGGCATTCGCCGCTGCTGCATGAGCACATCAACATGCTGGGGCGCTATTCGTTCTCGGTGCCGGAGGCGGTCGCCAACGGCGAGCTGCGGCCCTTGCGCGATCCGGCCGATGGGGCATAAGTGCCGATCAACCGGGCCGCTGGCGGTCGGTGCCCGCTACCCGGCGCAGCAAGACAGCTGCTTCACGTCCTTGGTGAAGGTCTGCGCTGCGAGCTTCAGCCCCTCGACCATCGTCAAGTAGGGGAACAACTGGTCGGCCAGTTCTCGCACCGTCATGCGATTGCGAATCGCCAGTGCCGCAGTCTGGATCAGCTCGCCCGCCTCGGGGGCCACCGCTTGCACACCGATAAGGCGGCCGGTGCCGGCCTCGGCGACCAGCTTGATGAAGCCGCGCGTGTCGAAGTTGACCAGTGCTCGGGGCACGTTGTCGAGCGTCAGCGTGCGGCTGTCGGTCTCGATGCCGTCGTGGTGCGCTTCGGCTTCGCTGTAGCCCACCGTGGCCACCTGCGGATCGGTGAACACCACCGCCGGCATGGCCGTCAGGTCCAGCGTCGCGTCACCACCGGCCATGTTGATGGCCGCGCGGGTGCCGGCTGCCGCCGCGACATAGACGAACTGCGGCTGGTCGGTGCAGTCGCCGGCCGCGTAGACGTGAGGTGTGCTGGAGCGCATGGCGTGATCGATGACGATAGCCCCCTGCGCGTTGACTTCGACCCCCGCTGCTTCGAGGTTAAGAGCGCGGGTGCTCGGTGCGCGACCGGTGGCGACCAACAGCCGGTCGGCACGCAGTTCGCCGAGTTCGGTGGTGAGCACGAATTCCCCATCCGCATAGGCGACCTGGCTGGCCTGCGTGTGATCCAGCACCTCGATGCCCTCGGAGCGGAACGCGGCCGTCACAGCTTCGCCGATCACTGGGTCTTCGCGAAAGAACAGCGTGCTGCGCGCCAGGATGGTCACCTTGCTGCCCAGCCGGGCGAAGGCCTGCGCGAGTTCGACGGCCACTACCGATGAGCCGATCACGGCCAGCCGGTCGGGGATCGTGTCGCTGACCAGCGCTTCGGTCGACGTCCAGAAAGGCGTGTCTTTCAAGCCTGGGATCGGCGGAATCGCCGGACTGGCCCCGGTGGCGATGAGGCAGCGGTCGAAACTCACCTCGCGCATGCCGTCGTCAGCGGTCGCCACGGTCAGCGTGTGCGCGTCCTTGAATCGGGCGTCGCCGCGCAGTACGGTGATGGCCGGAGTGCTTGCCAAGATGCCTTCGTACTTGGCGTGGCGCAGTTCATCGACGCGCCCCTGCTGCTGAGCCAGCAATCGCTCACGCAGGATCTTCGGCGAGGCGGCGGCAATGCCGCCATCGAACGAGCTCTCGCGCCGCAGGTGAGCTATGTGGGCAGCACGGATCATGACCTTGGACGGCACGCAGCCAACATTGACGCAGGTGCCGCCGAGGGTGCTGCGCTCGATCAGCGTCACGCGCGCCCCTTGCTCGACGGCCTTCAACGCCGCCGCCATCGCCGCGCCGCCGCTGCCGATCACGGCCACGTGCAGTGCAGCCTCATCGTCCTCGCGCTTTGCTTCGCCACCCAGCCGCTCTTGTGCTTTGTTCAGCAGGTCGCTGGGCTGCTCCGGCGCATCGGCAAGTTGCGCTCGGTAGCCGAGGGCGGACACCGCCGCGACCAGCGAGCTCACGTCCGCGGCGGTACCCACATTGGCCTCGATCTCGGCCTGGCGCTGTGAGTAGGACACCGAGGCCGAACGCACACCGGGCACCTTTTCCAATGCCTGCTTGATGTGCTCAGTGCACGCCCCGCAGGTCATGCCGTCGATGTGCAGTGTGATCGCCTCGGTCATCAGCGTGCGCTCACTTCTTGACGGTGGAAGGATAGCCGGCGTTCTCGGTGGCCTTGGTCAAGGCGGCCGGCGTGGTCTTGGCATCGTCGTAGGTCACCACTGCCTCCTTAGGCTCCCAGGTCACCTTGGCCTCGATGACGCCTTCGACCTTGGACAGCGCCTTTTTGACCGTGATCGGACAGGTGGCGCAGGTCATGCTCGGCACCGACAGCGTGACGGTTTTGGTGGCGGCCCAAGCGGGAACGCTCAGGACAACGGTTAGGGCGAGCAGTGCGATGAGTTTCTTCATGGCGATTTCCTTTCAGTAGAACAGGGGCATGAGGTAGGGGAACACGAGGGCGATCAGCACCAGGGCGGCGGCGATCCAGAAGATGACCCTATAGGTCGTCCGCGCCTGGGGCATGGCGCACACGTCGCCCGGCGCGCAGGCGCGAGCCGGCCGGAAGATTCGGCGCCATGCGAAAAACAGTGCGACGAGCGCCGTGCCGATGAAGATCGGCCGGTACGGTTCCAGCGCGGTCAAGTTGCCGATCCAGGCACCGGAGAAACCCAGCGTGATCAACACCAGCGGACCGAGGCAGCAGATCGAGGCGAGGATGGCGGCGAGGCCGCCGGCGGCCAGTGCGCCTCGACCGTTGCTGGGGTCTGCCATGTGAGGATCTCCTTCCGGGACTTCGCGTAATGCGCTAACGTTACTTCCGTAGTCAAGTACGGAGTCAAGCACAATGATGAACGATCCACCAATCCTGACCATCGGCGCCTTCGCCAAGGCCGCCGAAGTCAACGTAGAGACCATCCGGTTCTATCAGCGCAAGGGGTTATTGCCAGAGCCAGATCGGCTCTATGGCCGCATCCGCCGCTACGGACCGGAGGACGTGGCGCGGGTGCGCTTCGTGAAATCTGCCCAGCGGCTGGGGTTCAACCTGGACGAAGTCAGCCAGCTCCTGCAGCTGGAGGACGGCACTCACTGCAGCGAAGCCGCCGAGTTGGCTGCGCTCCAGCTCACCGACGTACGCGCCAAGCTGGCGGACCTATCCCGGATCGAAGCGGTGCTGTCCCGGTTGGTCAACGAGTGCCATGCGCAGCGGGGCAATGTGTCGTGCCCGCTGATCGATTCTCTGCATGGTAGCTAGGCGAGCTGCTTAATCCGATTTTCCGTTCCACTGCGCCTCAACCCCAGTTTCAATGGTCATTCTATGGAACTGCCGCTGTCGTTCTGGTGACATAAGCATTACATTTTTGTAATCTCTGCGTCATCATCCTGGCAGGTCCGGCTAGATAGATTGCTAGTTGAAGCCACCTGCCCCGATTCGCCTGCCATGAGGGGCCGGGCGCCGCATGAGTAACGCAACGATGAAACTGCTGATTGTCGAAGACGAGAACAAGACGGCGGACTATGTTCGTCAGGGCCTTATGGAAGCAGGGTTTGTAGTCGACCTGGCGCGCAACGGGCTCGATGGTCACCACATGGCCATGACCGAAGCCTACGACCTGATCATTCTCGATGTCATGCTTCCAGATATAGACGGCTGGCGCATCCTGCAGTCGGTCAGAACTGCGGGCAATCAGGTTCCGGTGTTGTTCCTGACCGCACGTGGCCATGTGGATGATCGCGTGCAGGGGCTGGAGCTGGGTGCCGATGATTACCTGATTAAGCCATTCGTCTTTGCCGAGCTGCTCGCTCGCGTGCGCACTCTGCTGCGTCGCGGCGCCATGCCTACCCATCACGACCGCATGCAGATCGTGGATCTCGAACTGGACCTGGCACGGCGGCGTGCGATCCGCGGCGGACGGCGTATCAATCTGACCAACAAGGAGTTCGCGCTGCTTGAGTTGTTAGCGCGTCGTCAGGGTGAAGTGTTGCCGCGTTCGCTGATCGCGTCCCAGGTCTGGGACATGAACTTTGACAGCGACACCAATGTGATTGATGTCGCGATTCGTCGGCTGCGGGCAAAGATCGACGATGACTTCGAGCCCAAGCTCATTCATACCGTTCGGGGCATGGGTTATACGCTGGATATCCCGGATGACGAATAGATCTGCTATCGCCCATCGTCCAGCGTCACTCGCGTCGCGGGTGACCTGGTTAGTCGGCCTCGCGATGCTGCTGGTATTCCTGATATTCAACTGGATCAGTGTCAGATCGTTGGATCAGCACTTCGCCGAGATGGACGAAGAAGAATTGGGGGTGATAGCCAGTTCGGTGATCCGGGCGCTAGGTGAGGTGCATGACAACAGCGATGCGCAGGCCTTGCAGCGTGCAGTCCGCGGGCACCATGGCGTCTACTACTATGTAGCCAATGCTGCTGGAGAAACACTCTATGCTCCCAGGGGTGGTCCCGATCTGGCACGCTTTACCGCGAATGAGCGTCCTATCGATCTCGCAAGTGAGCAGGAGATGTCGGTATGGGAAGAAAACGGGACGCACTATCGCGGCGCCGTTTTACAGAGCGGCGGCGATGACACCCTGGGTGAGAGGTACACGATAGCCGTTGCGATGGATATCGGTCACCATCTCACATTCATCAGCAGTTTTAAACGCATCCAGTGGTGGACGGTCGGCGTCGTCATGTGCATTGCGATCTTGGTGGCCTGGGGTGCGGTTCGCTGGGGGCACAAGCCGATCCGCAGGGCCAACGAAAAGATTCGAGCGATCACTTCTTCCAAGTTGTACATGCGATTGGACCCGAAGGAAGTGCCGATTGAACTGGAAGAGACCATCTCCTCGTTCAACGCTATGCTCGGGCGTATCGAGGAGGGATACGCGCAACTGGCCAATGTTTCCGCCGACATCGCCCATGAACTGCGCACGCCAGTCACCAACTTGACCACGCAGACGGAAGTGGCGGTGGGTCAGGCCCGTTCCGCCAATGAGTACCGGGAAATTCTCTACTCGAACCTAGAGGAATTCGGGCGCCTGAACCGGATGATCAACGATATGCTGTTTCTCGCGCAGACCGAGAGCGCTCCGGCCGATCTCTATCTGGAGACCGTGAATCTCACCGAAACGATCCAGGGATTGTTCGAGTATTTCGAGGCCTGGATGGAAGATCAGGGCGTCTCGTCGCAGCTCAAGGGACGAGCAGCACCGATACGGGCCGATCAGGAGATGCTTCGCCGCGCACTCAGCAATCTTCTCTCCAACGCGATCCGCTACACGCCACGCGGGGAAACCGTTACCGTGACGCTGTCCCAAAATGAGCAAATCACCACCATCAGCGTCGAGAATCCGGGCGAGAAGATTTCGGCGGAGGATCTGCCAAGGCTTTTCAATCGTTTCTACCGCGGCGACCCGTCTCGGCAACGAAAGGGTGATGGTGCCGGGCTGGGGCTTGCCATTGTCAAGTCAATTGTCGAGGCGCACGGAGGCAAAGTCGGTGTCGAATCCGACGACGCGCTGACGCGACTCCTCATCGTGCTACCGCGCGCTTCACCGAAGACTGATCGCGAGTAAATATTGGCAGCGCTCAGCATCCGAAGAACCTGCATACCCGACCTGTGCCAGCCGGTGATCAACGCCGTCGTCTGCTAAGGTCCCGCCCGGAAGCCCGCGATCTGCTCCACCAGCGCCGAAGGTGTGGTCGCGCGGGCTCCTTGATCCTGCGGCGGTAGCCTCGCCTCATAGCCCACAACCATCAAGCTGCCCACCTGTTCCGTCGCCAAGGCTCTCCCCAAGCGAGCCTGCTTCGGGCGATTTTTCATGCTGCGGCGGGAGCATGCAGCGCACGTAGCTGTAGACGGCAAATAGGGGGTACGTGTTACAATAGATCGGATATGAAGCTGCTGTGGGAGAGTTCGCTTCCGCATGTATCTTCCCCGGTTAACTGAACCTCGGTCTGCCATGACCCGTACCGCTTCGATCAACGTTGCTCAGTGGTGGCGCTTCCAGTAGGAAGCGGCACGTCGTTGCGGCCTCGATCCGCACCTTGCCGCCGTACCGGTAGGCAAGGTTCAGCAGATGGCTCTCCGGCACGGCGGCTCCAAAACTCAGGAGATTGCCCGATGCCCTTAGAAACCTCCGTCATCGACACCGCGCGCTCCGCGTCTTCGTGGGGCGCGGTTGCGCATGCCGACAGCCGGTGGCTGGCCTGGCAGTCTTGCCTCTCGCGCGAGGGTGAGTCGCGGGGAGGCACGGCGGAGCTGCTCCCCCCTACTTCCCCTCACCAGGACCGCTTTCCGGCGTTCGTTCTGCTGGAATCCACTGCCAATGTGTATAACAGAGTGTATAACAGCCGTGGTGCTGAGATAGAAAGTCTTGAAAAAACAAGAGGTTACCATGGCTAAATTGTTGATGATCGACAACTATGACTCGTTCACCTACAACCTGGTGCAGTATCTGGGCG
>OBIC01000074.1_pt1 | contig 49724 bp, 52 predicted proteins | sample 1519831 | NCBI WGS metagenome assembly OBIC01 (sample SAMN03019805, study PRJEB22545) | beach sand metagenome | biome: beach; feature: sea beach; material: beach sand | place: USA: Municipal Pensacola Beach, FL | collected 2010-10-20 | depth 40-45 cm m
CATAAGTATCCTTATTACCGGACGTGTAAAACTTCCTGTTTTTATGGCTTCTGAATACCTTGAAGTGGGCGCTGCCTATCCCTGGGTCCGGCCACCAGAAGAAGTATATGCCGTGGTACCTGTGTCGGCATTTTCAGGTGTCAGTGCTCGCTATACGGGGAATTTTGGCAATTTTGATTTTTCGATAGAGCCTTACTATGGCTCCCATACCGAATCTATTCCGCAGCCAACAGGTGTCTTGTCAACATCAGTCAAAGAATTTGCTGGGGCTAGTCTTACGTTGGGAAATGATGTGTTCACACTCCGTGCGGGAGGGCTTCAAGGCCAGTTAACGATACCAGAGGTGGGCGTAGACGACGAGGAGTTGTCGTTATTTAGTGTTGGGGCCCGTATTGATTGGGAAAATGTGTTAATTATGTCGGAATACGCGAGTAGAGATATTCCTGGCATTATTCCGGACTCAGAGGGCTGGTATGCCATGTTGGGTTACCGGGCTGGCAAGTTTTTGCCGCATGTGACGGTTGCACAGCTTGATACCGATGAAGTAACCCCTTTGGCACAAAAACAAAAATCAACAACGGTGGGTGTTCAATACCAACTCAATCATGCTGCTTTGCTAAAAGTGGAGTGGAAAAATATTGAGCTACAGGAAGGTTCAGCAGGTTTGTTTTCGACCCTACCGAGCGACGATAAAGTCAGTATCTTCAGCGCCAGCATTGATCTGACATTCTAAAGGAGCGGGATTCATGAAAACTATGAAGTTAAAGTCATTGCTAGTGGGTGTAGCATTCGCGCTGGGGTTAATCGCTTTACCTTTGCAGGCAGGCGTTGTTGTTATTGGCCATGCGAGTAACAGCGATAGCTTGGATGGCAAGCAGATTGCGAGGATCTTTCTGGGTAAGGCCACGAAGTTTCCAGGTGGAACAAAAGCAAAACCGGTTGATCAGGTACCGGGAAGTGCTGCCCGAACTGACTTTTATAACAAAGTTGTAGGTAAGGACGAGGCAAAGGTCAAGGCGTATTGGAACCAACGCATTTTTGCAGGAAAAGGAAAAGGGCGTCCAGAAGAAATTGGAGATGGGGCTGCAGTGAAAAACTGGGTCTCAAGTCACCCTGAAGCTATTGGCTACATTGATAGCAGCTTGGTGGATAGCTCTGTTAAAGTATTGTTCTCTGCTGAGTAACCATCGTGGAGGGAGGGGCCAGGCTTCTCCCCCACCCCCTCTATGTGAAAGCACAGATTGCTCTCATTACATCCCGATTAAGTCTGCTCGTTCAACAATATTTCGCTGAATACGCACGGAAGCTGCATCGACCAGTACACCATCAACAGAAATAGCGCCAATGCCTTTGGCTTCCGCTTCAGCATAAGCCTCTGAGAGTTTTCTCGCCATATCAACCGCCTCTTGCTCGGGTGAAAAAATTTCTAACGCGGGTTGAACTTGCGCCGGATGAATGGCCCATTTACCCACGCAGCCAAGGAGCTGGGCACGCTTGCATTCAGTCCGATAGCCGGGCTCATCTTTGAAGTTACCGAAAGGTCCGTCAATGGGATCAATGCCTGCTGCTTTAGCCGCAATCACCATTTTGTAACGGGGGTAGTGCCAGATATCTCCGGGGTAATCAACGGTGCCGCCAATGGCACGAATATCGATTCCCTGAGAGGCGGAATAATCTCCCATACCGAAAATCATGGCCTCTAGGCGCTCAGAAGAAAAGGCAATGTCATCGACGTTCATCATGGCCTCGACTTCTTCAATTAATATTTCGATACCAATCCGGTTTTTGATACCAAGATCCATTTCAAGTTGTTTGAGTAAAGTTTCTACCCACAGTACATCATGTGCGTGTTTAACTTTAGGGATCATAAAGGTATCGATGTATTCACCCGCTTCTTTGACAAGGTCAATGATGTCTCCGTAGGCATAAGGTGTTTCAAGATCATTGATACGGACGCAGCGAACGGTTTTACCCCAGTCCCCTTCTTTAAGTACATCAATAATCTTTTTCCGGGCGTCTTTTTTGGCACTGGGTGCGACTGCATCTTCCAGGTCCAGGAAAACATGATCGGCATTACCTGCAATTGCCTTGGCCATTTTGTTTTCGTCACTGCCGGGAACCGCCAACTGCGAGCGTCTTAAGCGTTTTGGTTTTGTGTACATAGTTTCTATTTCCCCTAATTAATGGCGCCATTTTTTCTGTAAGTGAGAATTTCCTCATGGGTGAGATTAAATTCCCGCAAAACTTCTACGGTGTGCTCGCCAAGCAGAGGGCCTCTTCCACGAACGCCAGATTCGGTTTTGCTGGTTGAAATTGCTGAGCCGGCAATGGTCACCGGAGTGTTAGCACCAGGCTGTTCAACTTCTACCAACATGTTGCGTATTTTGAAGTGCTCGTCGTTAAAGATATCTTCAATGTTGTTGACAGGGCCAAAGGGGACAAGGGTGCCAAGCTGTTCAGCCAGTTCAGACTTCGTTTGTTGTCGAGTCCACTCACTGACCATGTTGTTCACCTCTGTTCTTCTCTCTGAACGGGAGGCGTTAAGAGCATAACGGTTATCAGTCCCCAGCTCGGGTACGCCCATTTTTTCAGTTAAAATGACCCAGAAATGATCCGATGGGCAGCCAATCGTGACCCAGCCGTCCTTAACCGGGAACAGCCCAAAAGGACACAACATAGGGTGCGCGTTTCCCTCTGGCCCAGGAATAATATTTTGATAACTGTACTGGTAGACAATGCGTTCACATAAGGAGAGGACGCTGTCTGTCATAGATACATCGAGAAACTGCCCTTGGCCTGTGCGCTGGGCATGATAAACGGCCGCGAGAATACCGAAGGCATTGAGAGCGCCCGGGAAAATATCTCCAACACCAGGGCCAATTTTAATCGGTTGGGGGTTTTCAGGGCCTGGGCCCGTAATGCCCATGATGCCCCCCATGGCTTGGGAGACAACATCGTAAGCGGGCCAGGTTTCATAAGGCGACTCGCCAAGCCGCTTGTCACCGAAGCCCCGAATGGTTGCGTAAACAAGTTTGGGATTAATGTCCGCAAGCGTTTCGTAGGAAAGCCCTAATCTTTCCATGACGCCTGAACGAAAGTTTTCGACCAAAACATCGGCCTCTTTGACAAGGCGTTTGAGTAGCGATTTTCCTTCTTCTTTTTTCAGGTCAATGACCATGCTGCGTTTGCCACGGTTGATGCTGGCAAAATAGCCACCGAATGTTTCATGCTCCCGGCTGGTTTTAAACGGTCCCATCGGGCGTGTGACATCGCCCGTTGGGGGCTCAACTTTGATGACATCGGCCCCCTGATCGGCCAGTAACATGGTGCCGTAAGGGCCAGATAACATCAGTGTGAGGTCCAGGATTCTTAGGCCTTCCAGTGCTCCGCCTTTCGGTGCGCCTGAGATTGCTCCCTTCATTGATTACCCCAGTGGCTGCGCCGCTTAACTAAAGTGCGTCGTTCACCTTCAAATACAACATCATTATTTTGATTGACGCCCCAATGTTTGAAATGGACTTCACCTGCATCCTCCCGGTCCGCATCTCTTACAGCGAGTACCTCAGTATAGGCATACAGGGTGTCGTCATGACAGACGGGGACTTTGAAGCGGATTTTATCCAAGCCAAGCTCGGCTAAGGCATTTTCGCTGGTGTCCTGGCTTGCCAGTCCGATGATAAGGGAAGCCGTGCAACCACCGAATGTAATACGCTTTCCAAAGCGTGTTTTTTCCATGATGTGTTCGTTGAAGTGGCCTTGGGCTGTGTTCATCACCAGGTTTGTGATGAGCACGTTTTCAAGTTCAGAGACGGTTTTTCCACGTGCATGTTTGATGACCTCACCCGGAGTGAAATCTTCAAAGTAGTTATCGTTGCCCGTAAGTGCTGAAACGTTCATTCGGATCTGTCCAGGTAAGTTAATCGAATTTACTCTTGCCGAGTAGGTGATCAGAAATTATGCGCAGTTGAATTTCGGAGGTGCCTTCGAAGATTTTGGTCAGCTTGGCATCGCGCCAGTAGCGTTCAATTGCGTGGAGATGGGTGTAACCGGCACCCCCAAAAATTTGTAATGCTTCGCTGGTGACACGCTCGGCCATTTCGGAGGCAAAATATTTGGACATGCCCGCTTCCTTATCGCAACGGCCGCCCTGATCAATTTTTTCGCAAACGGAGTAGTTCAGTTGGCGGGCTGCTTCAATTTCAGTGGCCATTTTGGCCAGTTTGAAACGCGTGACCTGGAAGTCACCAATGGGGCGGCCGAACTGGGCCCGTTCCTTGACGTAGGCCAGTGTGTCATCGAGCGCACCCTGGGCCAAGCCAATGGCGCGCGCTGCGGTATGTGCTCGGGCTGTGACTAAAAAGTCACCCATGGCGTAAAAGGCTTTGCCTTCTTCTCCAATCATGTTGTCATTGGATACGCGTACGCGATCAAAATAGAGTTCCCAGGTTTTCCAGCCAAAATAGCCGATTTTTGGGATGGGGCTGCCTTGCACCCCTTTTGGTAACTCGCCTCTGGGTTTGTCGACCTTGAAGAAGGTTAACCCTTTGTGTTTGGCTTTAGGGTCAACTTCGGGGTTAGTGCGAGTGAGTACCAGAATGTAATCGGAGCCGTCAGCAAAGGTGCACCAGTATTTGTTGCCAGTAATCAGCCAGTCGTCGCCATCGCGTACGGCACGGCAGGTGACATTTGCGACATCTGAACCGGCATTGGGCTCGGATAGTGAGGCCGCTGCGAGTAATTCACCTGTGGCGATTTTGGGCAGGAAGATTTTCTTTTGTTCTTCTGACATGGTTTTCGCGCCGATCATGCCATTCCCACGGGCAATGAGGCTGGCAACGCTCATCCAGCTGCGGGAGAGTTCTTCTGTAATTAAGCAGTATTCAAAACACCCCAACCCCATGCCGCCATACTCTTCTGGAATTGTGATGCCAAAGTAACCCATGTCGGCAAGCTTTTGACGTAATTCTGCGGGAATGTCGCCCTTTTCAGGGTCAAGCTTATTGGCAACCGGGAGCACTTCGTTGATAGAAAACTGGTGAGCGACATCTTTAATCATTTGTCGCTCTTCGGTCATATAGTTCATAAGATACCTGCTCCTTTTTTGCTGACCATGTTGGTCCGCTTAAATTCAATGATGCGTTCGCCTTTTTGGTTAAACCCTTGTGTATGCCAGGTAACGATGCCGACATCAGGGTTTTTTTCAGACTCTCGTTTGTTGATCACCTCTGAGCAGGCAGTGAGTGTGTCGTCTGGATACACATGGCCTTCAAAAGTGAGGTCATCAACGCCCAAAAAGGCGCCTCCAGCTTCGCTCAAGTCTTCAACGCTTAAGCCAAAAACGGTTCCAAAGACGATCATTGGGTTGAGCACAATGCCTTTGTGGCCATGTGCTTTTGCAAATTCAGCATTGAAGTAAAGAGGGTTGGCTTGAATGGTGAGTGTCGAGAAAAGCGAGTTATCGCTTTCGTTGAGTGTTCGGCCCCAGTGGTGTTCAAAGACTTGTCCAAGCTCAAATTCTTCATAGAAGTGGCCTTTGGGCCGGAGCTTGGCCTTGGTTAAAAATGTATCTGTCATGTAATCACCCGTTATTTTTTGATGAGCATCGTCGTTAAATCTGCTGTATTGGTTAACTTTTCCAGTGTTGCGATGCAGGCGACGATGTTTGCCGCATGCGATTTGCCACAAATAGGGTCAACCAGGCTGTGAAATTTGGCTTCCAGCTGGTTCCATTGAGCTTGTAAGTCTGTCCGTGGGATACCCACATCGGCTTCACTTTCGTAGGTCTTACCGGATTGGGTTTCAACCGATACGAGGGCCGCTGTTTGAGGTCTTGCCGTACTGGTTTCCACAGAGACTTTATTGCGCAAAGCAACGAGATGGCTATCCTTCGCATGCTCGTCGCTGTAGCTGTTCATGGCGGCGGTGTCGATACCGGCTAATGCGAAAGCTGCGGTATGGCGCAAACTGAATTTTGTCTCCAGTCCTGTCTCTGGCGATAGGATATTACAGACTCGAAGAGAGTTGGGGTCCACCGTTACTTGTATGCGAGTAATGGCTTCCGGGCTGAGGTGGTGCTCTCTGTGGATGTGTGCGGCCGCCTCTATTACCGAATGAGTGAGGTAGCAGGCGGCATGGTACTTAAACAAGTTTTCACGGATACGATAGTCATCGCTGCCTCCCTTACCCTTTTCAGGATTGAAAGAGTCCGTTTGGGTTTCCGCAAAACCTTGTTCGCACTCGATCATATCGGTACGGCTGGTAAAGTTCTTTTTGGCCAAATTGGCAGCCAGTAAGCCATTGAGAGCGGCTTTGCCAGCATGAAATGGTTTGCACATGGTACCAAACTGTGATTTCAGCCCAGCGGCTTGAGTGGCAGCGATGCCCAGCGCGGTGGCCATTTTCTGCCCGCTTAGCCCCATGAAGTGGCCGCAGCCGGCGGCGCTTCCGAACGTGCCGATGGTGGCTGTGCCATGCCAGCCACGATTATAGTGGGACTGTCCCATTGCTGCGCCAACGCGGCACTCTGTTTCATAGCCGGCAACAAAGGATTCAATCAGTTGTTGGCCGTTAGCATGGTGTTGCTCTGCCAGAGCCAGGACTGCCGGTAGAACCGTGACTGTGGGGTGGCCGGTAAACTGCATATTGACATCATCGTAGTCCAACGCGTGAGATGCCGCACCATTAATCAGTGTGGCTTGTTGTATCGAAAGCTTTTCACCAAAACCAACAACTGTTGCCTGGGGGCGGCCGCCTTGTTCACGTTCATTTTCGAGCAGTATCTTTGTGAGGGGCTCATCCGCGCCAGCCAGTGTTACGCCGACCCAGTCGAGAATACATGTTTTGGCGATGAAAACGACGTCTTCCGGCAGCATCTGGTATTGATAGCGCGTGGCGTTTTCCGCGATGTTGAGCGTTAAATTTTCAGCACCAGTCGTGGTCACGAATATCCTCCATCAAAAGGTTTATTATGTTTCTTTTTGGTCTATCCAATCTACCAATAGGCCTGATTTTTTTCAATCAGCGTGTTTTATCTTGAGTTTGGCAGGCTGGGGCCCCATGTCTGTCCATCAAAATATTCAACAGGTCCATATTCAACCTTGTAAGCCATTTTTTTGCACTGCTTGATCCAATAACCCAGGTAAAGGTGTGGTAAGCCAAGTTTCTGTGTGTGTTGAATCTGCAATAAGACGGCAAACTTTCCGAGCCCTTTGTTAAGAGCGGTGGGCTCGTAGTAGGTGTAAACGGCTGATAATCCGTCATCCAGGTAGTCGCTGACGATGCCGGCGAGTAACGCCCCTTTTTCTCTCACCTCAAGGATTTTCGTAGTGGACCAGTTTGAAAGCAGGAAACTACGGTAGTCTTCTGGTGTTGAGTGAGCCATTTCGCCTTCAGCATGACGAGCATTGAGGTAGCGCGAGTACAGAGCAAAGTGCTCTTCGTGAAAGTCACTATTGATGGACTTTACTTCCAGATTTGCGTTTGTTTTCCAGTTTCTTCTTTGGCTGCGATTTGCCTTGAAACGATCAACAAGAACACGGGTCGGTATGCAGGCTTGACACGGCCTGCAGTGTGGTCGGTAGACAAGGTTTCCACTGCGCCTGAATCCTTGCTGTGACAGCCGGGAATATAAGGTCGGATTTAAACTGTGCTCTGGATCTAAAAACAAAGAATAAGATTGATTTTCAGGAAGGTAGGAGCAGGTTTGAGGACCTGTTAAATAAAATGGTAATAGGCTGTCTGCTACCATAATCATGCCTGTGGAGAAAGTTGAGTTAGACGCATATGGATAATGCGTTTAGATGGTATTTAACTGAATTAGTTTAACAAGGAATTAATCATGAATGCGTTAAAGACGCCCCCATTTTTGTCTAAGACATTTGTTATTTTTTTTGATGCAATGGCGTTATTCGCCATTTTATTGGCAACCACTTATATGATGTTTGATGCCGGTGTTAGTTCCATCGTGATTCCGGTCGTTTTCTTTTCCGGCGTCATTGTCATTTGCATGGTTCTGGCTGGCGTTTACAAAACACGACGAACCGATAAACTACTACAAATCACTGGACGCACTTTGCTTGCTTTTATTGCGGCGAGTGTCCTTTTGCAAACTGGCGTTTATTTCGGAGTGTTTACTGGAATGAGCCAGGTTATTGCTGGTGTGCCAGTTGCGCTAGCCTTCTTTGCTTTAGGTACACTACGTCCCTTAACCCTGAAAAAGCAGGGGCCATCAATAGCGCCCCGGGGTGAGCAAGGTCAGCAAGGCGCCTAAGCCACATTATTCAGGTCAGCATTTGCTCGAGCTAAGTGGTTTTAACTCGAGCAAATTTGCGCTTTCCTACCTGGTAAATATGATCAAAGCCTGGCTTGATCACTCGATTTTTATCTGTAATACGCTCACCATCAATTCGGACGGCTCCTTGTTTCAGCATTCGCAGTGCTTCGGAGGTACTGGGCACCAATCCACTGGACTTTAGAAGGTTGGCAATGCCTTGCCCTTCTTCGCCAACGTGAATGATGATTTCTTGAATGTCACTGGGCATTTGCCCTTTTTGAAAGCGGGCCTTGAATTCTTCAGAGGCCCTTTCGGCCGCAGCCAGGCCATGAAAGCGCTCTACTAACTCACTTGCCAGCGACGACTTGGCTTCCCTTGGGTGTCCTTCCTTGAGTAAAGCTATTTCTGCGACACTTTTAAACGATAATAATTCGTAATAGTTCCACATCAGCTCGTCTGAGATGGACATGACTTTTCCAAACATTTCGTTAGGCGGCTCATGGATACCGATGTAGTTACCTTGAGATTTAGACATCTTTTGTGTGCCGTCCAAGCCCACAAGGAGTGGCATTGTGATAACAGTTTGGGGTGTTTGGCCCTCTATTTTTTGCAGTTCCCGGCCCATCAGCAAATTAAACCGCTGGTCTGTGCCACCAAGTTCGATATCTGCCTCAAGTGCAACAGAGTCGTAACCCTGGATTAAGGGGTAAATAAATTCGTGTATGGCAATTGGCTGCCCACTTTTATACCGTTTGCTAAAGTCTTCGCGTTCCAGCATTCGAGCAACGGTTTGTCGGGAGGTTAATTGTATGAGTGCAGCGGCATTCATTTCGCCCATCCATTGAGAGTTGAAGACGATGCGTGTTTTTTCTGAATCCAGTATTTTGAATATTTGCTGCTGGTAAGTTTGGGCGTTACGTTGAACTTCCTCGGGGGTCAAAGGGGGACGTGTGGTGTTTTTACCGGTTGGGTCGCCAATCATGCCGGTAAAATCGCCAATTAGGAAAATAACCTCGTGTCCGAGCAACTGAAATTGCCTAAGCTTGTTAATTAATACAGTATGCCCAAGGTGGAGATCCGGTGCAGTTGGGTCAAATCCTGCCTTAACCCGCAAGGGGCGACCTAACTTAAGCTTTTCAATCAGGTCTGCTTCCAGAAGAATTGCATCAACACCCCGTTTGATTGCACTGAGGGCTTCGTCAAACGGCATCATAAATATTTCCCATAGTGGCGGAATAAAGTAAAATCATCTAATAAATATACTGTTAACAATAAAACACAATATTTTACATTAAAAATATCTTGGTTTGACTACTTGTCATACCGACGGTATCTTGGCACTTTCAAAGCGTGGGTAGTCATCAGACGTGACGAAAAAAGTAAGAGGCATAAGGCTTGATTATAGCGATGTCCGATACAGTTCGGCTATAGCAGGCCGTCGAAAATCTCATCGCTGGTTTCAAGCTTTTCTGGCTCTGCTTGTACTGGTGATAGCGGTAGTGACAGCAAGCGCTTATACATCGAAGCCTCAGGTGAATCAGGTGAGTCTGGCATTGCCGAATCACGCAAGTGTTGCTCCTCTTACCCTGGGTTCCATGGATCAGGCAGCAGATCAAGCAAGCCAAGATGCACAATTGTCTCTTACGCCCTCTAAACCACAAGAAGTTGCCATACTTTCAAAACCAGTCCAGTTACCGAGCACACTGTCTCCAGAGCCTGAGATGCAAGTCCCTCAGTCATCAGAAACTCACCCTGTAAAAGCTTCGTCATCTCTGTTACGCAAGGTTAAAGCCGTTGTGAAGTCAGGAGATACTCTGTCTGGTTTGTTTAACCGAAATGGTATTGACGCCAACACCTTATTCAAGGTGCTTGAGGTGGGCCCGGTTTCAAATCATTTAAAGCGGTTATTCCCGGGTGATGAGTTTCACTTCACCTTTGAAGCGGATCGGTTTTTGAGGCTTGAATACCCGATTGATGATGAGAATACCCTGTTAATTGAACGCGCTGGCGAAGGGTTTACTGCACAGACCATTACCCGGTTATTGGATGTTCAGGTTAAATCAGCTCAGGGGGTTATTGAGTCCTCTCTCTTCCTTTCCGCACAAAAAGCTGGGCTTTCAGATGCCATGACTATGGAAATTGCGAGTATTTTTGGGTGGGACGTGGATTTTGCACTTGAGGTGCGTGAAGGAGATAGCTTTGCTGTGATCTACCAAGAACTCTACCGAGACGGAAAAAAAGTCCGGGATGGTAAGATTCTGGCAGCGGAATTTGTTAACCGGGGGCACGTTTACCGTACGGCCTACTATAAAGTACCAGGTGGAAGAGGCGAATACTTTACTGCGGATGGTAAAACGTTGCGTAAAAGCTTTATTAGAACGCCGGTTGATTTTGCACGTGTATCTTCAGGCTTTTCATTAAGCCGCAAACATCCGATATTGCATACAATACGTGCGCACAAAGGTGTGGACTACGCAGCGGCTAAAGGTACACCAATAAAAGCCTCCGGAGATGGAAAGATTGTCTTTGCAGGCCGGAAAGGTGGATATGGGAACACGCTAATTATTAAACACGGCGAAAAATATACGACCTTGTACGCACACTTGTCGCGCTTTGCAAAAAATATACGCAGTGGAGTTCGAGTTAGGCAGAGCCAAATTATCGGCTATGTGGGAAGTACCGGGTTGGCATCGGGCCCTCATTTACATTATGAGTTTCGTGTGAATGGTGTCCATCGAAACCCGTTGACGGTCAGGTTTCCCGGCGCCGCTCCTTTACCCCAAGCACATTTGGCAAACTTCAAGACAAAAACTGCTGGTCTTTTTACGCAGTTGAGTGCAATCAGTTCCACAACACAGGTGGCAGAAAATTAATACATGGATGGCTTTTTTGTTGGTTTGATGACAGGAACCAGCGCTGATGGTATTGATGCTGCACTTGTTGAGTTTCGTGATAAAAAGTACACAATTCTAGCTACGTACTACCATAGATATCCTTTATCACTACGAAAAAAAATACTGGCTGTCGCAGAGGTTAGCGATGATCGGCTGGATGAGGTAGCCGTTCTCGATGTTATGTTGGGTGAAATGCTTGCAGTGGCGGCTTTAAGCGTGATTGAGAAAGCAGGTCTCGTACCCAGTCAAGTCCACGCGATTGGAAGTCATGGGCAAACAGTTCGCCACAGGGCTGACTTTTCCAAACCGTTTACCGTACAAGTGGGTGACCCGAGCATCATTGCGGTGCAGACCGGTGTGCGTGTTGTTTCTGATTTCCGGCGTATGGATATCGCGGTCGGTGGCCAAGGCGCACCTTTAGCACCTGCTTTTCACCATGCTATTTTCGAGTCTGACACGGAGGTTCGTGTTGTGCTTAACTTAGGTGGCATTGCAAACATTACGATTTTGCCGACAGGACTTTCTGGTGAAGAAGTCACTGGGTTTGACACAGGGCCGGCCAATTGTTTGATGGATGCTTGGATCAGCGCTGTTAAAGAAGTCCAGTTTGATGAGTGCGGTTACTGGGCCGCCAGTGGGCGAGTGAATCAGGCGCTATTAGACCAGTGTTTAAGCGACCCTTATTTTTCTTTCGAACCGCCCAAAAGCACAGGGCGGGAATACTTTAATCTAGCATGGCTTCAAGCGCATTTGAGTCACTTAGGGGATGACATTCCTGCTGAAGATGTTCAAGCCTCGTTATGTGAGTTGACCTGCCGCTCGATTGCGCGAGCGATTGAAAAGCATGCGCCGAGGGCTCAGCATCTTATTGTTTGTGGTGGAGGTGCTAATAACAGCTTTTTAATACAAAGGCTTTCGGAAAGGCTGGGCGCCATGAGAGTAGAAACCAGTCATGTATGCGGTATCGATCCGTCTTGGGTTGAGGCGGCTGCATTTGCATGGTTAGCCCGACAACGTTTGTGTCGCAAGCCAGGAAATTTGCCGAGTGTAACCGGCGCGAAGCGAGCCGTTTTATTGGGTGGTGTTTATGAAAGTTAAGTTAAACACTTCAAGTCGATGAATGAACCAGCCAAATCATAAAGGACCCGCTTCATTGAAGCGGGTCCTTTTATCACATACCGCGTTTTTGGTGATCTATTCGAGTGATATTTTTTGACGCTGTACTTTTTGGACCTTGGGCAGTGTTAACTCAAGTAGGCCGTCTTTAAAAGAGGCTTTGGCTGCATTGGCATCGACCTGGCTTGGCAAGGGGAGCGTGCGGGAAAAGCTGCCGCTTGAGATTTCACTGCGGATATAGTCCCCTTCTTCCACTTTTTCCTCATGGCGGGTTTTGCCGGATATTGAGATGCTGTTTTCAGTGACTGAAACATCTACATCTTTTTTATCGACACCAGGCATTTCTGCGCGGACGATAACTTCTGTGTCCCGGTCGAGGATATCAACCTTAGGCAATTGCGTTTCAATTGAGCTTTTGGCATCGAACAAAGAGGGCCACTCTGCGCCGAATGGATGCCGTAAGCGTTGTGGAAAAAAGTGATCAAAAAAACGATCCATATCTTCAAACGCTCTTATTGAGTGATGCGTTTTACTTGTTTTTGGTGAATGGGTTTCTTTTACTTCAACGGACTTTTTCTCTTCAGTAGTCATTGTTTTCTCCTGCACTCAATCTTGAACAAAAGAACAATTACGCGGATAAATTCTCAAACACACACTTTAAGATCATATTGATTTATATCAAAAAAATGTGTTGAATTTGGATCAGTACCGATGCTCTTTAAGTATGGGTTGGGTGCCGGTGTTTCAAGTCCACTGCCTGGTTAAAAGATTATCAGAGTCTCCGTGTTGGGCGAGTAGTGTATTAAGAAATATGCCTCATTAATGCCGGCACCTGTTCGTGAGTAGTGTCCGTCATTTCCGTAGTGTCTGGTGCGGATAGTGTCTCCTCCGCGAGCATTTGAAGGCCTTGATTGTAGCAGTTATAGGCTTCATCCATTTCTCCCGTATCGGCAAGGAGTCTGCCGAGTGCTTGATAGGCTTCTGCTGATGGTTTAATGGCAATCGCTGTTTGTAAACTACTACGTGCTTTACCCCAAAGCTTGGCTTTTGCGGAGAGCCTGCCGAGTGCCAGTAGAAGATTAGGATTATCAGGAGCCTGTGCTAACCACCTTTCAGCGTGGGCAACTTGCTTGTCCAGGTTTTCGCTATGAACCTTGCCGTAAAGTGTAATCAGATCATCACTCCAGCTGTGGTTAATCGCTTCTCGCAGGAGCCGTTCGGCAGCTTCGTTGGCATTACCCGATATTAATTTTTCTGCATAGCTGGCGATAATATCAGGTTGTTTGTGCGCTTGTCTGGGTAAGTTTTGCCACACCATAATGGCGTCATCGCAGGTTTGTGTTTCTGATAGTTGGCCTAACCAGAGCTGGTGTTCAAGACCACTTGCCGCCGTTGTTTGCAGGAGTTTTTGCTTCTTCAAGCTTGGCATGAGTGTTTGTAATCCAGACCATTCGCTTAATTCCACATATGTTTGTGCAAGTAATATTAATACGCTGTTTTTGCGCGAGTTGTTGTTATCAGCAAGTTTTTCCAACAGGATTTTTGCCTGCTCAGGTTGCTGCTGAGTAAGTAATAGCTTGGCCTGAATGATGTCTATCGTGGTTTTTTCTTCCGAACCGATGTTGGATGCATGATCAAGGTTTTGGTCGCGTACCTTTATGTTGTACTGTTGCTCGGCGGAATAAGCATGTAGCACATGACTAATGAATCTTAAATCAGCATTGCTTTGGGTTTTTGTGAATAATTTTTCTGCTTGTGAGTAATTCCCTTGGATGAGATGTATTAATCCGTCTGTTAAGGTTTTTGCGGCATTGGCATTACGTCGGTTTTGCCTGCGTACTTGAAATCGGGCGGGTAGTGTCAGCAGCCATGAGATTAATAATGTGCCTAAATAAAGTACTAGAAAAAGACCAATCAATGTGACGGCAAACAAAGCTAACGAGGTTTCAATCACCCATTCGTTCGCATAATTTAAGGTAATAAAGCCAGGCTCGCCATGGAGTAGCATCGCAACGCCTAAAAACAGCGTGAGCAGAATGAGTGAAAAAATCAGGGCTTTCATTCGCTTTCTCCTTGGTCATCGGGAGTGTATTGGGCTTGTACTTGGCGCAATACTTGTAGTGCGTTACCCAATTGAATATTTGCGGCCAGTTGAGCGTTCATAATGCGTTGCAAATCTTCGATATAGCGTCTCGTCACTTTTTGTGTTGTGTCGTAATAGGTATTGAGGTGTTTGATGGCGGTCGACAGGTAATTTTTAAAACTTTCCTGGTCTTGCCGAAGGGTTGCAATTTGGGCAGCTTGCAGGTCCAGGCGGAGCAGTTCCCCTGCCTCTAGAGAAACGGACTCATCAATATCGTCATCTTCGATACGCTTGACAATAACCAGCTGATTGAGCATGTCAGCTAAGCGGCCTTGACGAGGCTCTGTTTGATCCTCGGCTTTTGATGTGGTTGGGTGTGACGGACTTTGGCCTTTCAATTGCAAAGGCAGGGTTCGAACACGTTTGATCATTTCAGACAAGGCAAAAGCAGTGCCTTCTATATCGGGCCTTTCTGCACCACGGAGCAGGCTGACTTCTTCAGCAATGGCCTTTCTTACAGGGAGAAAGCGTGTATCTGCCAGCTCGTGTAGACGTCTGTCTGCCGCCAGCATCGCAGCGGTGGCGGCATCAAAATCACTGACTAAGGCAATCCGCTGTACTGCCAATCGGAGCAAATACTCGGTTTCTGCCAGTTGCCAGCCCCTCTGGTCACGGATAGCAAGCTCTTGTGTTGCCTGTAATGACTCTTCTACCTTGCTGATCCACTGCCTGAGTGCTTCATCGGCTTCTCGTTGTGATTGATCGAGTGTATTAATATGAGCGGAAAGGTTTTGGATATTGGCTTGATTATCGACTGCGTCAATCGCTTTTTGCCATTGCGTTGGGTATTTTTTAGTAGTTTCAGCCAGCGAATGAAGTTGCTCTGTGAGCATACGTTGCTGCTGAAAAAGATAGGCGCCACCTGCGGCCAAGGCCAAGGTCAAAAGTATCGCGATAATAGCCAGTAGTAGAGGTGCTCGAGAAGACTTTTTAGGGAGGGCTTCTTCGGGCTGTGCATTTTCTGGCTGGATGTCCGCTGGGGACTCTTCGTTTACATCTGACGTTAACCCTTGTTCTGAGCCGGGCTCTGCCTGCTCTGTTATGCGTGATTGGGCCAGGTCTTCTACTTTTTCTGGGTCAGTGGTTTTGTCTTTACCGTTTTCAGGGTTCATAGGCATCCCATTTATCTCGACGGGCGTGGTGATTGGCGCCAGTCAGCGATTGTTTCAATGATTGTTTGATTGCTTGGGTCCAAGGCAACGATGATTTCGGATTGAAAGCCGAGTGTGCGTGCATAGCTTTGTGTGCGTTGGCTCAATACAAGCAAAGGTTTTTTAAACATTGTATTGTGGTATTCCTTATCGAGAATAGCGAGCAGGTTTGCAAGCACCTCGTTGCTGGTTGCAGTGATCATATCCAGACAAGTCAGTTCGTGCGGCCAGTTTACAGAAATTGTATCGATATTTGGACGGTTTCGCCTGTAAGTATTGGCGTAATCAACCCGGGCACCCCTAGTGCGTAAAGTGTCTCGCAAAAGGGTGCGACCGTTCTCCCCTTTGATGATGACAATACGTTTTTCCTGAACCTGTTTTTGTGCAAGTTCTGGGACGCGTAGCAAGGCTTCGCTGTTGTAACTACTGCAAGGGGTGATCGTTGTGTACAGCCCCGACTTTTCAAGTGCTTGCTGTGTTTGTGGCCCAATGGCAGCAATTTGTACGCCGGACTTGAGTGTATTGTCTGTTTGTGTCCAGTGAATATAGCCTTTGACAGCGTTTACACTGGTAAAAATCAGTAAATCCGCAGCTTTCAGCTGTTTTAATGCGATGTCATCTTTTGGTGTCAGGTGGATTTCGACTGCAGGACATGCGAGGGGGATACCCCCTTCGGCCGCAATTGCTGTACAGAGCGCTTTATTTTGAGGGGCCGGCCGAGTAACAAGTATGTTGAGCCCAGTGAGCAATCCTGCTCCTTTTCTGCTTTTAGTGGTCACTTTCTGGTGAGACCCCTACCTGGGCAAGTATGTCTCCCGCACCCTGTGAGAGTAGATCTTTGGCCACACGAATGCCCAGTTCTTCTGCCTGGGTGACTGGTGCACGGGCTTCAGAAAAGAGGAGCGTTTCGCCAGAGGGGTCTCCAACCAGGCCTCGAAGCCAAAGTTGATCGTCGACAAGCTCGGCATAACTTCCAATAGGAACCTGGCAGCCGCCATTGAGATATTTGTTCATCGCTCTTTCAGCCGCGACGCGGTAAGTGGTTTCACCATCGTTGAGTACCGCAATCAGGGCTTCTGTCTCCGCGTCTCCTTGGCGGCACTCAACACCAATGGCACCTTGCCCGACGGCGGGCAGAATCAGTTCGGGTTCGATGATGCTGCGAATGCGTGCGTCCATTTCCAACCGTTTGAGCCCTGCCGTTGCAAGGATAATGGCATCAAATTCACCGGCATCCAGTTTGGCAAGCCGTGTGTTGACATTACCTCTAAGGTTCCGAACTGTGAAATGAGGGAAGCGGGCTTTTATCTGGCATTTCCGTCGCAGACTGCAGGTTCCAATGACAGCGGTTGGGGGCAGGTCTTCAAAGCATTCGAATTGATTGGCAACAAAGGCATCACGAGGATCCTCACGCTTTAGAATGACAGGTAAGTGTAAGCCCTGGGGCAAAACAGCAGGCACGTCTTTCATTGAGTGCACAGCAAGGTCTGTTTTCCCCTCCAGCATGCCTTGCTCGAGTTCTTTGACAAACAGGCCTTTCCCACCAATTTTGGCCAGCGGGCTGTCGAGCAATTTGTCGCCCTTGGTGACCATGGGAATTAATTCGGTTTTGAGCCCAGGGTGGGCCTTTTCTAATTGATGGGCGACTGTCTGAGTTTGCCAGAGAGCAAGGGGGCTTTTTCGAGTGGCAATGCGGATTTTTTTCACAGGGTTCCCGGTATTTTATTCGTCAATGAAATGGTGGTGCCAGCCATTCATTGTACTCTGAGCACATCAACAGGTTAAAGGCGCTTTATGATTTAGTCGGTTTGATGTTCTCCTTTAATGCGCAGTGCTTTTCTTACAAGCGGTAAGTGACGTCTGCTGACTTCAAGTACATCATCGGCACCGTTAAATGTAATGACGTTACCATTTGTTTTTGACCGGGCCATGCCAGCAACATGTTTGATGGCCACCAGTGCGTTCCGGTGAATGCGAAGAAAGCTACTGGAAAATTCCTGTTCGAGTTTCTTCAATGGCTCTTCAATGAGTGCGGAGCCCTCAGTGTAGCGCAAGGTGACGTATTTGTGTTCTGCATGAAAATAGAGGATGGAGTCGACAGGTATGAGTTTTACGGTGTTGCCAATCGTAGTACACACATGAGTCCGCTCTTCATTGTCTTTTTGTTCAGCTTGGCGCAGTTGCGCTTTATTGGGAGTAACAGCTGAATTAAGGGCTTTTTCAAGCTTTTCTTTGCGAATCGGTTTTAGTAGATAGTCTTCTGCTGGTGTATCAAAGGCTTCTAAAGCATGGTCGCTGAATGCAGTTGTGAAGATAATGGCTGGCCGAATTTGCAGTTCGCCGATCTCATGAGCGGCGTCCAAGCCGTCCATCACGGGCATTCGGATATCCATGAGGACAATATCTGGCTCCAGCGTTTCTGTTTTTTGAATGGCTTCTTTACCGTTTCCAGCTTCGCCAACCCATTCGTACCCCTCGATATCGGACAGTATCCGTTGCAGTCGCTCACGCGCGAGGGGTTCATCATCAACAACTAGTACTTTCATCATGTTACTCTTTTTCCTGTTTAGGAATTGTCAGTTTTACTGTAAAAAGTCCATTTTCTCGCTTAGTTGATAATAATGCACGTTCGTTAAATGCTAATGCTAAGCGCTGGCGCACATTTTCAAGCGCAATTTGATTCCCTTTGTGAGGAATATAACTACCATCTGCGGGCAGAGGGTTAATTATTTCAATAATGTAAGCTTTTTGTGTGTGTTTGCCTTTAATGGTGACAGTACCCCCTTCGGGTAGTTTCTCGATACCATGGTAGATGGTATTTTCAACCAGCGGTTGTAGGGTTAGTGCCGGGAGCCTGCTGTTGGGCAAAGGTTTTTCCAGTTGCCAGTCAATACGCAGCCGTTCGCCAATACGCAATGATTCAATGCGCAAGTAAGTTCGAGAAAGCGCTATTTCATCGACTAGGGTTAAGTGGCCTTCATGAGTGAGACTTGCCCGGAATAGTTCAGCTAAGTCTTCAACTGCCTCTTCGGCTTTTTCGGGGTCTGAGCGTGTTAAAGATGCAATGCTGTTCATGCTATTAAAAAGAAAGTGTGGGCGAATGCGAGCTTGTAAGGCGACAACGCGTGACCGCGCTTCGGCTTGAACGTTGAGCTGCCATTGTTTAAGTACATACCAGTAGCGCAGCGCGATAGCTGTTGCAATCATGCTCACGCCGACATTGCGCAATATGTTTTTCAAAAGCCAGTTGGCTTCCCACTCTATGGCAATGTCGGTGAGCTGAGCTAAATAATAGAAGACGGCTGTAAAAAAGGCCGTCACTAACTGGATGACAAGAAAGGTAAGTACGCTGACTACCAGGTTGCTAAACTGGTTGATGAAAGGCCGCAGACTGCAGAGTAAAAAGAGGTTTGTCAGGGAGATCCAAAGAATAAAAATGGTGAACGTGAAAAACTGCGTTTTAACCTCTTTCCAGGTATCGCTTGTCGAAAGTGTGAGCATGACAGCGACTAGCTCAGAAACAATTAAGATGAGGAGCAGTACGTCCCGGCTGCAAAAATTTGGAAGAAACGATTCTCCTGTGCTGTTTTGATTTTTCATTCCTTGAGGCGTTGTTTTAACGGTAATAACGTTTGAAACGCAGCTTTCCTATCGAAGTTGATTCATGGTTTGAAAGAGAATAGCTCTCAAGAATTTAACGGCAAGCTTCATGGCGAGTTGATCTTGCAAAGTGTAAAAGACAATCTCTAGACATGCCTAGAGTCTAGTCAGGGGTTCTCGCAGGGTCCAGCTTCACTTTTTAGATAGGCCATTCAACAGGAATGAACGGTCGTTAGTGCTTGTTTTTTTGTCAGTTGGATGTGTTTAATAAAATTTTCGCAAGTCCATGCCGGTATAGAGGCTTGCGACGTCTTCTGCATATCCATTGAACATTTGCGTATCACGTTTTTTTTGGAAAAGAGAGGATAAGGCGGAGCCTCCATCAAGGCGCCTTTCTTTGGCTTGACTCCAACGGGGATGGTCAACCAGTGGGTTAACATTTGAATAAAAGCCATATTCTTTGGGGGCTGCTCTATTCCAGCTGGTGGGCGGCTGCGTTTCCTGAAAGTGAATTTTTACGATGGACTTGATGCTCTTGAACCCGTATTTCCACGGGACAACAAGCCTGAGGGGGGCACCATTTTGGTTGGGGAGTACTTTCCCGTACATGCCAACCGCTAGGATCGAGAGCGGGTGCATCGCTTCATCTATCCGCAAACCTTCGACATAAGGCCATTCTAGAACAGGCGAGCGTTGACCAGGCATTTGTTTGGGGTCATGCAGTGTTTCGAACGCCACATATTTTGCTTTGGAATGAGGGCGAAATCGTTTTAACAAGTCACCGAGGGAAAAGCCTACCCAAGGGATGACCATGGACCATGCTTCAACACAGCGCAACCGATAAATGCGCTCTTCAAGTGCATGTGGTTTGAGAATATCCTCCAGCGCGAATCGCCCGGTTATGTCTGCTTCCCCGGATACATTTACAAACCATGGGTCTGTTTGGAAGCCTTGTGCATAACTGGCGGGATCTCGTTTTCCTGTCCCAAACTCATAGAAGTTATTGTAGCTTGTAGCATCTTCGTAGGGTGTTTGGGTTTCACTCGTCGTGTAAGGGCCGGGTTTAACGTTGAGTTGCCCCTTATCGCCGAGAATTGCTGCACTTGCAGGGAAGGCTGTAATACCTGTCAGGGCAGCAGACGCTTGAATTAAAGCCCGGCGTTTTTTGTAAATCGATTCCGGAGTGATTTCCGATGCAAGAGCACCTGAGGCTTTTTGATAACGAATGAGCATGACGAATCCCTGACAGTGTGAGTTTTACATTCTGACCTGTTCGAGTCTCTAGTGTTCTGAATACCGTGCAATTATTACTAAAAGGTAATAGATAAACGTGGTCATGTGCACACAAGGGAGTTTGTGCTAAGAAAGTTGTATATGCAACTGTTTATGATAGAATCAGGCTAAGTTACTTAACAAGAGAAAGCTCGTCTGCAATGTTTGAGCGCTGCCTTTATTTCAATACCAACGCATTAGCGAGAAAGCTCAACAACCGGTGGGAGCAGGCGTTTGCTCGATTTGGTCTCACACCGTCTCAAGGGTATTTATTGCGGGTTGTTCTGGAACGGCCTGGTTTATCACAACAGGAACTTGCTGATGAATTACGTTTGGAGAAGTCAACAATTACCCGCTTTCTCAAAGCATTGGAAAAAAAGGGCTTTGTGAAGCGAAGCGTGGTTAGTGGTAATGCGCGGCAAAAGGCCATTTTTCCGCAGCCAGGAGCGATGGGAATGAAAGGGGAGCTGGAAGCCTTGGGCGATGAGTTATATGCCGGGATTTGCGCTGCCTTGGGTGAAGATAATGTCAAGTCTTTCGTTGCGATGAGTCGGCAGATGGCTCAGTCACTCTAAAAATTTTTTGTAACAATAGTTGTATATGCAACATTAGGGGCTGTAAAATGAATGATCGAATCAAATGGTGGTCACGGGTGGTGGGCCTGTTGACCCGAAGGATGGCATATGCTCAGCGCTTGTTCATTTTTACAAAGCGTTTTAATGGCCGGAATTTGGATGTCATGGTGAGTAATAGGTTGTAGACATTAGAGGCATCAACGCTTAATCCGCTGGGTGGTTTGAAACGGGGGTGGGCTGAATCTACCCAGTTTATGAAAGCCTATTCAACGGCCCCACACACGTCTATGTAGAATACCGGGACTACACGGTCTATTAAGGGGAGGGGTTTCCCAGGCGTTGGTAAGGAGCATGGGCGCTAACCCACGATCACATCAAGCTGAAGCTCAAAATACGAACTTCTCGCACCTTCGTTTTGCATGAAGGTACGCTTCTTCACCATGGCTCAGTAGAAGATCTCCGTCTCCTAGAGGCTTATCAAAATGCCGTTTTTAATCAGTAAGTGAGGAAATATATGCCTTATGTACACATAAAACTAACCCCAGAGGGCTTAACAAAAGAAAAGAAAGCAACATTGATACGTAAAGTTACCGAACTTTTACGTGATGAGCTTGATAAAAACCCTGAGACAACCATTATCACGATCGAGGAAGTGCCGACGGATAACTGGGGTATTGGGGGTGAAAGCGTGACTCGGCGTCGGCAGCTTTGAAGGAGTTATTATGACGTCTCACCTTTCATTTTTTGCGCTGGCATTGGCGGCAGGAATCGGGATTCCGATCATGGCGGCCATGAATGCCAACCTGGGAGGTCAGATTGGCAGCCCAGTGGCTGCCACAGTCATCCTTTTCATCGTTGCTCTTTCTTGTGCGCTCGGGGTTTTAGCCTATACAGGGTTACCACCGAAATCATTATCCGCAGCGCCCGCTTATACCTTCATAGGGGGAGTGTTCGTTGCCTTTTACGCACTTTCCATTACTTGGGCTGCGCCTCATATCGGTGTTGGAAACGCAGTCTTTTTTGTACTGCTGGGGCAGATGATAGCGGCCACCACGATTGATCACTGGGCGCTTTTTGGCGCTGTTCACTCACCCGTGACCTTAAAGCGGCTGGCTGGCCTGGGGTTGATGGCGGTGGGGCTTTATTTGGCGCGGCGTACAGTTTGATGATTCTGTTAGGTACTTCCCCACGTAGGTTGGAGTTCGACCAGTAGGATAATTGTAATGAGAAAAAAGACGGGTACTTCATTGAACCAGCGATACCAGGTTTCACCGTGCTTGTTGCGATTGTGCTTAAAATCGAGCAATAGTTTGCCGCACCACACATGGTAACCCGTCAGCAAAATGACCAGTACAAGTTTGGCTTGCAGCCAAGGTATTGTCCATAGGGCGTTGGCTGGATAATACCCAAGCAGCCATAAGCCGAATATCCATGTCATCAGGCCGCCGGGTGTGGTAATACCCCAGAATAGTTTTCGCTCCATTAGTTTAAACCGGTCAATTCCCGGTTGATCTTGAGTCATGCTGTGATAAACGTAAAGGCGAGGCAGGTAGAACAGTCCGGCGAACCAAGTCACCATGGAGATAATGTGGAACGCTTTAATCCAGAGCATAAGCGATTACTTTGTGCCAGTTTGAGTATTCAAGTTAGTGAGTATTTAAACACTGCTACTTTAACCTGATCCAGGCTCTCGTTAAACTTAATGCTCAGCAAGTCAGTGGTTTTTCACGGAGAAATTGATGTTATCAGTAGGTGTTGTCGGTGGGACCGGCTATACAGGTTTAGAGCTTTTACGATTATTGGCTGTTCATCCAGGCGCGTCCTTGGATGTGATTACCTCACGAGGTAATGCCGGTACGCGTGTCGATGAGCTTTTTCCTGGCTTACGCAATTTTAATGATCTGGTATTTACAGAGCCTAAAGTCGAGGTATTAGCGGGCTGTGATGTGGTGTTTTTTTCAACACCTAACGGTGTGGCAATGTCGATGGTTCCTGAGCTTTTGAAGTCAGGGACTCGGGTGATTGATTTGGCCGCTGATTTTCGTCTCAAAGACCCTGCCGTCTGGAAACAATGGTACGGCATGGAGCATGCCTGCCCAGAATTGCTGGGTGAAGCTGTTTACGGTCTGCCGGAAGTGAATCGAACAGCGATAAAGCATGCGCAGCTTGTCGCCTGCCCAGGCTGCTATCCTACCGCGATACAGCTTGGTTTTTTGCCCCTGATTGAAAAACAGCTCGTTGATTCAAGCCGATTGATTGCAGATGCTAAATCCGGTGTTAGTGGCGCGGGGCGGCAGGCCAATGTTGCAAATTTGCTTTGTGAAGTTTCTGAGAGTTTCAAAGCGTATGCGGTTACCGGCCACCGCCACATACCAGAAATTGAGCAGGGATTAAATGCGATTTCGTCTGATCGTGTGAATGTGACATTTACCCCGCACCTCACCCCTATGATTCGGGGCATTCATGCGACGCTCTATGCAGAACTGAAGGCTGATGTTGATCTGCAGGAAGTGTATGAATCCCGCTATGCGGGAGAGGCTTTTGTTGACGTGTTGCCCGAGGGTTCACACCCTGATACTCGCAGTGTTAAAGGTGCTAATATGTGCCGTATCGCTGTGCACTACACGAAGGGCGCGAGACATATTGTCATATTGTCTGTCATTGACAATCTTGTTAAAGGCGCAGCAGGCCAAGCGATTCAGAATATGAATTTAATGTTTGACCAGCCCGAGCAAGACGGATTAGTCAGCGTGCCATTTATTCCCTAAGCCTTCATGTACACACTTGAAAAACGAGGGTCTGTCAAACGTTTAGGTACGCTATCGGTTAAGTTGGTCTTGTTGACAGCTGCCTGCTGGCTTGCTTTTGAGTACGGGCAGACTATAAGTCATTACGATGAAAAAAGGGCCAGTGCCACTCTATTGGGTCTGGAGGCTGAAGTTGACCGGCTGAAAGAAGAAAACAAGGCCCTTCTTAAGGAAAATGTACAACTTGAGCATGCAAGTACGATAGACCGAGAAGCACACAACGTTGTAAAAAAAGCATTAGCTGGAAAACAGAAAGAAATATTAGGTTTGAAGGAGGAGCTTGCCTTCTACAGGAGTTTGGTGGCGCCGGAGAAAATGGAGCGCCAGCTTAATATTCAGAGTTTGGTTCTGGTGCAAGATGATACGGATAGCCAGGTCTTTCAGTACAAGCTCACGCTTACACAACGTAATCAAAATGGGCGTTTAGCGAAAGGTAAGGCGGATATCCGCGTTGCAGGGCAGTATAAAAGCCAAGAAGTGACTTACGCGTTGTCAGACCTTTCATTGAATAAAGAGGAAAATATTAACTTTAGGTTTAAATATTTTCAGAGTTTCGATGGTAGTCTCAGATTTGTAAAGGGCTTTGATCCAGACTACTTGACAGTCATTATTACACCTGAAGGGAAGCGTCTCAAAGGTGTGAGAAAAACATTCAAATGGACTGAACTTTTTTCAAGAGGTGAGTAGCCATGTGGGGTAATTCCAAAAAAGGCAAAGTAGGGAAGATACAAACACTCATCGGGCATGGGACAGAAATCAAAGGTGATATCAGTTTTGTCAGCGGGCTCCATCTGGACGGCAGTATTGAAGGTAATTTGCTCGCAGCAGAAGGTGCCCAAGGCGTTGTGATTATCAGTGAGCAAGGTCAGGTTTCTGGCGATGTACATGTTCCTTATTTAATTTTAAACGGCACAGTAAACGGTGACGTCCATGTATCTGAGCGGATCGAGCTGCATCAGAAAGCGCGTGTGAATGGCAATGTGTACTACAACCTGATGGAGATGTCGGTTGGTGCTGAAATTAATGGCAATATGGTGCATAAAAAGCCTTTGCAGAGCCCACGCCTGGAGCATGACAAAGACAAAAAAACAAAAGCAGAAACGAGTATTTCCGCTAAGCCAGCTTCATGATTGCCTGCCTTTTGTGACGGTGATACAGTAGCACTATGCAAACTGCACATGAGAATATGTAATGAATACCGAAACACAACATGATGAGTTTCCAGCGCCTTTAATTTTTACCGATAATGCGGCAAATAAAGTAAAGGCACTACTGGAAGAGGAAGAAAACCCCAATTTGATGTTGCGGGTTTTTATCTCGGGTGGTGGCTGCTCTGGCTTTCAGTATGGTTTTACATTTGATGAAGCCATCAATGATGGTGATACTGAGGTCGAGAACGCAGGCGTTAAGCTTTTGATTGACCCCATGAGCTTTCAGTATTTAAATGGTGCAGAAATCGATTATACAGAAGGCCTTGAGGGCTCTCAGTTTGTGATTCGTAATCCGAACGCCACCACGACATGCGGTTGTGGCTCTTCTTTTTCTGTTTAACGTCTGAAAATTACAGCTTCGCTTTTACGTTGGCTCGTTAACGCTCATTTGAAAGTACGGCTATCTTGATCTTGTATCTTCTTAAAGGGTTGTAATACTCAGTAGAGACAGGTGCCATAAGTTCCCCAACTTGACGGAAAGGCTATGGCTGGAAAATATCCTAAACGCATCAAAGAGCTGGCCTTATATGATGGGCGCTTTGATGCTTACGAGTTAAAGGCCGAGGGAAGCAAGGTCCTTTTTGCATCTTATCCTGCCGGTACTTCAATTCCAGCACACATCCACGAAACGGATAACTACGGTGTTATTACTCGCGGTGAGTTAGTGTTAACGGTGGACAAGAAGGTGACGAAATATGCAGTTGGGGAGTGGTACCATGTCCCAGCAGGCCAAGCACATGCGGCTTTCTTTGAACAAGAAACCGATGAAATTGAGTTTTGGTTTGATCCTTCTGCCTAATTGCATTCGCACTTCTCATGAGTCAGAACGGTCTCCTTGGGGCGAATAAAGTGTTCAGAAGCTTCGGCTGAGTTACAGTCAGTAAAGCATCTCAATATCCCTAGAGCCTTATTATTTTTCCTTGATTAAGGCCTTGTCTGTTTTTATATGCGCTAATTCTTATCTCACTTAAAATTATTGTAATTAGCTGTTGTTAGGCTCAGCTTTTGTGTTGTTGAGTGCTGGACGGTTTTTCTTCAATAGTGATCGAATTCAAATTTCTGTCTAGACTTTATATGGTAGCTTTGGTTGCTGGTCAGTAAAAAAATATACCCAAAAAGACGTGATTTTTGGTTTCAGTCACGCTGAATTAAGTAGAAAAATATTTTATATAAAGGTTCTTTTGGCTTTTAATAATCACGAATAATTTGCTGAAATTTTAGTGATTCGGTTGATTTTGCCAAAGTTGTGGAGCCATCACATTATCAGGGGATCGTTATGAAAAGTTGGGGCTTGATCTTTTTCTTTTCAATATTTGCCGTAAGCTCAGTTTGGAGCGCAGAAGTCACCGGGCTGAATAGCATTAATCGCGCCGTGATTGTGAAGGTTGAGCCAACGCGTATTAACTGGGAAGCACAAGTGACGTTAAGAATGCCGGGTAACATCAGGCTCCAATCGTGGGTAGAGTGTGCGTACTACAACGATAATAACGAGGTAGTTGCCACAACTGCTCATGTTTTGAATGTTGAAGAGCCAACATGGAATGTAGGCACCTCTGCAGCAAATATTGCGTTCGTCTTGTGTGAGGCACAATAATCGACTTCCGTTTGCAGCGGCGAACACGAATTTTTGTGCACAAAGTACAAGATATACATCATGCTCACGTGCCTTTTTAAAAGCACAGCGGTACCATTCCTTATTCGTGATTTAAGAGTGATGAATTCATACTAGGATGGTCCGATATGCCTATCTTTTTTAGATTTGTTATCATCAGCTTATGCAGCATTGTGCCTGCCGTCGCTTTTGCTGAACTATGCCAGGGACTGGTAACAGACAAGAGTCATCGTCCACGTCAGGCAATTCCCAAACCAGGTTATTTAGAGGCGTTTACAGACCCTCAGTTTGGCACAACCATCCGTCGGATTTCAGATGTTGAAAAAACAGCCTCGGGTAGTGCGGCCGTTATCAAGCCCATGTATTCAACTGTACCGGCATGGAATGCCGATGAAAGCCTGCTGATTATCTGGCAACGTAAGAAGGGGCACTTATTGCTGGATGGAAAAAGTTACCAGTTCATAAAAAAACTTAAAATTCGGCCATCTGATCTGGAGCATGTTTATTGGCACGCTACAAATCCGGATATTTTGTTCTACCCCGAGTCCAGGAAAAAAGGCAGCCAATTAATTAACCGTTTAACTCACTATAATGTCAAAACAGACCAGTATTCTGTGATTAAAGATTTTACAGAAGAAGGTATTGGGGGGTATAAGTTCGGATTTGGTGGTGACCCGATGTACTCTTCGTGGGATTCCGATTACTTTGGTTTTTCTGCGCCAGAAAAGGACCGTCAGTACTTTACATTTCGCCTGAGTGATCAAACGATAGGTAATCGCACTAAAGTGGAAAAGCGCGCACCTGCGCCGGCGCCAAGTCCGAATGGTAAGCTGTTTTTGCACCGGGGAGTGGTTTACGACTTTAACTTAAACAAAGTTGTTCATTTAGGCTTGAACAAGCACGGTGAACATGCCTCAATCGGTCAGTTGAAAAATGGGGAGCAGAAGCTTTTTCACGTCACATTTGATCGAGGTCAAAATGATGCTGTAGGGAGCGTGGTCATGCACGATTTGCAGACAGGTAAATACAAAGTGCTTGTCGGGCCACGTACAGGCTATCCCTATCCTCCGACCGGGACACACATGTCAGCTCTTGCTTTAAAGCGACCCGGTTGGGTGGCGGTCAGTATGGTGGGTAAGGGAAAGGGAGACAGGCTGCTCGATAACGAACTCCTTCTAGTGAATGCAAACCCGGGGGAGGAAGAAGTCTGCCGTATCGGGCACCACCGCTCGATGGGGCGGGAAGGACCACGGAAATACTGGGCTGAACCTCATGTTGTTATCAGTCCTACGGCAACGCGAGTTTTATTTGCCAGTGATTGGGGTGGTGGGGAGTCGGTTGATACGTACGTGGTTGAGTTGCCATCCTACAGCGCTGGAGAATCTCTCTAAGCTTAGCGAAACAGGTCCTTGTCGCGCGCGCGCAGCAAAGACTTGGCCGGTGAGTCATCGTGAAACGGCGCGAAACCCGTTATGAGTACAACCGGGCAGGCTTCATCAGCCTGTCCCATCAAGAGGGAAGCGGCGCTTGCGACTTCATCAGCAAAGCCGATTTCTGTCGTTTGTAAAGGACGTCCAAAAAGGTCGTTTTGTCCTCTTTTGTCCACGACTGAAGGGACGCCTGCAACGCCAATGGCAATACCTGTTGTTCCATTACGCCAGGCCCGACCGCTACTGTCGCTGATGACGACCCCCAGCTCAATGTTTAAATGATCTGACAAAAACTGCTGAATTGCGGCAGCGCTTTTATCAGGGGCCTCTGGCAGGAGTAAAACCTGCTCATCACTGCTTTCAATATTCGATTGGTCTATTCCCGCGTTAGCGTGCACGATTCCAAGTCGGCTTTCCACAATGAGCACGCCCGGCGCCTGTCGGACAACTTCTACAGATTCTTGCAGAATCAGTTCGACAAGCCTGGGATCCTTCTCAACTATTTTAGCGGTGGCTAGGGCACGAGGTGAGGGGGCCACATCAGCCAGTCGTTTATAACGCCCCTCTGCCTTAGATACCACTTTTTGTGCAATGACGAGAATATCCCCATTCGTCAGGCTTAAGTGCGTGTTATTGATTGCCTCGAGGATGATTATTCCCAGGTGATCTCCGGGGGAGATGAGAGGGATATTGGGCAGAGCCTTGAGGGTAAGGGATGAAAACTCCACCGTGGGCTTATGTAGGAATGCCTGTGATGCGGATACCACTATGTGCTTTATAACGTTTGTTGATGCTGATCAGCAGCGATGTCAATGCTTCCGTAGCAACGGAGTTATCAATGGGGCCTGCATGAAAGGCGCGCATGCCGGCTTTTGCCGCGAGTTGTATAACAACCTCTCGTGCCTCGACATTATTGCCGGTTACCAGAACGTCACAGTCAATCGAAGACTGTTCGGACTGCAGCGCGTCAGCGGGCACGTTCTGAAATGCAGACACAACGTTGACCTCTTCGCCGAGTAGGTTTTGTGCGATGATGCCGGCGCTGCCCTCAGGCGGCAACTGTACCCGTGCGACTTTGGGAGGTGCCAGCGCGACAGTCACGTCGATCAGTATCTTGCCTTTAAGTTGTGTTTGGACACTGTTTAACGTACTGCGTTGGTGAGCAAAAGGTACCGTCAACACGACGATATCGCCTGCTTCGGCCGCCGAAACGTTATCAGTTGCCTGAGCCGCTTTCACACCCCATTTTTCCTGTAGGTGGTTGGCAGCAGCGGTTGCTTTTTGTGAGTCTCTTGAACCGATGATGACGGAGTAACCAGCTTTTATCCATCGTAAAGCCAAACCCGTTCCCAATGCGCCTGTTCCGCCCAGAATGGCGATTTTTTGCTTTTCCATAACTTCCTCAAAACACAATTTTATTCGAGAGCTAAACGTACGTTATTTTTAAGAGCTGTGTTGCTGAAAAACCGATTCAGCTTGGCTGACGACCCGTTCAATGATTTCGCTTGCGGTAGGTAAGTCTTCAATGAGCCCCAAGCCTTGGCCAATCAGTTGAACACCATTGTCCAGATCGCCTTCTTCAATTGCAAGCCGGCTTGTTTCACTGGCGTTGGCCATCATAGCCAGTTGCATAGTTGTTTTAGGCCCTCGTAAAAGTGTACTGGTGACCATCTTTAGCCAGGAAATATTCATTTGTTTGGCAAGGGTGAGCGATTTGCTGAAGGCAGTCAAAATGTTCGCATTTTGGCTGAAGATTTTTTCTGTTGCAGGTGTACTCATAACTCGGCAGTCCATGCCATCGTATTGATCCGTATAGAGCGTATCGTGAATGGTTTTCTGAAGTACGACGCCTTTCGTCCGAAGGTGTACCGGGCTTTCTTGAGATATCGCCAGGCGTGAGCCCATAGCGATCCCTTGTGCGCCCAGAGAGAGTGCGGCGGCCAGTCCTCTGCCATCGACAAATCCGCCTGTTGCAATGACGGGGATATCGACCAGGTCTGCAATTCTTGGCACAAGCACGAGGGAGGTGACCGCGCCACCATGCGCGGCCGCTTCGTGCCCTGTGGCTTGAATGGCGTCAGCACCATAACGGCAAGCGGCCAGAGCATGTTTTTCAGTTACGACGGTGGCGATGACCTGAGCGCCATAGCGGTGCGCTTCCTCGGTGATCCAGTCCCCTTTGCCCAGCGAGTAATTGATGACAGGGACTTTTTCTTCTAAGGCTACCCTGGCATTCTCTTTGGCGCCGGGCAGAATCAGCGGAAGCCCGACCCCAAAGGGTTTGTCTGTCAACTCTCGTACTCGGTGAATCATTGCCCGGGTTTCGGCGGTACTGCGCCGGCCCGTTGCCAGCAGGCCCAATCCTCCCGCATTAGAGACAGCTGCAACAAGTTCAGGTGTGGAGATGTACGTCATGCCTGGCAGAATAATGGGGTGCTCAATGCCGAGCCGTTCTGTGAGTTCAGTTTTCATATTTCACCCATCCGGTTTACGAGTCACTCAGTCAATTTTGTTTCTTTAGTGCCAGGTAGGATACAGTAATTAATACGGTGTTCTAAGATAACATTCCAAGCAATATGAGATGAAGGTGCAGAGTGTCATGAGCGGGAAACTTCTGATTATTTTCCACTCACAAACGGGTAACACAGAGAGAATGGCCCATGCCGTGCTTGCCGGTGCCCGTGAAATGGATGACGTTGATATACGATTTTTACGCGCGTTTGATGCCGGCCTTGAAGACTTGCTCTGGTGCAATGGTCTATTAATCGGCACACCTGAAAATTTTGGTTATATGTCAGGAGCTGTAAAAGATTTTTTGGACCGCACCTACTATCCCGCGCAAGATAAGGTAAACGGCAAGCCATACGCCATTTTTGTGAGTTGTGGTAACGATGGCTCCGGTGCGGTTTTCAATATCCAGCGCATTGCAAAAGGCTATCCTTTAAAGCAAGTGATTGACCCCATTATTTGCAAAGGCGAAGTGACCGACGAAGCGCTTGTGCAGTGCAAGGAAATGGGGATGACAATGGCAGCCGGCTTATCGATGAGCATTTTTTAGGCAGTCTCCAGAGATTAGCCGTTATACTTGAACAAGCAAAATAATCTTAACTTAAATAGGAAGGCCTCAATGCGAATGGACTATTTCAGTGATCAGGTTGAGAAGGAAATAGACGGATCAAAAGCCACAATAACCGGTGATGGCAGTAAGTTTGAAGCGTTAGTCATTGCTGAAGCCTTTTCAGGCCAGTCCACTATTAAACGTCACAAAATGGTTTATGCGGTACTTAATGAGCACATCAGTAATGGTGCTATTCATGCATTGACCATTAAAGCTTACACACCCGATGAGTGGGCTGCTAAGCAGGATGCCGAAACATGAGTGGAACAAAATATCGCTCTGTTGTGGTTTTGACAGGAGCTGGTGTTTCGGCAGAGTCAGGAATTGCCACATTCCGAGATAAAGGTGGCTTATGGGAAAACTTCGATATTGAAGAATACGCCACAGCGGAAGCTTTACAAAGGGATCCTGTCAAAGTGTTAAGCTTCTATAATGATCGTCGCAACGATCTTCTCAATCCCACGATTCAACCGAACGCGGCGCATGAGGCACTGGCGCAACTTGAACGCGAATTTGACGGAAACTTTCTGCTCGTAACACAAAATATCGATAACCTTCATGAACGGGCCGGCAACGACAATGTGATTCACATGCACGGTGAATTGTCAAAATACCGGTGTATGGCATCCGGCCAGGTCTTTGAAGTCGAAGGAGAAATCACTCACGAGCATGCCTGTGCATGTTGCAGTGAACCAGGCCGATTACGGCCGCATGTCGTTTTTTTTGGTGAGATGCCTTTTGAGATGGAACGCATCCAGCTTGCGCTCCACCGTTGTGACTTGTTCATTTCGATCGGAACATCGGGCACAGTTTATCCAGCGGCAGACTTTGTAAGAATTGCCCGGCACTCTGGAGCGCACACGGTTGAATTGAATTTGGAACCTTCCGAGGTGCAGTCCCTTTTCCATGAGCAACAGTATGGTCCTGCTACCGAGATTATACCCCGCTATGTGCAAAGAGTGCTTTAAAGATAAATGGTAGAACCATATACTGGTCGCCGGATAAATCATAAAGTGAGGATAATATGGCATCGATAGCGCTTCGATTTCCGCCATCAGAATTGCCGGAGTCGGCATTGCATTTGCGGGATGAGGTCAGAGCATTTGTAAAAGAAGAAATTGCGGCGGGGACTTTTCAGCCGACTGTCGACAGCTGGTTATCGGGCATCTCACCCGAATTCAGTCGCAAGCTGGGGGAACGCGGCTGGCTGGGCATGTCCTGGTCTAAAAAATACGGGGGACACGAACGCAGTTTGCTGGATCGGTTTGTTGTTTCCAAAGAGCTTTTGGCTGCTGGAGCCCCGGTAGGCGTGCACTGGGCTGGTGACCGGCAGACAGGTCCCATGTTGGAAACGCATGGCACGGAGTACCAAAAGCAAAAATATCTCCCTGCGATGGCGCGGGGTGAGTGTTTTTTTGCACTTGGTCTCAGTGAATCCGACGCAGGTTCGGATTTGGCCAATGTGCGTACCCGTGCAACGCAAACGGAAGGCGGCTGGTTGTTGAACGGCAGCAAAATATGGAGCAGTGGTGCGCATCACGCACATGCCATGGTAGTTCTTTGTAGAACGTCGCCTAAAGATGATAGCAACCGTCATGCGGGTATTAGCCAGCTGATGATCGAAACCGATCAGGAGGGAGTGACCATCCGCCCCATTCACCTGATTACGGGTGTACACCATTTCAATGAAGTGGTGTTTGAGAATGCATTTGTGCCAGACAATATGGTTGTCGGTGAAATTGGTGGAGGCTGGGCGCAGGTGGTCAGCGAGCTGGCGTTTGAGCGCAGTGGTCCTGAACGTTTCTTGAGCACATTTCCCTTGTTTCTGGAGTTCTTAAAAGTCGTAAAAGGCACCCGCGAACCGCGAATCCAGGAAATGGTTGGTAACCTCACTGCCCGATATACCGCCCTTTATAACATGTCCCTGAGAGTCATGGGTATGTTGGCGCAAGGTGAACGGGTCGATACCGAAGCCGCACTGGTTAAGGACGTGGGAACCCGGTATGAGAGTGAGTTGACAGAAGCTCTACGCTTGCTTGTCCACGAGCGGGGTAGTTTTGCTGAGCCAACACGGTTTGAGTCACAGTTGATGAAAGCTCTGCTCCATTCACCGGGTTTTACACTACGCGGGGGAACCAATGAGATATTACGAGGTATGATTGCGCGGGGGCTGGGATTACGATGATTTTAGCAGACCAAATACTTGTCGAATCAGCGACAAAATTATTATCTGATTTATCCACCGTTGAGGTGATTAATGCGAGTGAAAAAGGGGAGTGGGCAAAAGACCTCTGGGAAACCCTTGAAGACTCTGGCTTAACACTGGCGTGTGTGCCCGAGCAGCTGGGTGGTGCCGGGGCCAGCTTAACGGATGCTTTTGCCATTATCCGCCTGGCCGGTTATTTTGCGGCGCCGGTGCCGTTGGCCGATACTTTGTTGGCGAGCTACGCTCTGGCGCAAGCCAAGCAAAAAGTACCTCTTGGCCCGATGACATTTATTCCCGTTGGCAGCAACAATCAACTGACTGCGGAGTTGACGGGTGATAGCTGGGTACTTTCAGGCCAAGCAATTGCGGTGCCTTGGGCGCGTCATGCCGCGCATGTGGTCGCGCGGGTTGACTGTGACGGTAAGCCCTGTCTGGTACTCATTCCCCGCAGTGGAATACAAGTGACGGAAGCAAACAGCATGTCCGGCGAACCGGCTGACGATATTACAATCAGTGATGTGAGTTTAGCCAAAGATGCTATTATCCCCGCCGCGTCAAGTGATCAGGCGTTGAATAATTTGGGGGCTTTAACACGCGTTACAGGGATGGTGGGTAGTATTGAAAAAGTCCTGCACCAGTCCGTTCAGTACGCAACTGAGCGCGTTCAGTTTGGCAGGCCAATCGCAAAGTTTCAGGCGATTCAGCAGGAGCTGGCGATACTCGCAGGCGAAAGTGCTGCCGCGCAGGTCATTGTCGATGCCGCAATCGGGGAAGTCGAGTCTGCAGGGGCTGAAGAAGCAGGTTTGCGTATTGCTGCAGCAAAAGCCCGGGTAGGAGAGGCTGCTGGCAAAGCAACGAGAATCAGTCATCAGGTCCATGGTGCAATTGGCTTTACCTATGAGCATCCCCTTCACCACTGCACTCGCAGAATTTGGGCGTGGCGAGAAGAGTATGGCATCGAAAGTGAGTGGGCGACTTTGCTGGGCAAAACTGTTATTGATCATGGCCCTGATGCCCTTTGGCCCTGGATTACGGCATAACCAAGGTGTTATTTAAGCGAGCAACCGTGTTTATCTAATACAAATAAAGTAAGGAGTGAGTGATGAGTATTCAAGATGGTGAAAAAGTCCCGGCTGGTACGTTGACCATTATGGGTGAAAAAGGGCCTCAACCGACATCGACAGAAACACTTTTTTCAGGCAAGAAAGTGGTTTTGTTTTCAGTACCCGGTGCCTTTACCCCAACCTGTTCGGCGGCACATTTGCCCGGTTTTGTCGTCAAAGCAGATGAAATTAAGGCTAAAGGTGTTGACTCAATCATCTGCATGGCTGTCAATGATGTGTTTGTCATGGATGCTTGGGGCAAAGATCAGAATGCAGACGAGCTGATCATGGCGGCCGATGGTAATGGAGATTTTGCCAAGTCACTGGGCTTAGAGCTGGATGGCACGGCAATGGGTATGGGGCTGCGCGCCCAGCGCTTTGCCATGATTATAGATGATGGTATTGCGACCAAAGTCTTGGTTGAGCCGGGCCGTGGCTTGGACGTGAGCTCGGCTGAATCGGTACTTTCGCACCTCTAAAGTTGTCTATTATGAACCGGAACCGGCCCAGTAACCTGTGCTGGATTCCGGTTCGCTCTTGAAGAGGTCGATTGCTATAAATTTAATTTGGCTGATAAAGGTCAATATTTTCCCCCTCACTTGCGATAGAGTCTTTATTCAATAGTATTTACAGGAGAGACTCATGAGCGAAGAAAAAACCGGACAACATGCGGTGACCCTGACATGGAATCGGGGCGAGCAACCTTTTGATTATAAGACATTCGATCGCACACACTTTATTGACTACGATCACGGCGTTCGTGTCTTGGCTTCGTCAACGAAAAAATTTTATGGGGATGACCGGTTGCTTAACCCGGATGTTGCGCTGGTCGGTGCTTTGTCCAGCTGTTTTATGCTGACCTTTCTGGCCATTGCCGCGCTAAAAAAGTGTGTTGTCAATGAATACAAAGATAGGGCAACAGGTGAAATGGGGCAAAATGAAGAAGGGAAGACATGGGTTTCACGCATTGAGCTGAGTCCAGTGGTTGTCTTTGAGAAAGACAGTAAACCCACCGAAGAGCTATTTCAGGAGATGATTGCCAAGGCCCATACAGGCTGCTTTATTGCCAATTCAGTCAAATCCTCTGTAGAGATTCAACCGACAGCCCTCTAGTTTTAATCTGTCAATCAGTTCAGATTTTCGGTACTAAGAGGCAGACAGTTTTTCCGACGGATAAGACGACCCAGTATTCGGTCATTATTCTGACTTTGATGTTTTAACTTTGTGGCGAGCAAGTAAACTCTCAACCGTGTCTGGCACTTGTACGTGATAGCCTTGGGTCTGGATACTCTCAATGACCTTGGCTGCGTCTTCCTTATGGAGTTTTTTGTCAGCTGTCAGCTCAAATTGCAGGGCCAATGTGAGCGACCCCAAGCTGTTCAATAGTGTTTCCGGCAAGTTGCTTGTATCTTGCGTCGCGAGGTAAATGTACAAACCCTCTCTTTTCGATCCTTTGTAGACGTAACAAAGCATGGCATTTCTCTGGGTCTAGAGCGCTGTTGTCTGTGGGCGTGTCCTGTTGAAGTCGCTTAAGAACTTTTATAGCCGGGTGGAAACAGCGCCGGGAGTGACTGCCCATATTGTCCGGTTAGCGGGGCTTTCTAAGCGCGTAATGAACAGTTTAGGAACGGACTTCTTCCCACTCTTCGAGAATCTGTTCAAGCCACTGGTCAATGCGCTCTTCGGTGAGTTCGGGTTGACGGTCTTCATCCAGTGCTAAGCCAACGAAAAAGCTTCTATCTTCTGTGAGCGCTTTGGATTCTTCAAAGTCATAACCTTCATTCGGCCAATAGCCAATAATCGTGCCGCCGTTGGCGACCACGACGTCGTGTAGATCGCCCATGGCATCGAGATAATATTCAGCGTAGTCTTCCTGATCTCCGAGGCCAAAAAGCGCGACAATTTTTCCACTGAAATCAACGGACCCTAGCTCTTCCCAGCGCTTCTCCCAGTCGGTCTGTAATTCACCGTAGTACCATGTGGGGATGCCCATTAGGAGGAGATCGAAGTCAGAAACATCTGACAAGTCGGTGTCGCAAACGTCATTAAGCTCGGCTTTATCTCCTAGAAGCTTTTTGAGCTTTTTCTGGATTTGCTTGGCAACATCTTCGGTCATCCCGGTATCGGTGCCGTAATAAATGCCTATTCTGGCCATAAGCGAAAAGTTCCGTTAGTTGATAAAAAAACAACCTCTCATTATATATTGGGCATTATCCGAACTCCAATAACTGTCACTTCTTTATAAATATTCCTTTTTTAATTGACGAGGCCTCGTGCTAGGATTAGCGCGGCTATATGCAATGAAAACAATAAGTTCAGCTTAGGCGCGAGTTATTTTTCTATATGGCTCCGATCACATAACGAGATTTGAGTAAAATCCAGGGGAGAAAATAATATGAAAAGACGCGATTTTGTAACCAAAGTAGGGCTGGGAGCACTGGCTGGGGGAACGTTATCTGCTCCGGCAATTAAATCTGCACACGCTGCACCAAAAGTGTTGAAAATGGTCACGTCTTGGCCAAAGAATTTTCCAGGCTTGGGGACCGGTGCGCGTGAGTTTGGTGAGTTGTTAGAGGCAGCTTCGGGCGGGCGTTATCAAGTCAAGCTTTATGCTGGGGGTGAGTTGGTTCATCCACTGAAGTGTCACGACGCGGTGCAGGAAGGTACCGCGGATCTATACCACTCGGCGGAGTATTACTACAAGGGGAAATCAATTTCCCTGGCATTTTTCACTGCGGTTCCTTTTGGCTTCACGGCAAATGAAATGGATGCCTGGTTGCTGCATGGCGGTGGTGAAAAACTCTGGGATGAAGCGAATGCTGATTTTGGTATTAAATCCTTGCCGTGTGGGAACACAGGCTCACAAATGGGCGGCTGGTTCAAAAAAGAAGTGAATACGCTGGATGATATGAAAGGCTTGAAAATGCGTATGCCCGGTTTAGGCGGTGATGTATTGAAAGCCATTGGTGCTACAGCGCTGACGTTGGCGGGTTCTGAAATTATGCCCGCATTGCAGGCCGGTACGATTGATGCGACAGAGTGGGTTGGCCCTTGGAATGATCTGGCATTTGGTTTTTACAAAGTGGCCAAGCACTATTATTCGCCCGGTTTTCATGAGCCAGGTGCAACACTCTCTCTGGGGATCAACAAGAAGTTCTGGGATAGTTTACCCAAAGCCGATCAACAACTTTTTAGGGCCTGTGCTTACGCAACGAACTACTCCAACTTTGCTGAATACAATGCGAAAAACAGTGCCGCGCTTGATACGCTAATCAATAAGCACGGTGTTAAGTTGGGTGAGTTTTCGGACGAAATTTTTGCAGCCATCGGTGAAGCGTCCAAAGACGTTTTATCTGACGCCGGTAAAAAAGATGCTATGGCCAAGAAAGTCTACGAGAGTTTCATTAAGTTCCGCCAAGAAGCTGTAGGTTGGACAAAGTTATCGGATCAAAACTACGCGAATAAGCGCGCACTCGTTACATTTTAGTCACCCCACGGTGTTGGTCAGGGTCTAGTGTATTAGCTGCTGGGCCCTGTCCTTGAAGCCGCCAATGTGAGCGCCGCGATAAAATGGGGCTATGGCTTTGGCCCTTGGTCAACGTTACAAATAATAACTGGGGATGACATATGAATCTTAGCCCGATAGCGCTATGGGCGTCTTTGCAGTCGCTTCCGTGGTTTTTCTCAATCTTTGTTTTCTCAGTAGTTCTCCTCTCAGTGTGCTTACTTTTCCTCCTGCCGTTTTATTATCTCTTGCGTAGTGAGCCCCGTGTATTATCCCAATGGGCTAGGGAGCATTATGCAACTGTGGTTACAAGGCCTGCTCAACATGGAGCACAGGCCGGTGAGCTGTTTTTCGGCAAATTGTCTTTTCTGATTGATGTGATCTGCGTGGTTGTGGGGCGTTTGGTCGCGTGGCTGGCCATTTTTATGGCGGTTATGCAGTTTGTCGTCGTCGTCATGCGGTATGTTTTTGCCTATGGCTCCATTCAAATGCAAGAATCTATCTGGTACATGCATGGTGTTTTATTTATGGCGGGTGCTGCATATGCGTTATTTTTAGATGAACATGTGCGCGTTGATATTTTTTATAGCAATATGTCCGTTAAAAAAAGAGCCTGGGTTGATCTGCTGGGCTCTCTTTTTTTCCTAATGCCGTTATGTTTGACGACCTGGTGGTTCGCTTGGGGCTATGTAGCCAATTCTTGGGCCGTAATGGAAACATCAACCGAAGGTAGCGGCCTTCCTTATATCTATCTTTTCAAAACCGTCATTTTACTTTTTGCAGGCCTGGTTTTATTGCAAGCGATTTCCGTTGTTATCCGATCCGCAAGAAAGCTGTTTGGGCACAGCCTGATGGTGGAAAGTGCTGAGACAGGAGGCCATTAGCGTGGGATTGATCACTCCTGAATTGCTCTGTGGGGTCATGTTTCTGGTTATCTGCGTCATGTTGATGTTCGGGTACCCCGTTGCATTTACCTTGGCAGGGACTTCTTTACTCTTCGCTTTCCTGGCTAACTTTCTGGGTTTGTTTGACCTGTCATTACTTTCGGCTTTTCCGCAACGGATTTTTGCCGTCATGCGGAATGAAGTGTTGATTGCCGTGCCGCTTTTCGTTTTCATGGGGGTCGTGCTCGAACGCTCGAAAATTGCCGAAGACCTGCTGGAGGACATGGGCCGTTTATTTGGCAATTTACGGGGAGGGCTGGGCTACTCTGTGTGTATTGTGGGTGCGCTTCTGGCAGCATCGACAGGTATTGTGGGCGCAACCGTGGTCACCATGGGATTGATTTCATTACCGACAATGCTGAGGCGGGGCTATGACCCCTCTTTGGCGTGCGGGACAATTTGCGCATCGGGCACATTGGGGCAAGTGATTCCGCCCTCAATTGTGTTGGTCTTATTAGGGGATCAGCTATCGACGGCCTATCAAAAAGCGCAGTTTGATATGGGTAACTTTTCGCCCGATACCGTATCGGTGAATGATTTGTTTGCCGGAGCGCTCATTCCAGGGCTGGTGTTAGTGATTTTGTATATTCTTTATCAGATTATTATTGCGTTTATCCGGCCAGACGCATCGCCTGCTATACCCAAGAGTGAGGAGGGTGAAAGCGGTGAAGTGTTGGGCCGGTCAATTAAAAGCATGATGAGCACACTGTTTGCCCCCATCATTTTAATCATTGTGGTACTGGGTTCCATTCTGGGCGGGTTGGCTTCTCCAACAGAAGCCTCAGCAGTTGGCGCGGTCGGGGCACTGATGTTGGCGGGTTACCGAATCAACCGGGCTAAAGGAATGCCAATTCTATTGGGTGCCATTTGTATGCTGATCTTGTTGGTCTTTACGGCTTTATTTGATCTACGTATGCAGAGGGAAAGTGTTGCCGTCACGGAATGGGTGGCGATTGCCGCCGCGTTGCTGGTGGCTATTGGGTTGATTATAGGGGTTGCTGTTGCCGTGGCCCGGGTTTACCAGCACCAGTCCGAAGACTCGGGCCGGTCGACACTGGCCGATATCATGAACGCCACGCTGAGCGTTTCCACGATGGTGTTTACGATTCTCATCGGTGCCTCAATGTTTTCCCTCGTTTTTCGTGGGTTGGGAGGGGATGAAATCATCGAAGAGTTTTTACAGAATATTCCCGGAGGGACTTTATCCGTCCTGTTAGTTGTCATGATCGTCATGTTTTTACTGGGTTTTATTCTGGATTATCTGGAAATTGTTTTTATCGTTGTCCCTATCGTTGCCCCTATTTTGCTGACAATGGAAATCTCGCCGGGTATTGCCATGAGCCCTGTTTGGCTGGGTGTCATGATGTCGGTTAATTTACAAACATCGTTTTTAACACCCCCGTTTGGTTTTTCTCTGTTTTACTTGAGGGGGGTTGCGCCACCGAGTGTCAGCACTTTACAGATTTATAAGGGCGTTGTGCCTTTTGTTGTCATACAAATTTTTATGCTGGTGGTACTTTGGTATGTGCCTTCTTTTGCAACGTGGCTACCCAGCGTACTTTATGAACAGTAGATTCTGGTTCTAGATTTAAGATGAGCTGGCTTTTGCTTTGAGTCCGGAGGGGAGTTGTTTCAGTTCCCGTTCACGTGGAATGGGGCAAAGCTTTTCAATGTCGACAATTTCCACATAGCGAGCCAGCAGTTGGTAGGTGCGTGGTGAGCAATCTCGCAGAAAATTGATGACTTCATTTTCATTCCGCTTTTTTTCGCCATAAGTTAAGAAACATAACAGCCACTTGAGGTCGCCGGAGTAAGGCACAACAGTAGGATCGGGGATGAGTGCCTCGTAAGCGGATACAAACTGTTTGGTGGCATGCACAAGCGGTTGCCACTGGCTTTCAAGGTCAAGCTGATCCAAAGCACCATCAAAAGCGGTTCCTATTTCAGCTTGATTCAGTCCAGTCCGGTCAAATTGTTTTAGCCAGGGCAAAAGATTCTCATAGGTTTCTTGCAGCTTTTGTCGTCGTGGAACGGTTCTCTCAATAGCTTTGCACTCCGGCAGGTTTGCAAAAGCACCCAGCCCCCTGTCGGCACGCTGCGTCACGCCATAGTAATCAATCAGTAGTCCATAGGGTTTGTAGTGCTCATAAACCCGGTTTGTTCTTCCGATGGCGCGTAATAAATTGTAACTGCTGAGTGGGGCATCAAGGTAAACCACGTTAATGAGGGGGGTATCCATATCCTGAAAACGTGTTCCACTTGTTATCAAAATGCCCAGAGGATCTTGGCGATCGCATAATCGTCGGAAAAGCTTTTGCTCAGAGTGGATATCTGTTGCAAGCTTTAACAGGTCCTGCCGAATCGTTTCGACATAGGCGTTTTCTGACGGTATGCGGTCGCTCTCTTGGGAACCATACACGCAGGCGCTACTGATGCTGGCTCTTGCTGCCGCCATGCGTGAGGGGAAGCCTTGTTTGCGTAAGGTTGTCCTCGCTTCCGACTCAATGGCGCGCTTGTACAAGACAGCTGACTCGCTGTCAGCAACAATCAACTGCGCTTTTAGCCCATTGGGCATGAGATATTCCTGGTAGTGACTCCAGATGTCTTTTGCGATGATTTTTATCCGCCTCGGACATTTCGCTAACTCGATAGGCTGAATGCCTTTTTGCTGGGTAGCATCCCGGACAACCCGAGGCTCGCGCTGAAACCATTTCCCAAAGAGCGCTTCCGGCACTTTCCCGTCGACAAACCAGTCTTGTTGTCGCTGTAAGTAGTGAAGGGGAATGGTAACCCCGTCCTCAATGGCCTGTTTTGCGCCATAAACTTGGATTAAATTTTGCCGACTGAAGCTGTTGAGGCCTCCCTCGGTATAATCTTTTTCGTCGACCCAAGTGCTGGAAAAGCCCACAATACGGGCCTCAGGTAATGTCTGGATGACATTTTCAACCGACTGGCGAGTGCTTTGAACCTGAAGCTCATCAATAAAGATGAACCAGTTTTTTTGGCTACTTTCTTTAATGTCGAGCGAGTCATTAAACAGTGCATTGTCAGCAATGATGATTTTGCCGGGCGTTTCATCATTTAAATAGTTCAGCAAGGAAAACCGGTTATGTGCCCGGTGAGGCTGGGGAAGCTTTAATGAGCTGAAGGCTTGCTCAAAACGAGCCTGGAACTTGCGCCGGCTGGTTAACACCAGAATATTGTTTGTAGATAATTCCGTTTGTGTATCACGGGGCCACATCTTCATTTTTAAAGCAAGAAAAATCATGCCAATTGAGCGGCCAGACCCTTGAGCTTGCTCTACGATAACGCGATCCAGAGAGCCTTCCAGTAGCCGGGGAGCGAGTGTATTGGCCATTCGGTACTGTGGGTAGCGACAAATGCGTTTGAGTTTTTGAGGACCGTTTGCTTCAAAAAAAATAAAGTGGCGTAAAATATCTACAATACGATCATGCGATAACAAACTGAAGAGTTGCTGCGCTAGGGTATTGTTGAAATTATTGCTGCTCTTGGGCCAAGGATCGCGCCAAATGCCCCAGGCTTCCAATGCTTCTCCCGGTACACCATAGCGAACAATATTTTCCGAAACGGAGATACTGAATAAATTGCTAAAAAACAGCCTCGGGATATCATGATAGTGGCTATGAAGCCGTTGGATCGGTTCAAGTGTCCCGGGTTGCTCTGTTTCAATAACAACAAGTGGTATGCCGTTGATATACACGGCAATATCAACAGTTTGTGGGTGAGGGGAGGCAATGTGCAGCTCATTAGTAATAAGGAAGCGGTTATTCGACGGTTTTTTAAAGTCGACAAGCCGAATGAGCTGACGGCGGTTTTTTTCTTTGTCGATGAATGTCAGTCCACCACGGAGTAATGTGATCCAGTCTTCATTGTTTCGTATGGAGACCAGTCGGCGATAGACGGCCAAGGCGGTGACTTGACTGACGCGATTAATACTTTGAACCGCATGAATGACTTCATGCTTCAGCAAAGCATTTTTGTGGTCGCTACGGGCCGCACGGTTTTCACCAGGAGGCATCCAGCGATAACCCAATGCAATCAGTTCTTTGATACAGCGCTTGTTTAGAGATGTTTGTTTAACCACAAATTGTTATGCAACCTTCTTGTACAAGTGGAATACAAAAAAAGGAAGAGAAAGGTAATTCAGCTAAACGCCCACCCTGCCTACTTAAGACGAGGTCCATCACAATTGTGTAGTATAATTATCCTTGCTCAAACTTAAACTGTGGCCCGCTTGTATAAATCCTTTGTAAATCCTTACTGTGATCAAGTCTATCAGTAGTTTATTGTTAAAGTTGTCTAATTTTTACGCAATTCGTCACAACTAATCACCATGGCTGATTGTGTCATTGTGGGCGGCGGCCTCGTTGGGTTAACAACCGCTTATACTTTAAATCAGCGAGGGTTGGATATTACGGTGATTGAACAGCGCAGGTTGGGCGGTTCAGCTTCATGGGCTGCAGGCGGCATTTTGTCACCTATGTACCCTTGGCGATACCCGGATGAAGTGGTTCAACTCGCTTCCAGTGGAGCGCATCAATACCCCGCATTATCAGCAGAGCTCGCTTCAGCAACAGGTGTTGATCCGGAATGGTTTCCATGTGGCTTGCTGACTTTGGATATTCCTGAAAACAAGTCGTTGGTTGCTTGGGCTGATCGCACAGGTACAGCTTTGGAGGTATGCCCTAAGGAATGGGTCAATAAGCAGATACCGAGTATGTCCTTTGATGGAACAGCAGCATGGATGAAGCAGGTTGCCACAATTCGCACACCTCGCTTAATTAAAGCGCTGCACAGTTACTTGAGACAGCGTGGAGTGGCGCTGGTGGAGTCCCACAAAGTGACTGGTTTGATCCGGGATGGAAATCGGGCTGTTGGCGTTGATCTAGGCGGGAACAAATGCCTGGGTGAACGAGTGGTCATTGCCTCGGGAGCTTGGAGCGGTCTGCCGCTTGCAGACCTTCCGGAAATGCCTCCTATCTATCCGGTTCGAGGCCAGATCATCCATTTGGATGCCCCCGAAGATTTCATAAGCACAATGATTTTGAAAGAAAACAAGTACCTGATCCCTCGCAAAAGTGGCTCGATACTGGTGGGTAGCACCACAGAAAATGTGGGGTTTGAAGAGAGAACCACCCCTGAAGCTCGGAACGAACTGCATGATTTCGCGTTGAATCTGTTTCCTGAGTTGGCGGGTCGGCGGGTTATCAACCACTGGTGTGGGCTGCGTCCCGGTAGTGATGACAGTATTCCTTATATTTGTGTGCATCCTCATGTGGAAAACCTTTACTTCAATACAGGGCACTTTAGGAATGGCATTGTCATGGCTCCTGCTGCGGCTGAGTTACTGGCCAAGATCATGCTGGGTGATAAACCGGCTCAAGCGGCTGCATTTGGTTTTCATCGCCCTGAAACAAACAGGAATTAAGCACAGATAAAAGCACATTTCATGTGTATTTTGATGTAAAGTAATGGGTCTTTTCGACTTCCCATGACCGGCAGAAAATCAGTGAGTAACTACAAAGATACTTTAAACCTTCCTGATACCGACTTTCCCATGCGTGGCAACCTGGCCAAACGCGAACCTGATATTCTCAAAACATGGGCAGACAACGGCATTTATGAAAAGATCCGTAAGCACTCGGCAGGCCGTCCCCGGTTCGTATTGCACGATGGCCCCCCCTATGCCAATGGCCCGATTCACCTGGGTCATGCTGTCAATAAAGTGCTTAAGGATATCATCGTCAAAAGCCGTCAGTTCATGGGGTTTGACGCACCTTATATTCCGGGTTGGGACTGTCATGGTTTACCGATCGAATGGAAGCTCGAAACCAAACTGGGTCGCCCGGGCGATAAAGTTGATGAAGCAACGTTTCGGCAGCGTTGTCGGGAATACGCCATGTCGCAGGTTGAAGGGCAGCGGGAGGAGTTTATTCGCCTGGGTGTTTTTGGTAGTTGGGACAAACCCTATCTGACCATGAACTTCCAGACAGAAGCCGATATCATCCGCGCATTAGCCAAAATAGTGGATAAAGGGCACCTCCACAAAGGAGTCAAGCCTGTTTACTGGAGTGTTGGCGCGCGAACAGCACTGGCCGAGGCTGAAGTTGAATATGCGGACAAAGTCTCGCTGGCGATTGATGTTCGCTTTGCGGTGGCTGATGAATCCGACTTTTTATCAAGGATCGCGTTGGACGGTGAGTCGAGTGGGCCGATTGAGGTTGTCATCTGGACAACCACGCCTTGGACATTACCGGCTAACCAGGCTGTTGCACTGCATCCGGAGCTTGACTACGTGCTGGTTGCATGTGATCTGGGGTGCGGGCCGGAAAGGCTCCTGCTCTCAGCTGAAATGCTGGAGGGCATCATGCAGCGTTACGGTTGTGCAAACTACCGCGTGGTTGGTCACTGCAAAGGATCGGCGCTCGAAAACGTAAAATTGAAGCATCCCTTCTACGCCAGAGAAGTCCCCGTTGTTTTAGGTGAACATGTCACAACAGAAGCCGGTACCGGAGCGGTCCATACCGCACCTGACCACGGCGTTGATGATTTTATTACGGGCTCTCGCTATGGATTGGAGCCATTTTATGCCGTGGGTAGCAGCGGTGTTTTTGAGGAGCACATCGAGCGATTTGCGGGCCAGCATGTTTATAAAGTGGATGACGCCATATTAACGGCGCTCAATGAACACAACCGGTTGATTAAAGAGGAGCGTATTACCCATAGCTACCCCCATTGTTGGCGCTCGAAAACCCCCATTATTTTCCGGGCTACGCAACAGTGGTTTATCAGCATGGATCAGTGTGATTTGCGTGAAAACACCTTGGAAGAAATTAAGAAAGTTCGCTGGATCCCAGAGTGGGGCGAGGCGCGGATCACCTCGATGATTGCCAACCGGCCGGACTGGTGTATCTCCCGGCAGAGAAACTGGGGTGTGCCATTGTGCTTTTTCACCCATAAGCGGACAGGTGACCTGCATCCGGAGACCACCCAGCTGATGCAAAAGGTTGCTATGGAAGTAGAGGCCAAGGGTATTCAGGCCTGGTGGGACTTAAAACCTGAGGCCTTGCTGGGTGAAGACGTTGATGAGTACGAAAAGAGCCAGGACATCCTGGATGTCTGGTTTGACTCGGGCACAACCCATGAATCGGTTTTACGGCGGCGGGAGGATGCAAACTTTCAAGCGGATATGTACCTTGAAGGGTCCGACCAACACCGGGGATGGTTTCATTCATCACTGCTGACCAGCGTCGCGATCAATGGATGTGCACCCTACAAACAGGTTTTAACCCATGGGTTTACGGTCGATGAAAAAGGCCGAAAAATGTCAAAATCTTTGGGTAACGGTATCGAGCCCCAGGATGTGATCAAAAAATTAGGTGCTGATATTATCCGCCTTTGGGTTGCCTCTACGGATTATCGTGGGGAAATGGCGGTATCCGACGAAATTCTTAAGCGAACATCCGACACCTACCGGCGCTTGCGCAACACTGCCCGCTTTTTGCTTGCCAACTTAAATGGTTTTGACCCGGCCCAGCACCTGGTAAAGCCTGAAGATATGTTATCTCTGGACCGCTGGGCTGTTGACCTCACGCTGCGTGTTCAGAGCGAAATTAACCAAGCATACGAAGATTACAACTTCCACCATGTTTATCAGAGAGTACACCACTTTTGCGCAGTTGAACTGGGTGGTCACTACCTCGATATTATCAAGGACCGGCAATACACCACGCAAAAGGACAGTTTGGCAAGACGCTCCGCTCAAACAGCGATGTACCACATCATCGAAGCCATGGCGCGCTGGCTGTCGCCCATTATCAGTTTTACCGCAGAAGAAATTTGGCAATTCATCCCGGGCAAACACAGTGAATCCATCTTTCTGGAAACCTGGTATATGGGTTTGTTTTCGTTGGACGCTCGTGACCCTTTAACGTTTGATCAATGGCAGACGGCGATTGCCGTGCGTACGGCGGTGGCCCAGAGTCTTGAAAAGCTGCGGGCAAGTGGTTCGATTGGCTCGTCCCTAGATGCTGAGGTGACATTGTATTGCGAAGACGAGCTGTATGAACTCCTGCTCACACTGGGCGACGAATTGCGGTTTTTTCTCATCACATCCAGCGCAGATCTCAAGCCGCTGAGCGAAAAGCCAGAAAATGCAGAGCCGTCGGAACTCAAAGATGGCGCGTTGTGGTTACTGAGCAGACCGGCGACCCATGCAAAATGTACGCGCTGCTGGCACATTCGGGAGGATGTCGGTACCTACGCTGAACATCCAGAGCTTTGCGGCCGCTGTGTGGAAAACGTTGCCGGTGAGGGTGAAGTCAGGCGCTTTGCCTGATCAACAACATTCCGATGAGACATTACGTCAGTTATCTGATCGCTGTTTTGATTGTGGGTGTGGATCAATGTAGCAAATGGTTAGCCGAGTCGTACTTACTCGCTTACCAAGCTGTGCCTGTAATGCCCTCGTTCAATTGGAACTTAATGTATAACGAAGGCGCTGCCTTTAGCTTTTTGAGCCAGGCTGGCGGTTGGCAGCGGTGGTTTCTGGCTGGGCTCAGCCTGATTGTGAGCTTGATTATTGTCATCTGGATTTACCGGCTTGACCGTAAGGAAAAGGGGTTAGCCGCCGCACTTTCACTCATACTGGGAGGAGCTGTTGGCAACTTGATTGACCGGGTAGCGCAGGGCCGGGTCACCGACTTTATCCAGTGGTATTACGCCGACTATTACTGGCCAACCTTTAATATCGCAGATTCTGCCATCAGTGTGGGTGCCGTTATCTTATTATTTGTCTCACTCTTCAACAAAACAGAGAAAGAGACGCATTGATCGTCGCTTAACTCTGTGGCCTCACTTTTGTTTTTTCAGAAAGCCCTGTGTGGAGATTGAAGCCGAGTAAGGCCAGCGCTTTTTGAGTTTTCAACGTCAATTGACCACTGGCGACTGTGTATTGGCTAAACTCCCGTCGCAGAGGGTAGTCCCTCCGTAGTTGATCAAAAAAACAGGCGCTTGTTCCGGCGGCCTGGCGCATCTTTTCATCATCAACCCTGATATCGTAAGCATATCTGACGGCATCCTTGAGTGGTTGTATCGTCGGGTGAGGAATTTTGATTGTAATAGTGGGTTGATCCGGCTGCTTTAACTCGTTGAGTATGTTGATACGGGGCGCTTGCTTAAAATAACGGCAAGCGGCTTCATAGACCATTTGTGTCCCCCTCACGCGGCCTTCCAAGCTATATCCTGCAATGTGCGGTGTGCAGATATCCACTTGCTCAAGCAGCTTTAGATTGATTTGGGGCTCATGCTCCCACACGTCCAATGCAACGTGCAGCCTTTTCCTGAGCAAGGCCTTGCTCAGTGCCGCGTTGTCAATGACGCCTCCGCGGGCAGCGTTAATAACGATGGTGCCAGGCTTGATCTTATCAATGGCGGCCTGGTCCAAGAGGTGCCAGCTGGGCGTTGGGCCAGACCGTGTTAATGGCACGTGCAGCGTAATTAAGTCGGCTTTAAGCGCCTCATCAAGCGTGACAAAGTGGGCTGTTTTTTCGGTCGCTTGGCGTGGTGGATCATTAATGATGCACCGCATATCCAGTGCTTGGAGCTTCTTGTAAACGTTTGTACCCACATGGCCGCAGCCAATAATTGCAGCTGTTTTCCCCGCCAAATCAATATCCTGGCGTTCGGCTAACGCCAAGGCTGCAGCCAAGGTATATTCCGAGGCAGCCAGGGCATTACACCCTGGCGCATTGGAGAAGCCGATGCCTCGCTTAGAGAGGTAGTTGAGGTCAATATGGTCCGTCCCGATGGTGGCGCTGCCAACGAATTGCACGCGGGATTTTTCCAGCAGCGCGGTGTTAACTTGCGTCACTGAGCGGACAAGCAGAATGTCCGCATCAACCACATCGCTGGGTTTCAGTTTCCGCCCAGGGAGCTTTTGCACGTCGCCAAAATGACTGAACAGCCTCTCAGCGTAGGGGATATTTTCGTCAGCAATAATGCGCATGCTTAAGGAAAGGCTGGCCTATTGTTCAGTTTTGTATGTTTGCAGAGATTAGTTGAGGCCACAGCATTTTTTAAACTTTTTGCTGCTACCACAAGGGCATGGGTCGTTTCGGCCCACTTTCTCATTTTCTCGGCGGACCTGTTTCACTTTGGCGGGCTCTCCATCACGAAAAAACCATGTCCCATCAAGGCGTTCAAATAAACTGAGTTCGTGGTGTTTATGCCGTTGGCCGGCGCGATCCCGGTAAGAAGCAATGAATTCGATTTGTCCCGAGTCGTCCTGGGGCGTGCCATTTTGGATACCTACTATGGAAAGCCCCAGCCACTCCGAGTCTTCCGCCCAGCGTTGTGCTGCTGCCTGATTAAACTCACCGCGGGTTTCCGGGTGGTGTGTCGCCAGAACAAAGTCCATATCCGCTTTAACATGGGCCGTATAACGTGCGCGCATGAGTTGTTCGGCGGTTTCTGCCTGGCGCTGACCGGTAATGAACGGTTCGCAGCACTCACTGTATGCATTACCGGATTGGCAGGGGCAGTCACTCATCGTCTTTTTCCTTGTCCTGATGTTGGTTTAAAAATTGTAAAACGGTCTCTTCTTTTTTCAGTAAATGGTGCTCGCCTAAGCGCTCAAGAACCTGCCGCTGAGCCGGCTGGGTATTGAACTTTTGCCAGGTTAAGTTAAACGTGATTTTGCGTAAGGAGCGGAAAAACAAATAGCCCTGGCGAGGTAGCCGGTGAC
>OBIC01000075.1_pt1 | contig 49453 bp, 47 predicted proteins | sample 1519831 | NCBI WGS metagenome assembly OBIC01 (sample SAMN03019805, study PRJEB22545) | beach sand metagenome | biome: beach; feature: sea beach; material: beach sand | place: USA: Municipal Pensacola Beach, FL | collected 2010-10-20 | depth 40-45 cm m
TCTGACCTATCAGCGCAGCGTGTGCTCTTCCGATCTGCTGCGCTGATAGGTCAGATGCGCCAGTTCGACCTGCAAGCTGCCTTCACGGGTCCGCGCCCGCGCGCCAAAGATTTCAAGGATAAGCCCGGTGCGGTCGATGACCTTCGCTGACCAGGCGCGCTCCAGATTGCGCTGCTGACCGGGGGTCAGGGTACCGTCGATGATGACGATGCTGGGGCAGAAATCCGCGATCAGACGCGCCAGCTCCTCAACCTTGCCACTGCCGAACAGTGTCGCTGGCCTGATTTTGGGAACTGGTACGACATCGGCGTGAATAATCTGCAGATTTATCGCCTCGGCAAGGCGCACCGCCTCTTCAAGGCGCGCAGCAGGTGATCGGTAGCGGTCATGACCGCTACCGATATCGGTTTTATCCTGCCGATGCAGATCGGGATAAAAAATGATGGCTGTTCCAGCACTGTCATGCTGGTCAGGCTGCATTTCCAACTTTTCCGCTTGTCCAGCCTCTTCCAACAAGAAGTCAGACTTATCGTCAATCCGCAAACGGTTACCTGTTCAGATTATGTTAGCGCGCTAACCTGCATCTTCAGCCGCGTCAAAAAGTTGCACGGGGCTGGATGGCATTATGGTCGATATCGCATGCTTGTAAACGAGCTGGGACTGCGCATCCCGCCGCAGCAACACACAAAAATTATCGAACCATGTGATATATCCCTGCAATTTTACGCCATTGACCAGAAAAATGGTTAACGGGGTTTTGTTCTTGCGAACGGTATTAAGGAACACATCCTGCAAATTCTGTGACTTTTCCGAAGCCATAGCAATCGGCCTCCACCTTTCTAAACACACACACAAAGTTTTCCGCAAAGATTGTCATTATAACCGGCATGAAACGCGCCTGCGCACGGCCCCCTTTCGCCCCTGTCGGTCAAATTGCAAATTACGGCATTAGAACAGGATACACTGGCCCAATTCGCACTGAATGTACAGTGCTGTATGTTGGATTGCATATCCAGTTTCAGTGATTTTATTTCTGTCTCCGCTAACCCCCTCCTCCAACAGACCCAAGATTCTCAATATAATGGGTGCGCAGGGTGTCGGTAACAACCCCGGGACCACCATTTCCGATCACAACCGCATCAATTTGACTGACCGGCATGACGAATAAGGTGGCGCTTGTCAAAAAGGCTTCCCGTGCTTGCGCAAGCTCGTCCAGATGGATCTTCCGCTCTGTAACGCGAATTCCCTTCTCGCGGGCCAGATTAAGAACACGCTGTCTTGTCACGCCGGGCAGAATATCCTCGCTGAGTGGCCGTGTAACCAGTGTGCCGTCCCGATCTACGATCCAGAAGGTCGAGGCAGCGCCTTCCGTGATATATCCGTCTTGATCCAGCATTAACGCTTCAAACGCGCCAGATTCGACGGCTGTCTGTTTGGCCAGCATATTGGCAAGCAACGATACCGACTTGATATCGCGCCGCGACCAGCGCTGATCGAGCATTGAAACAAGATGCACCCCCCGGGCCGCCTGCTCGGCCCGGCGCCCCATATCGATATGCCGACCTGAAATGATCAGTGTCGGAGAAACCGGATTACGCGGGAACGCATGATCGCGCGGGGCGACGCCGCGTGTTATCTGCAGGTAGATCAGGCCATCGGCGATCCGGTTGCGCTGCCTGATCTGTTCCAGCAGCAATGGCAATACGGCGCGTGTCACAGGCCAGGCGATCCGTAAGGCCGCGAGCGAGTTGCTCAACCGCGCCAGATGCTGTGACAAGTTCTGAATTCGGCCGCCGAAGACAGGAAATACTTCATAGACCCCATCGGCAAATTGCAGCCCGCGATCTTCGACGTGTATCACTGCCGCACGATGTGGAAGGTAACGTCCGTTGACATAGATTATCCGCGACATATGCAGTGAAACTTTCCTGTTGCTGTGTGCCCTGCCCGACCGATTCTGGCTGCATTTCTATCCGCGCCAGAATTCCGGGTTGAGCAAGGTAACCAATGTCAGCACTTCCATTCGACCGGTGATCATGCCGGCCATCGCGATGAACTTCGTCAAGTCCGGTGCGTCAGAAAATGCCTGCGCATCCCCAAAAAACATGGTCGCGGTCGGGCCCGCATTGGTCAGTGACGAGATCGCCATGGCTACTGATTGCTCGAAACTCACGCCGCTGATGCTCAGCCCAACCGTCAGCAAGGCCAGAACAAAGGCAAATAGCACAAACACCGACCAAATTGCATTGGACTGTTCAGGTTTTACCGTCATGCCCGCGTAACGCAGGCGAAAAACACCGCTTGGTTGGGTCAGATTGGATAATTCGTTGAGTGCCTGCTTGAACAGCAGAAACAGGCGCATCTGCTTGAACCCGCCGGTCGTCGAGCCCGTGCCGCCGCCCACCAGCATGGCGGCAAGCAACATCAGTGCGGTCACAAGCGGCAGATTTGCGATGTCGCCGCGCCAATAGCCTGTGGTCGTAAGCATTGAGACGGAATTGAAAACCGTATCGCGTGTAGTTTGCCAGTTCAGCCTTAGATCCCCAACCACCCAGATTGATGCGCCCGACAGTATGATCAAAACGGCCAGACACCCCAGGAAATACCGCACTTCCGGATCTGCCGCATAGCTGCGCCAGCGACCGTTTATCGCTGCCCAGTGCAGTGCAAGATTGATTGCACCGAGGATCATAAAGATCATGATAATCAATTCGATCAGAACATTATCGAATGCGCCGATCGAACCGTCGCGGGTGCTGAAGCCGCCCGTCGATATGGTGGATAAGGCATGGCAAAAGGCGTCGAAACTCGTCATGCCCGCCGCGATCAAGGCAACAAAACATAGTAATGTCAGCAGAGCGTAAACGCGCAGCAGGGCGTGGCCGGTCTGGCGAATCCGCTTGAACAATGTTTCCCCCTCCCCATGGGGCATGGCAGTGAATTGTAGTTGCATGCCGCCAATTCCCAATGCGACGAAAATACCTGTCGCCGCCACGATCGTGTAAAATCCGCCAAGCCATTGTAACACCGCTCTCCAGACCAGAATTGCCTTTGGCTGGGATTCCAGGTTGGTAAGCAACGTCACGCCGGATGTCGTAAACCCGGAAACTGCTTCGAACAGGGCTGCCACCCCACTCCGCTCCGTTACCTCAGAGAAGAAAATCGGCAGCGCGGCAAATAGCGGCAACACCGTCCAGATCAGAACAATCAGCAACAAGCTGCTGCGCTTGTCGAGCCTTGCCTCATAGCCACGCAGGCTGATGATCAAGCCGCCTGCAAAAAACGTTGTCAGTACCGCAGAGCTGAAAAAGACATAGGCATTTTCGCTATCGCCTTCCGACAGTGCCACGAAACCCGGCAGGAACATCGCAAGCGACAGCCCGACAAGTAACCATCCCAGGACGTAGAAGACCGGTCTAACCTTCAAGAATTCATCTCTTCTATCAGAAGCATTTCAGAAAAATATTCAGAAATATTCGAGGCTTACGCGGAACATCTGCTCCACAGTCTTGACTTGCGCCGCGATTGCGAAAATTACCACCCTGTCGCCGGGCCGGATTACGGTATCACCGCGGGGGATGATGATCCTGTCCTCGCGCGCGACGGCGCCAATTATTATGCCGGACGGAATATCCGCTTCGCGCAAGGGTTTGCCGACAAGCGTCGCGGTTTCAAGTGCTTCCGCCTCAATCACCTCGGCCGCGCCATCCAGCAGACTGTGCAGCGCCTTGATGCGGCCTTTTCGCACATGTTGCAAAATCTTGGACACCGTCGTGGCGCGCGGGTCGATAAAGGTATCGATACCCAAAGTGCGCATCAGGGTGCTGTAGTCGGAGTTGTTGATCAGGGTAATCGTGCGTTGGCAGCCGCTTTGCTTGGCAAGCACAGATGACAGAATATTGACTTCGTCATCGTCGGTCAGGGCGACGACGGCTTCTGTTTCCGCGACATTCGCCTCGCGCAGGATGTCCTGATCCAGCCCGTCGCCATGCAAAACTGCCGTGCGCGACAGCTGATCGGCGGCTGCTTCTGCCTTGTCCTTGTTATATTCAATCAGCTTGACCCGTACCGACCGGTGCGAGTTTTCAAGCTCGCGCGCGACAAACAGCCCGATATTGCCCGCGCCCAACAGGATGATGCGGCGCGCCTTCTGTTCCTCATGGCCAAAAAGCTGCAAGGCCCGCGATACATATTCGGTTGCTGCGGTGAAATAGACCTGGTCGCCGATCAGCATCTGATCATCACCATGGGGGACGATCAGCTTGCCATTGCGGACCAGTCCGACGATGACGATGCCAAGGTCGGGAAACAGCTCGGTCAGTTGCCTGAGCGGCGTATTGACCACCGGGCACCGGTCATCGAGATCGACCCCGACAAGCTGTACCCGCTCATCCACAAATGGCACCGATTCAACTGAACCGGGCAAGTCAAGCCGCCGCAAGACGGCCCGCCCGACCTCGATTTCGGGTGAGATAATCACATCGATCGGCATATGATCGCGGCTGAACAGATTACGCCACTGTGATTGCAGATAGCTTTGATTGCGAACCCGCGCGACCTTGGTGGGCAGGCTGAACAGCGAATGGGCGACCTGGCAGGCGACCATGTTGACTTCGTCATTCTGGGTCACAGCGATGATCATATCGGCATCATTGGCCCCTGCCCTGTCCAATACATCCGGGTAGGAGGCATAGCCGACGATCCCCTGCACATCGAGAGAGTCGCTGATGCGGCGTATGAGTTGCGGTGACTGGTCAATCACCGTGACATCATTTTGTTCCGCCGCGAGCTGCTTGGCGATATTAAAGCCGACCTGGCCGGCCCCACAGACAATGACTTTCACAGATCGACATCTCCCTCGCCGCACGACGATACGCCGTTCAGGCGGCGCGTCATACTCCGGGCCTGGCCGCATCTCCTAGCAGATGCTGCCGCGTCCTGACAATCCGAAGAAAAAATCCCGACAGAGAAATCACCGGACGGGAAAATCTCAGGCGCCGGCCTGGTCGCCACGGTTATTGGGATAAACACCGAGAGATTTCAACTTCCGGTGCAAGGCGGACCGCTCCATCCCGATGAAGGCGGCTGTGCGTGATATGTTACCGCCGAACCTGTCGATCTGCGCGATCAGATAGTCGCGCTCGAACATTTCGCGCGCCTCACGCAGCGGGATGGACATGGCGATTTCACTCGCGCCGCCCGCGCCGCCGCGCAGCAAGGGAGGGGTCGATGCCCCCAGCTCGACCGGCAGCAGTTCGGCGGTGATAGGCTGGTCAGGCATGTCGCCAACAAGGATCAACAGCCGCTCCACGATATTGCGAAGCTGACGGACATTGCCGGGCCAATCGTAGGTTTGCAGTGTCGCAAGGGCATCGTCCGATATGACACGCGGCTTGCTGCGCAACGCAGCGGCAAGCCGCGTCATGAAATGTTCGATCAGAATCGGGATGTCGTCGCGCCGTTCACAAAGCGAGGGCACCTGTACGGGCACCACATTCAACCGGTGAAACAGATCCTCGCGAAATTGCCCGTGATCGATCTTTTCGCGTAAATTCGTGCTGGTCGAGGAGACAACCCGCACGTCGACCTGCACCGGTTTGCTGCCACCAACCCGGTAAAATTTCTGATCGACGAGTACGCGAAGAATCTTTCCCTGCGTTTCGAGCGGCATATCGGCGACTTCATCGAGATACAGCGTCCCACCATGTGCCTGTTCGAACAGCCCGATTGTCGGCGCGCCGCCATCGGATGCGGGCTCCAAGCCGAACAGCTCGATTTCCATCCTCTCGGGCGACATATTTGCAGAATTGATCACGATGAATGGCCCGTGCGAACGGGTCGATTTCGAATGCAGCAGCCGGGCGGTGACTTCCTTGCCGCTGCCTGCAGGTCCGGTAATCAGCACCCGGCTGCCGGTCGCCGCAACCTTGTTGATGGTCTGCCGCAACTGATTGATTGCGCTGGACTTGCCGATCAGCTCTGTCTCACCGCCAAGCGCTGTCCGCATTTCCTCATTTTCGCGCCGCAACCGGTCGGTTTCGATGGCCCGGTCGATGGTCACCAGCAGATGATCCGCCTGAAACGGCTTTTCGATGAAATCATAGGCCCCTTTTTTCATCGCGGAAACGGCCAATTCCACATTGCCATGTCCGCTGATGACGATAACGGGTAGATTTGGATGCTGTCCCTTTAACTGCTCAAGCAATTGCAGGCCGTCAAGGCGTGACCCTTCAAGCCAGATATCGAGCAAGACCAAGGATGGCCGACGGGTCCCGATTTCCTGCAACGCACTGTCGGAGCCCGCAGCGGCGCGCGGCTGAAACCCTTCATCCTCAAGGATTCCGGAAATCAGTTCCCGAATATCAGCTTCATCATCGACGACCAGAATATCACGCGACATCGGCTTCCTGCTCACTTGTTTTATCTGTTGTATTTTGGGCACTCATATCAGATTCCGCTGCAATTTCATTGTGATGGCGGCCACGTTCTGTATCGGTCATGACGGGAAACTCAAGTTCGATCAACGCGCCGCTGATGGTGTCGGGGGCAATGTCGTTGCCGTCTTCAGGCAAATCGGCCAGTCTGATCCGCACCCCATGGTCATCGGCGATCTTGCGAACAATGGCGAGCCCCAGCCCGGTGCCCCGGTCACGCGTCGTGACATAGGGCTCGGTCAATCTGGCGCGGATTTCATTGGGCAAGCCACAGCCGTTATCGGCAACCGCAACCCGGACCCGACCATCCTGAATGGCGCTGAAAGAAATTTCGATGCGCCCCCTAAACATTTCATTTTCCCTTTTACTCTCAATCGCTTCTCTCGCATTTTTTATAATGTTTGTAAAAGCCTGAGTGATCTGGGCACGATCGCATAAAATCGGAATATTACCTGTGGTCTGCTGCAATACGATATCGATTTCGGTATCGGTAAGTTGTTGCTGGAATACTGTTTGGCGAACGATTTCGACCAGGTTTTCGGGCTTCAGGACCGGGGCGGGCATGCGCGCGAAAGCGGAAAATTCGCCGACCAGATGGCCGATATCCCGCACCTGCCGGATGATTGTATCGGTGCAGCGGTCAAATGTTTCCGGATCGGTTTGGATTTGCGGGCGGTATTTTCGACGCAATCGTTCAGCCGATAGCTGGATCGGGGTTAGCGGGTTCTTGATTTCATGAGCGATCCGCCGCGCGACATCAGCCCAGGCCGCCATGCGCTGTGCTGACACAAGCTCGGTAATATCTTCCAGCGTAACGACAAAACCCGATCGTTCCTGCGGTGTGGTGATCTCCGGCTGAACATGATCCGTGACGATATTTTCAGCAGGTATCGGCGCATCAAGCAGGGGTTGTTCCGATCCCGCTCCCTTGATTTTAACGACTTTGACAAGCAGCATCCGCTTTTCGCCCAGAACGGGAATTTCAAGCTCATCCTCGACCATGCGCCCGGGACGGTTGGCGGCATCACGGACAAGCGGCTGCATTTGCGGCACGATATCGACAAGCTTCATCCCGGAAAGTTCTTCGCCGCGCGTGCCCAGCATGTTCAGCGCAGCATTGTTCGCCAGATTCACATTGCCGGTATCGTCAAGCCCGATAACGCCTGATGTCACCCCCTGCAGGATCGCTTCGGTAAAGCGCCGCCGGCGATCAAGCAACTGGTTTGCGCCGACAAGTTCCTGCCGTTGCCCTTCGAGCTGACTGGTCATGCGGTTAAACGCGCGGCTCAATGCGCCCACCTCGTCCGCATTGCCAATCTCGGTTACGCGCGCTGTCAGATCTCCCGCGCTGACTTTTTCGGCTGCAACGACAAGCCGGCCGATCGGTTCGACCAACCGGTTCGCAAGCCAAAATCCAAGCGCGATCGCCGCCAGCAGGACGAGCAGTGCAAGAACCAGATAGATCAATGCAAAGGCGATCTGGATACTGCCACGCTCCCCTTCCATCGCGGCATAATCACGGGCCGCGCGCCGCGCCTGCATCGCCGTGTTCAACACCTGTGGATCGACATAACGGCTGACATACAAAAAGCCGTCGAGAAACTGGTCGATCTTGAACAGCGCCCAGACCTGACTGTCGCGTTCACTCGTCAACAGGATGACGTCGCCCTCCTGCGCCTGACGAATAGCCGCGGCAGGTGGTTCGATAAAGTTGAGGGTAAAGCTCATCCGCGACTGTGCCAGAATTTCACCCTGGCTTGTAATCAGATAAGCATCAGACAGCGATCGCAGTCGTGCCTGCTGTGTCATGATCTCGGAAAAACGCGTGGGGCTTTGGTAATAGAGTGCCCGGGCGCGGGTAATATCATTGGCCATCGCAAGAATATCGCCACGAATGACGCGCTTATGTTCTTCGACATAGCTTTCAGCGACCGAAACAGACGATGAAATGACACGCGAAATCCGCTCACCGAACCAGGCCTGAAAGCCAAGATTGATCGTCAAAGTGGAATAAACGGCCATGATAATGGTGGGTGTAATTGCAACCAGCGCAAACATGGCGACAAGCCGGACATGCAGACGCGCACCCGCCGTGCCGCTGCGGCGCGCAATCCAGAGCGCGACAAGCCGCCAGGCAATCAGCGCCGTCAAAGCCAGCAGCAGGACAAGATCAAGAAGCAGAAAACCCAGCACGACCTGCGGTGTGATGGGAAAGGGATAAGCTTCGGTAATGGCCAGATAAGTTGCAACGCCGGACAGCACGGCGGCAATGCCAAGCCCGATCGTCATCTTGCCGCCGGCGACTACTGGCCCGTAGCGATTGACGATTTGGCGGAATTTGCCGGTTGCTGCGTCTTGCTCTGCTTGTTCCATGGCCATCTGGTTTGCCATGCGCTCCCGTTTACCTGCGGTCTTCGGCATGCGGACACTGTTACTCAATTGATACGGTTTGGACGCGGATTTGGATGAGTTCAGCGCTACATTTTTGCGAATACGGCATGATGTTGCAATAAGACAACAAAGATAGACAACATACAGCAGATCTCAGCCGGGCTGGGTGACAAAATCAGGGCTTTATCTGCACGCTAATAGAGGATTTTGGACTTGCTGCGTAATATGCGCAGCCTGTCGTTAATGTGCGCCGCGTGTGACCGGAATATCCAGCTCGCGGATCTTCTTGCGCAGGGTGTTTCTGTTCAACCCCAAAAGCTCGGCTGCCTTGATCTGATTACCATGTGTAGAGGCAAGGCTGATCGCAATCAGGGGGCGTTCGATTTCGCGCAGAATACGCGAATAAAGGCCAGGTGCGGGCAACGCATCCCCATATTGCGCGAAATAGCGGGTCAGGTAACGCTCGACCGCTTCTCCCAGTCGTTCATCCTCACTCGTTTCGGTGTCGGGGATATGATTCTCTGTTTCCGACAGTTCCGCCTCGATAATTTCCGCCGTGATGACGTCATCGGAATATAGCGCGGCCAGCCGCCGGACCAGATTTTCGAGCTCGCGCACATTGCCGGGCCAGCGATATCTTTTAAGCCGTTCCATCGCGTGCCGGTCGATTGTCTTTGCGGGCAATCCTTCCGATTCAACCTGGGTCAGAAAATGCTGGATGAGGTCTGGAATATCCTGCGCGCGCTCGCGTAAAGGTGGCAGGCGGATCGGCACGACATTCAGCCGATAGAACAAATCCTCGCGGAATGTTCCCTGATTGATAAGTTGCCGCAGGTCGCGGTTGGTCGCGGCGACAATCCGCACATCGGTATGGATCGTCGTGCGCCCGCCGACTGAAGTATATTCACCTTCCTGCAGTACGCGCAGCAACCGGGTTTGCGCCTCGATTGGCATGTCCCCGATTTCATCGAGGAACAGCGTGCCGCCCTCGGCCTGCTCGAACCGGCCGATATTCTTGTTGGCGGCCCCTGTGAAGGCGCCTTTCTCATGACCGAAAAGTTCGCTTTCGATCAACTCGCGCGGGATCGCCGCCATATTGACGGCAACAAAGGCGCCATTGGCGCGCTTGCCATATTCGTGCAGCGCGCGCGCGATCAGCTCCTTACCCGTACCCGATTCACCGGTAATCATGACCGTCAGGTCGGTTCCCATGAGCCGGGCCAAAACCCGATATATTTCCTGCATCGCGGGTGAGCGGCCGATCAGCGGGAGTTTTTCTTCCTCATCGGGTAAATTGACCGCGGCGGGAGCAGCCTCGCGGACGCTGAGCGCGCGTTGAACGAGCTTGGTGAGCTCATTCAGGTCAAACGGTTTGGGAAGATAGTCATAGGCCCCTTTCTCCGCCGCCTTCACGGCGGTCATGAGTGTGTTTTGCGCACTCATGACGATAATTGGCAAGTCAGGGCGATGCTTTTTGATCCGTGGCAGCAGGTCAAAGACGTTGCCGTCGGGCAAGACCACATCGGTAATCAGCAGATCACCTTCCCCTTCCGCGACCCAGCGCCATAAATTGGCGAGATTTCCTGCCGAACGAACCTGATATCCAACCCTGACCAGTGCCTGATTGAGCACCGTGCGGATTGCATTATCGTCATCGGCGACCAGAATCGTTTCAGTTGGGGACATGATCTTCCTGCAGCCTTGCGCTTGTTTTGGTGCGAATGGGAAGCAGAATACGGAAAACCGTATGTCGCGGTTCGGATTCGCAGGTGATAACCCCGCCATGATCGCCGATGATTTTCGCGACAAGCGACAGGCCAAGGCCAGTGCCATTCGGTTTGGTGCTGACGAATGGATCAAACATATGCGCCTTGATATCCTCGGGAATGCCGGGGCCGTTATCCTTGATGCAAACCTCAAGCGGCAGAGACAGCCGGTCACGCCCCCCAGGTACCGCAAGCCGCACGCCGTGACGGTAGGCGGTGGAAATGGTGATTTCCGCCCCGTTCATGCCGTCCAGCGCTTCGGCTGCGTTCTTCACCAGGTTGAGAAATACCTGAATGAGCTGATCGCGGTCGCCCATGACGTCGGGCAACGAGGGATCATACGCTTCTGTAATTCGTAAATTCCGGGCAAAGCCTGCATCCGCAACGCGCCTGACATGTTCAAGCACCTGATGGATATTCAAGGGTTTGCGCTTCAGCGGCCGCTGATCGCTGAATGCCTCGACCCTGTCCACCAGTTTGCAAATTCTGTCCGCTTCCGCGCAGATCAATTGCGTCAGAACCTTGTCGGTTTCGCTCGCATTCTGCTCGACAAGCTGCGCGGCGCCGCGAATACCCGAAAGCGGATTTTTGATTTCATGAGCCAGCATGCAGGCCATGCCGGTGACCGAACGCGCGGCGCTGCGATGGGTCAGCTGCTGATCCATCTGCCGGGCGATACTGCCCTCCTTGAGCACGATCAGCACCAGATCGGGTTGCTCGGCAATGGCTGAAACATGCACATCGGCGACCCGTCGCCCGATATGGGGGGTGCTCAAATCAACGCTATATTCCTTGACCGACGCGCCGGCTGTGCGCACCTGCCCGACCAGCCCGAAAACCGGGCTGCCAAAGGGCAGAATATCTGTCAGTGACTGGACCCCCAGATGCGCGGCACTCGATTGAAAAAACTGCTGCGCCTGCGCATTGGCATAGCAAATCTGATCATTCTCATCGACTACGATGACCGGATCGGGAATGGCGTCGAGAACCCAGCTGGCCTTCGGGGTTGAACGGCTGCCCTGCCGTCTTTTCAGCAACCGCAGACGTCCCGGTTTCTGTTCATTTTCAGGCTTTTCGCCGCCAGAAAAAATTGTTTCCATTACGCCGCAACCCTTACACGCTCATCAAAAAAAGATTGTTCCAATGCATCGCTGACCTGCATTGGTTCGGTCATGCGCACAATTGCCCTGCGCAAATGCTCCGCTTCCCCGATGCCGTCATGAAATCCTGCTTCCGCCGCCAGATAGGCACAAAGATGCTTGCGCGCCGTCCTGACCCCGATGGCCGTCCCGTAATGATCAAGCATCAGCCGGTAATGGCGCAGGATGATTCGGCCGCGCGCGGCACGATCGGGGGCTGCAAGCTTCTGGCCGGTTGCAAGATAGTGCCGTATTTGATTGGGAAACCAGGGGCGTCCCTGTGCACCACGCCCCACCATGATTGCATCTGCCTGTGATGATTGCAGGGCGGCAACGGCATCTTCCTCACACGTGATGTCGCCATTCACGACGACCGGAATGGTGACCGCTTGCTTGACCGCGGCAACGAATGCCCAGTCCGCGCGCCCATTATAGAACTGGCAGCGTGTCCGGCCATGCACCGTTACCCGGCTGGCGCCAACCGCTTCGGCGCGGCGGGCCAATTCCGGGGCATTCCGGTTTGCCGCATCCCAGCCGGTGCGCATCTTGACGCTGACCGGGATATTGACGGCCGCGACTGTTGCGGCGATCAACTGCTCGGCAAAGTCTGGATCGCGCATCAATGCCGATCCGGCTGTTGCACCTTTCACGACCTTTTTTGCGGGGCACCCCATATTGATATCGATCAATGTCGCGCCCAGATCTGCACAAAAACGCGCCGCCTCCCCCATCCAGTAAGGGTCGCAGCCCGCGATCTGTATCGCGAGCTCGTTTTCCTCACCATCAATATGAAGACGCCTTTGCAAGTCTATGGGGCGCATGAATATTTCACGGCTTGCGATCATCTCTGAAAAGGTCTGGTCAACCCCCAGGCCACGGACAATCATCCGCATGGGCGCATCGGTTATGCCTGCCATGGGGGCAAGCAAGACGGGAATTTCCTGACCGAATTTGAACAATTTTTACGCAATCCGCTTATTGACTAACGAATAGGCAGACTAAACCAATCCCGGGATGGCTGCAATTGTCCAGTGCCGCATTTTTTTGCAGTTTGAGGCTATTGGTCGGGGTGTGTCGGTTGGCGCCGGTTTGTCATATCGGGTGAATTTTCCGGAAACTGCATCATCTTTTGATATCGATGAATTGTTCGCCTGAAAAATGAATGTCATAAGATGACGCTGGCAGGAGCTAAACAATCACAGGTAGAAAATGTGCGCTGAAGCTTACTATTCGCAGGCCAGCCCGCGCACAACAGGTCGCAACAGCTTATGAGTAGCTATGCAGTCATATTGGCGGCCGGTCGCGGTAGCAGATTGGGGCAGCCGCAGCCAAAACAGTATCTGTCTGTCGGGGGCATGCCGATATTGCGCCGGACTGTTGAGGTCTTCACCCGACATCCTGAAATCGATCATGTTCAGCTTGTCATTCATCCCGATGACGCGGCGGACTATCGTCAGGCGGTTGCCGGGCTGTCATTGCGGGCAGCTGTGTTTGGCGGCGACAGCAGGCAGGAATCAGTCTTCAACGGGCTGATGAACTTGAATGCAGAGGCCGCGGATCTGGTGATGATCCACGATGCGGCGCGTCCCTTCGTCAGCCCGGCGACGATCAGCGCCGCATTGGCTGCCTTGCGCGATCAGCCGGCGCTGGACGGGGTGGTTGCCGCAATTCCCCTCACCGACACGCTGAAACGCGTTGAAGACGGGCTGATCAGCGAAACTGTGCCGCGCGCCGATCTCTGGCGCGCGCAGACACCGCAACTGTTCCGGTTCGGTGCGATTGTCGCTGCGCATCGCGCGGCGGTTGGCGCGCAATTTACCGACGATGCGGCGGTTGCCGAAGCCGCGGGCCTGAAAATCGGGATCGTTCCCGACAGTGCGGCGAATTTCAAGATCACAACAATGGACGAGCTTGAACGCGCCAGACAAATCTGTGTGCCTGGTTCGGCTGCTTCCATCGCATCAACAATGGCGGTGACATTCGCGCCCAGGACCGGGTTGGGCTTTGACGTCCATCGTTTCGGCCCCGGCGATGCGGTGACCTTATGCGGTGTCTCGGTTCCTTGCGCCTATGGGCTTATCGGCCATTCCGATGCAGATGTCGCCCTGCATGCGGTGACTGACGCGCTGTTGGGGGCATTGGGTGCAGGCGATATCGGCGATCATTTCCCACCGTCTGACCCGCAATGGCGCGGCGCGGCCTCGGATATCTTTCTGCGCCATGCAGTAGCGCTTGCCACGCAGCAGGAAGCGGTCCTGCAGCATGTCGATCTGACCCTGATCTGTGAAATCCCGAAAATCGCACCCCACCGGCAGGCGATGCGCGATAATCTGGCGCGGCTGCTCGCCCTGCCCCACCATGCTGTCAGCGTCAAGGCGACGACGACGGAAGGGCTTGGTTTCACCGGCCGCAAGGAAGGCATCGCCGCGCAGGCGATCGTTACGGTACAGCGACCGATCGCATAAGAATGGAAAGATTGCGGAAATGAAAATTTATGTGCCCGGAAAATCGCGCGAGTTGTGCGAATGAAATTTAGCGCACCACCGCCATCGCTCGGGTTTCGGCATCCTGCCACGCTGATTGCCACCTGGTTCGGCGCGGGGCTTGCGCCTTATGCCCCGGGCACCTGGGGCTCTATCGCGGCCCTGCCCTTTGCCTGGGCAATTGCGTTCTGTTTCGGGCCGCTTGCCCTGCTTGCTGCGGCGATACTGATCTTTTTTATCGGTATCTGGGCTGCAGGTCGCTACGCGCAGGCGAGTGACGCCAAGGATCCGGGGCAGATCGTGGTCGATGAGGTGGCCGGGCAATGGCTTGCGCTTGTCGCGGTTCCTCTCGACCCGTTCGCCTATCTTGCTGCCTTTGGTCTGTTCCGGCTATGCGACATCGCCAAACCGTGGCCCGCGAGCTGGGCGGACCGCAAACTTGGCGGCGGCGTTGGTGTAATGCTCGATGATATGATTGCGGGTGGTTATGCGCTGTTGGTGATCCATATCATACTATATGCTATAACCATGTTCTAAGCGGAGTGATCGCAGATGTTTCCCACACGTACGCTTAAGCTTGCCGAACTGCTGCTTGCCGATTGCAAGGCAGACGGGTTGCGGATTGCAACCGCCGAATCCTGTACAGGCGGGCTGGTGATGGGCTGCCTGACGGCTGTGGCGGGCTCGTCATCCGTCGTCGATCGCGGGTTTATTACCTATAGCAACGATGCAAAACGGGATCTGCTGGGCGTGCCTGGTGATCTTATTGCCGATATGGGGGCGGTCAGTGAGCCGGTCGCACGCATGATGGCCGAAGGGGCGGTCGAAAATTCCAATGCGCATCTGGCCGTTTCTGTGACAGGCATTGCCGGTCCGGGCGGTGGCACCCCGATGAAGCCGGTGGGCACCGTACATATCGCGGCCGCGCGCGAACGCATGCCGATTTTACATGAAGAACATCATTTCGGTGACATTGGCCGGGAAGAAATCCGCCTCGAAGCGGTCTATGCGGCTCTGGATCTGCTCTACCGTCACGTCGCGCGCTAATCAAACTGATTTATGCGGTGTTGGCCTGCGCAGCGCGTGAATCCCGCGCGCCATACAGGGACACCGCGCGTTCTTCGAATGCCTGTATGATGCGCTGCATGGCTTCCATGAAGACCGCATCCATCATTTTCTGGATGATTTTGCTGCTGAATTCGAAATCGATGTAAAAGCTGATGCGGCACCCGCCCTCATCCGCATCCTCGAACCGCCACTGATTTTTCAGCCGCCGGAACGGTCCGCGTGCATGCGCCACATCGATCCGCATATTATTCCGATCAAGGGTCACGCGGCTTGTATAGGTGCCGCGAAACATCTTGTAGGCGATAATCAGATCGGCCATCACGATTTCGGTATCCCCTTCCCCTGCTTCGCGGCTGCGAATACGCGCACCGGCGCACCAGGGCAGGAAGGCGGGATAATTTTCGATGTCGGCGACAAGAGCATACATTTCTGCGGGTGTGAACGGCACCTGCCGTTCCTGCGCATGTTCAGGCATAGGCTCAGCTCTTGCCGGCGGTTTTTTGCAGCGCCTTTTGCCGTGCGGCGCGCAATTTGACGAAATCATCACCGGCATGGTGTGACGAACGCGTCAGCGGTGTTGCGGAAACCATCAAGAATCCTTTTGCATAGGCCATATCGCGATAGGAGGCGAATTCTTCCGGCGTCACAAAGCGGTCGATCGGATGATGCTTCCTTGTGGGTTGCAGATATTGCCCGATTGTCAAAAAGTCGATATCGGCGGACCGCATATCGTCCATTACCTGACCAACTTCCTCGCGTTCTTCACCCAGTCCGACCATGATTCCCGATTTGGTGAACATTTGCGGGTCAATTTCCTTCACCTGCTGCAATAGCCGTAAAGAGTGGAAAAAGCGCGCACCGGGCCGAACCCGCGGATAAAGCCGTGGAACCGTCTCAAGATTATGATTGAAAACATCCGGCCGGGCCGCCACCACTTTTTCAAGCGCGTGTTTTTTTCGCAGAAAGTCGGGTGTCAGAACCTCGATCGTGGTGGTGGGCGCACGGTCGCGCACCGCTTCGATAACGGCCGCGAAATGCGCAGCCCCCCCATCGGCCAGATCGTCCCGGTCGACGGAGGTGATCACCACATGCGCAAGCCCCAGCTTTTCAACCGCCGCCGCCACATTGAAGGGCTCAAGCGGGTCGAGCGGGCCGGGCATCCCGGTTTTCACATTGCAGAAGGCGCAGGCCCGGGTGCAGGTATCGCCCATGATCATCATGGTGGCATGGCCCTTTGCCCAGCATTCACCGACATTGGGACAGGCGGCTTCCTCGCAAACCGTGACAAGCTGATTGTCACGCATGATCTGCCGCGTGGCCATATATTCGCGCGAGGTCGGCGCCTTTACGCGCAGCCAGGCAGGCTTGCCCCGTTTTACCGGCTGGTCAGGCCGATGCGCCTTCTCCGGATGCCGTTCCACCGCTGGCTTCGCCGCGCGGGCGGCGGCTGCCGGATCGTCGTTTATAGCGGGCATGTAAAATCTTTCACCAACAAGCGCACATATTCAGGATTGCCACCCTGATCATGTGCCCGAAAATGAATCGCTTCGCAGGCGTGATCACCTTATATGCTATATAGGCAGTCAAACAGGCCGGCGGCAGCATTTTATCAATTTGCATATAAATGCTGAACATGCCCTGAATTTTTCGCACCGATGTGATCGCGCGGGTTCAGCCTGTTTTTTACCTGTTCAGCAAAGGATAATGCAGGTTTTGTCACGATTGACCAGAAAGGCCCTGGTTCTATTTTCCGGCGGGCAGGATTCCACGATCTGTCTTGCCTGGGCCTTGCAGCGCTATGCCGAAGTCGAAACGATCGGGTTCGATTATGGGCAACGCCACCGCGTGGAACTGGATTGCCGGCTGAAGCTGCGCAGCGAACTCATGGCAAACTTTCCCTGGGCCGCGCATCTGGGACCGGATCATCTGATCGATCTCGGGCTGCTTGGGGAAATCAGCGCGACCGCGCTGACAAGCGATGCAGAAATCGCGATGCGTGATGACGGGTTGCCAAACACCTTTGTGCCCGGTCGTAATCTGCTGTTTTTGACGCTTGCCGCAGCGATTGCCTATCGCCGCGGATTGAGTGTTCTGGTTGGCGGCATGTGCGAAACCGACTTTTCAGGTTATCCCGATTGCCGCGATGAAACCATCAAGGCCTTGGAAAAGGCGACCAATCTTGGTATGGAGCGCGACTTTGAATTTGCGACGCCATTGATGTTTATCGACAAGGCCGGCAGTTGGCGGCTTGCGGCGGCGCTTGGCGGAGATGCGTTTATCAGTTTGCTGTGCGAACATACCCATACCTGCTATCTGGGCAGCCGTGACCGGCGTCATGCCTGGGGCTATGGCTGCGGCGACTGCCCTGCTTGTGAATTGCGCGCGCGCGGATACGCACAATGGCAGGAGGAGCGGCTTTGAACCGCCGGTTGCGCTGCTGAAAGACCCGGTCTGCAAGATTGTGATCTGTTGATGACTTATTCAGTAAAAGAAATTTTCTATACCCTGCAGGGGGAAGGCATCAATGCAGGCCGCCCCGCTATTTTCTGCCGCTTTTCGGGGTGTAACTTATGGACCGGACGCGAGGCGGACAGAAAGAGCGCCATTTGCCAATTTTGCGACACCGACTTTGTCGGCACAGATGGCCCGGGCGGCGGGAAATTCGCAACAGCCGAGACGCTTGTTTCCGCAGCCCGCGCTTTATGGCCCGAAAACGCCGCGCATATACGACCATTCATTGTCTGCACGGGTGGCGAACCTTTGCTGCAGCTTGATGCGCCATTAATCGCGGCGCTGCATGAGGCGGGCTTTGAAATCGCGATTGAGACAAACGGCACCTTGCTGCCGCCTGAGGGCATAGACTGGATCTGTGTCAGCCCAAAGGCCGGTGCAGCATTGACTTTAACCTGTGGTGATGAGTTAAAGCTTGTCTATCCGCAGCAGGGCATTGACCCGGCGACGTTTGAAAAGCTTGATTTCACGCATTTTCAACTACAGCCAATGGATAATGCCCGGCAGCAGGAAAATACCGCGAAAGCGGCGGCCTATTGCCGTGACCATCCGCAATGGCGGTTAAGTCTGCAAACACATAAGTTTATCGGAATCCCCTGACAGAAACTGGTCTGATGGAAATTAGTAAGCGTTTTCAATTCGATGCGGCTCATTTTATGCCGCATGCGCCAGATGGGCACCCTTATCGGCAGGTGCATGGCCATTCATTCGAGGCGGAAATTACATTGATCGGCGAACCGGCAGCGGAAACCGGCTGGATTATCGATTTCGATGAGATCGACCGCCAGATCGCCGTGGTCCGCGACCGGCTCGATCATCGGATGCTGAACGATATCGCGGGACTTGAAACCCCGACATTGGAGCGGCTGACAGACTGGCTGTGGAGCGAACTGTCTGCGTTGCTGCCGGGCCTGTCACGTGTCTGCGTTTCACGCCCTTCCATCGGGCAAAGTTGCACCCGTCACGCAAACTGACAAGAAATTAGATATTCTTCGGCTATGGGCTGCATTTGCAGGCCAGGCATGCTTTCCCTTACAGCGATTTATGCTAATTTCCTCATGGGGATGGGGGTAATTTCAAAGGAAAGCATTTCATGGACGATTCCTATCAATACTATATCGAACAAGCAGTAACCTATGGCGCCTCGATTGTTGGCGCTCTGATCATTCTGATTGTCGGGTGGATTGCCGCTCGCCTGATTTCCAACTTTGTTCGCACGAAAGTGAAGGCGCGCGAGTCCGTTGACTCGACGATTGCCGAATTTGCGGCTGATCTGACGCGTTATACCATTCTGGCGTTTGTCATTATCGCTGTCTTGAATCAGTTCGGTGTTCAAACGGCAAGCTTGATTGCCGTATTCGGCGCGGCGGGACTGGCAGTTGGCCTTGCCATGCAGGGAACCTTGAGCGATCTGGCATCAGGGGTAATGTTGCTGATCTTTCGGCCCTTTAAAATCGGCGACTATGTGGAAGCGGGCGGACAGGCAGGGACAATCCACTCCATTTCGCTGTTTGTGACGAAATTCAACACCCCCGACAATGTGCATATTATCGCGCCAAACAGCGATGTCTGGGGCTCGGCTGTGAAAAATTACAGCCACAACGCCACCCGGCGCGTGGATATTGTTGTCGGCATTGCCTATGACGCGAATATCGACCAGGCGATGAATGCCGCGCGCGATGTCATGGTTTCAGACGCCCGTACCCTGGATGATCCCGAACCATTCGTGGCTGTCACCGATCTTGGCGACAGCAGTGTTAATCTTATCCTGCGGGTTTGGTGCGACAAGGCCGATTACTGGCCGGTGAAATTCGATCTCACCAAAACCATCAAGGAACGGCTCGATGCGGAAGGCATTGAAATTCCCTTCCCGCAACGGACTGTGCATTTGCTGAAGGAAGACAGCTAAATCGGGAAATGTGAAGTCACAAAAGCAAAGGCGGGTTCGCAAAGCAATGGCACGCCCTAGGGGAATCGAACCCCTCTTTCCAGGTTGAAAACCTGGCGTCCTAACCGATAGACGAAGGGCGCAGGTGACTCATTGCATGGCGCTGGTTTATAGGGTTAGCGCGCCCGCTTGGCAAGAGGCGTCGGTGAAAAACCGGCGCCTTTTTTGTATCTCAAAGGCAATTGGCCACATCGTCGATATGCAATTGCACCTTGCGCATGCCGCGCCAGTTATTGGGGCGCAATTTACCCGCGATATGAAGCTTTCCCGCACGCATGCCTTTCAGCAAAACCGCACCTAATGCCGTATCCGCGCTGTTGAATGAAATACCCTGTAATTTGCTGCCGGCGTCATCGGCAAAAATGCAGCGAACATGTTTTTCCCCCACAATTGCCGAATCAATAATTCTGACATTCCCGAAAGCAAAGCGCGGCTCCGGATTGCCCGCCCCGAAAGGTCCGGCACCCGCCAACAGCTCGACCAACTCGCTATCCGCCGCACCAAGACCCAGTACAGCGTCGATACCGATGCCGCGTGCTATCGGCCTGTCGCGCGACTGTTCTGTAATCCGGCTCTCCAGAAACGAGACCAGGTCCGGCAACTTGTCGGTTGCCACCGTCAGCCCGGCCGCCATCTTGTGGCCGCCACCATTGATCAGAAGCCCTGCCTGTTTGGCCGCTGTCACCGCCGCCCCGAGATCAAGCCCCGCGACCGATCGGCCTGATCCCTTTCCGGTGCCGCCCCCTTCCCCTTCGGATTCCAGGGCAATGACGATGGCCGGCAGATGAAAGCGGTCCTTCAACCGGCTGGCAACGATGCCGATGACCCCTGGATGCCAGCCCTTGGCGGCAACAATGATGGCTGCTGCCTGCGGCCGCTCGGCCACTTGCCGCGCGGCCATTTCCTGCGCCTCGTCAAGCACTTGTGTCTCAATCGCACGGCGTTCGCTGTTATAAAGGTCAAGCTCCTGCGCGAGGGTCTGGGCATGTGCGGGATCTTCAGTGCTGAGCAATAGCGCGCCAAGTTCGGATCGCCCGACCCGGCCGCCCGCATTGATACGCGGCCCGAAAACAAACCCGGCATGATAGGTGGTGGGGGGCTCGTCGATGTCGGCAACATGCGCAAGCGCGCTCAGCCCCGCATTGCCCCGCCGCGCCATCACCGCGAGCCCCTGTCTGACAAACGCACGATTAACACCGGTCAGCGGCACCACATCGCAAACCGTGCCAAGCGCCACAAGGTCAAGCCAGCGCATGAGATTGGGCTCGTCACGGCCCGGCGCATTATAATACCCGCGCTCCCGAAGCAACCGGTTGACGGCGACAGCAAACAAAAACACGACACCGATTGCCGCAAGCTGGCCCTGGCCCGACCGGTCGTCCAGACGGTTTGGATTGACGATGGCGTATGCTTCGGGCAAAGCCGGCTCCGCCTGATGATGATCAAGCACGATGACATCAAGCCCGGCCTTGCGGCCGTCCGCGAGCGCGGCAAAGGCGGAGATACCGCAATCCAGCGTGATGACAAGCGATGCACCCTGCCCGGCAAGTTGCGCCATCGCGGCGCTGTTTGGGCCGTATCCTTCTGTCAGCCGATCCGGAATATAGAGTATCGGCGCATGGCCAAGCGCGCGCATAAACCGGTTTAACAATGCAGCGGAAGTTGCGCCATCAACATCATAATCTCCGAATAGCGCGACCGTCTCATTTGCGCTGATCGCATCGGCAAGCCGTGCTGCGGCGCGGTCCATATCGGCAAACAGGGAAGGGTCGGGCAAATCGGCCTGAATTGTCGGATTGAGATAGGCATCCGCATTTTCAGGCGTGATGCCGCGATTGCTGAGCACCTGCCCGACAATGTCGGGCAGACCGCATCGCTGCGCAATGGCAATCGCCCGGCGCAGATCGCTGCCCCGTGCTTCCCAACGCTGTGCCAGCGCCGACTGCGCAACGCCCAGAACGGCCGTGTCATCGGTTGCGCGCATCGCTTCGATCTCAGCCCTCGATCAGGTCGACGCACCATGTTGCATTCGCCGCGCAACAGTGGTGCGTCAACTGTTGCATCATGGTGCAAACTGTTGCGCGACACCGCGTCACTGGCGACATGATCGCCCGGATGTCGCCAGACGGATCAGGTGCCGAATTTACTCTCGCTGACATGACGCGCTTTCACCCAGCGCACCGTGCCGGTCCGCGAGCGCATGACGACGGTGTGGGTCGTGACCGACCCGTCCGCCGCGCGATGGATGCCGTCCAGCATCGATCCGTCCGTGACGCCGGTCGCGGCAAAAATCACATCGCCCGAAGCCATTTCTTCCAGCGTATATTTATGATCCGGATTGGCGACCCCCATTTCGCGGGCGCGCTGGCGCTGCTCGTCATTGGCGAATACAAGCCGGCCCTGCATCTGCCCGCCGATCGAGCGCAGCGCGGCAGCCGCCAGCACTCCTTCCGGCGCACCGCCTGTGCCGATATAGATATCGATGCCTGTGCCCTTTTCGGTGGTCGCGATCACGCCGGCGACATCGCCATCGGGAATAAGCTGAATCCGCGCGCCGGCCTTGCGGATGCTCGCGATAATGTCGGCATGGCGCGGCCTGTCGAGCACGCAGGCGGTAATGTCTTCCACCGCAACGCCCTTGGCGGCCGCAAGCAGACGAATATTTTCCTCAGGTTCGCGATCAAGATCGACGAGCCCGGGTTCAAATCCGCCACCGATCGCGATTTTTTCCATATAGACGTCGGGTGCGTTGAGCAGGTTGCCCTTCTCCGCAAAGGCGATGACCGCCAGCGCATTGGGCATCGATTTCGCGGTAATGGTTGTGCCTTCCAGCGGGTCAAGCGCGATATCGAGCGCAGGCCCCTTCCCCGTCCCGACCTTTTCGCCGATATACAGCATCGGCGCCTCGTCGCGTTCGCCTTCACCGATGACGATGGTGCCCTGAATGTCGAGCTTGTTCAGCGCTGTCCGCATGGCATCGACGGCGGCCTGGTCGGCAGCTTTTTCGTCGCCGCGCCCGGTCAGCCGCGATGCTGCGACCGCAGCGGCTTCGGTAACGCGCGCGATTTCCATGCTGAATACCCGGCTGAGCACTGGTTCCTGCCCTGACATAATCTTCTTCCCCTGTTGTGGCTGCGGCGCGACCAGGCGATGACTGCGCCAAAACCGGATTTGTTAAAAACGTTCGATTCGAATAACCCGCGGCGATTCCGTTACGGGTTCAAGCGCTGCAATTTCATGCAGCACCCGGGCCATGCGTGCTTCTTCGGTCTTGTGCGTCAGCATGACGACGGGAACCGCGGCACCGGGCGAGCGGCCTCTTTGTATGATACTATCGATGGAAACGGAATGCTTGGCCATCACAGCGGTGATACCAGCCATCGAGCCGGGCTGGTCAAGCAGTGTCAGCCGCACATAATAGGCGCCCTGCCACCTGTCCATCGGGCTGATTGGCGCATCTTCTAGCGTACTGGACGGGGTTGCGAATGGCGGCATGGCAAGCCCGCGCGCAATATCGACGATGTCTGCAATCACGGAAGACGCCGTGGGCTCCGCCCCTGCGCCGGGTCCGACGAACATGGTTTGGCCGGCGTAATTTCCGACTGCCACAACGGCATTCGTGACCCCGCTTACCTCCGCAATTGGTGTTTGCAGCGGCACAAGGCAGGGATGCACCCGCTGTTCAATGCCCGCTTCGGTCCGGCGCGCCAATCCCAGCAATTTGATGCGGTAACCCAATTCGCGGGCGAACCGGATGTCGCTGGCCGTCAGATCCTCGATACCCTCGATGAACACCGCGTCGAACCGCACCTGACAGCCATAGGCAAGGCTTGTGAGTATGCTCAGCTTGTGGGCCGCATCAATGCCGCCAATATCAAAGCTTGGATCGGATTCGGCATAGCCAAGCTGCTGCGCTTCAGCGAGCACAGCCGCAAATTCGGCGCCATGTTCCTCCATCTGCGTGAGGATGTAATTACAGGTGCCGTTCAGAATGCCGTAAATCCGCTCAAACCGGTTGGCCGCCAACCCTTCGCGTATTGCCTTGATGACCGGGATGCCGCCACAGACCGCCGCCTCATAACACAAGGCGCGATCCACTTTCTCGGCAAGCGCCGCCAGACTGCTGCCGTGAATAGCCAGTAGTGCCTTGTTAGCGGTCACGACCTGCTTGCCGCACCGCAGTGCGGTTTCGACGATCTCGCGTGCAGGACCTTCGGCGCCGCCGACCAGTTCCACCACAACATCAACATCATCAGCCTGTGCAAGCGCGCAAGGATCATCATACCATGCCGCGGTGTCCGGCATGTCGAAATCACGCGGCTTGTCGCGATCGCGCGCGGACACTGCCGTAACCACCAGTTCGCGCCCGCACCGTTGGGCCAGCAGCTTTTCCTGTTCGCTCAAAAGCCGGATAACGCCACTGCCAACAGTGCCCAACCCGGCGATTCCAATACGTAATGCGTCGCTCAAGAGGAACCCACTCTTTGCTGTAATATCGGTGAATCGATGCCCGCGTCGCATTCGGCGAGAATCGCCTCGGCATTGGACAGGAAGCGGCGGACATTACGGGCCGCCTGGCGGATGCGCTGCTCATTCTCGACCAGCCCGATCCGGACATGGCCATCGCCATATTCGCCAAACCCCAATCCCGGCGCGACCGCGACATCGGCATGTTGCAACAGCAATTTGGAAAACTGTAACGAGCCGAGTGCGCGAAACGGCTCGGGGATCGGGGCCCAGGCGAACATGGTGGCCGGCGGCGACGGAATCTCCCAACCCGCGCGGGACATGCTGTCGACAAGGGTATCGCGGCGCGTCTTGTAAATTGTGCGGATTTCATCGACACAATCCTGAGGACCGTTCAATGCAGCCGTGGCGGCCACTTGAATAGGCGTAAAGGCGCCATAATCGAGATAGGATTTGATTCGCGTCAACGCACCGATCAGCTTGGCGTTGCCTGCCGCAAACCCGATCCGCCAGCCCGGCATCGCATAAGTCTTGCTGAGCGAGGTGAATTCAACAGCGACTTCTTTCGCATGCGGCACCTGCAAAATGGAAGGCGGCGGATTATCGTCGAAATAGATTTCCGCATAGGCCAGATCCGATAAAACGATGATGTCATGTTTGCGGGCGAAATCGACGATCTGTTCGTAAAATGCCAGATCGACGACTTTCGCGGTCGGATTCGAGGGAAAATTGATAACCATTGCCGTTGGCGGCGGCACGCTGTGCCGTACAGCGCGTTCAAGCCCGGCGATAAATTCCTCGGCCGTTTCGCCAACCTGCACATGCCGAACCACCGCGCCTGCAATGATGAAGCCATACGGATGAATTGGATAGGACGGGTTGGGCACCAGAATGCCATCGCCCGGCGTCGTGATCGCCATGGCCAGATTGGCCAGCCCTTCTTTCGAGCCCAAAGTGGCAATCACTTCGGTTTCCGGATTGAGGCTGACATTGAATCTGCGCTCGTAATAGGCGGCCTGCGCGCGCCGCAAGCCCGGTATGCCCCGGGAGGCCGAATAACGATGGGTGCGGGGCTTTCTGACAGTCTCGATCAGCTTGTCGACGATATGGGGGGGTGTGGGCATGTCAGGATTACCCATACCGAAATCGATGATATCCCGTCCGTTTGCCCGCGCCTGCGCCTTCAGCCGATTTACCTCTTCAAAGACATAGGGTGGCAGGCGTTTTATACGGTGAAATTCGAAATCCATCTTGTTTCGTCTTACGTCGGTCGTCGTCAGATCAAAGTTACTGACAAACTAGTTTAAACAGTTTCGCGGCTTTCGCCACATCCGAGCACATTTCTGCTGCAACAAAGCACATCGTGAAACGCGGGCGAACCGGATTTCCCATTCCGCCCGCTTTGCACGGAGATGACTCAGGTGAAAAGGCGACACTCGGCCTATATAGGCCTAAATCCACCTGCGGCGCGACCCGAAATTTGCCAATTTCATTGCCCCGACGCGCTTGCCTGCATTGGCTCATCGCGCGAAAAACGGACGGTTGGTGTCGCGCCCCCTCATTCCAGATAGATTTCAGCCCGCCGGTTACCCGCTTCCCCCGCCGGAAGTGATTCCACGTAAATCGGTTCGCTATCGCTGACCGCTTCGACCACAATTGAGTCAGGGGCGACGCCGGCCCGGATGAGTTCATCAGCAACCGCGGCGGCGCGTTTCTGCGATATCCGCCAGTTCGTCATCATTTGCTGAACTTCGGGCATGTTCTGCGTCCGGCTCGATGCGTGCCCGAGAACACGAATAATGCCCCTGCCCCGCTGATTATACTTGGCGGCGGCGGCACGGATTTTCTCCCGGTCCCGATTGTCAAGATTGGCGGAGCCGGACTTGAAGTAAATCGTTTCGATCAACCCGGACGGAACACCGATAAATTGCGATAATGGTCGCTGTTCCGCCATTTGCCATTCCTGCTGCGCGGCTTGCGGCGCGGCGGCGGGTTGCTGCCATTGGTTCGGAGCGGTCATGGTCGTTTGCTGTGGCGGTGCAACCTGTTGTTGCGCGGCATATGGTGGCGCGGGTGCCAATGCAGGCGGCAAGGTCTGTGCCTCCGGTGTGCCAAGCGGCGGTACCTGCATGGCGGTGACCGGCGGCGGCATCTGCATCGGCCGTGGCGGTTGCGGCGCGAGCCCGGACCGCGCAATCGGTGCCGAAGGGGGTAAAGGCATGGCTTGCGCCGGGGTCGCTGCCCCTTGCGGAGGCGTTGTTGCACCGTAATCCGGCGCGGGCGGATAGCCTGGCAAGCGTTGTACCGGTGGCGGCGGGGTTATTTGTGCCGGCGGCACCGGTGCCGGTTGCGGGGTATTTCTGGCAATAACATTCTGGTCAACGGGTGCGGGTCGCGCATTCTGTACAGGCGGAATGGCGGGCGCAGGCGCAACCGGTTGCTTTGCTGTCGCAATTGGTGGCGGCGGCGGTTGAATGGCGCGCGCGGGCGGTGCCGTTGCGGTTGGCGCAGATGGCAGCGCTGTTGGTGGCGCCGGTGGTGGTGGCGCAGCAGCCTGCGTTTTGGCTGCAGGCGGCGCAATCGGTTCCTGTCGAACTGCCGGCTGCGGCACAGCAGGCACTTTGTTTGCTTCACGATTTGTTGCGGGCGCGGGAGCCACAACACGCGGCGGCGCCGCCGCCGCAACCTGTCCGCCACGCAAATTATCGTCGGTATATTGCGGGCCGCCCGGATCGCCATCTTCCTGATCCTGTTCCGCAGGCGGGGTTGCCGCGCGCAGGCCGGTCGGTACCTGTGCAGCCTTCTTACGCTCGCTTGGATCTGGCACAACACCATTTTCATCAGCGATCAGTGGCGGTGGCAGCGGGCTGTCCGATTCGTCGCTTCCGCCAATATTCTGCACCCATCCGGTGGGGTTCGAGCAAGCGGCGAGCAACAGCAAACAGCATGCGGCCACGCCGAGGCCGATATCCCGCCACGCAAATTCAGTGCGCCATTTTGCCTCATTCGAACGATGGGAAACTTGCATGGGAATACTGCTTTTTCCGTTTTTATTCATAATGTTAGCAAGGGCTTTTGAGGGCCCGTTCACCCCTTTTTCCAACCGCGGATCCCTTTCCGGACAATTCGAAAATGCAGTCTTGTAACAATGTTGGGCTACTGACCTATATTGTTAGCATGGAGTTTGCATAACCTTGCAGTATTGCATCACCAACAGAATGTTACTAACGAACGCACCTTATGACTGGTAATCAAATGGATCAACAAGCACCAGATAATCCCGGTAATGCTACTGCGGAATTTGCCCGAAATATGGTCAAAGTCGCAGAGCGAAGCCAAAAATTAATCAGCGAATTCGCACGTAGTCAGATGAATGGCGGCCAGGCCGGAATGCATCCGGAACTGGCGGAGACGGGGCGTGCCCGCTCGGTTGCGGATGCCTTTATAGCTTTATTGACGAATTTGGCAGGTAACCAGAGGCGGATGATGCAGGCGCAGCATGCCTTGCTCTCCTCCTATTTCGATCTGTGGCAAAGCATGACGAAGCGGCTGCTTGGTGAAGACGCGACACCTGTCATCGAACCGGCGCGAACCGACAAGCGCTTTCGCGGTGAGGAATGGACCAGCAATGTCGTCTTTGACTATATCAAGCAATCCTATCTGCTGACCGCCAACTGGCTTCTGGATACGGTCCGCGATGTCGAGGGGCTGGACCCGCATCAGGCCCGGCTTGTCGAATTTCATACCCGCCAGTTCGTCGACGCGATCTCACCTTCCAATTTCGTTCTCACAAACCCCGAAATTCTGCGCAGCACCTTGGAGCAGAATGGCGAAAATCTGGTGCGCGGGCTGGAAAATCTGCTGAGCGATCTGGAACGCGGGCGCGGCAAGCTGGCGATCCGCATGACGGATATGGACGCGTTCGAGATCGGCAAGAATATTGCCATTACGCCGGGAAAGGTCGTGTATGAGAATGCGCTGATGCAGCTCATTCAATATACGCCCACGACCGATACTGTCTATGAGCGGCCGCTGGTGATTTTCCCGCCCTGGATCAACAAATTCTACATTCTCGATCTGACGCAGGAGAAGTCTTTTATCCGCTGGGCGGTCTCCAAAGGCTATACCGTATTTGTCGTCTCCTGGGTGAACCCAAATGAAAAGCTGGCCCAGAAAACCTTTGAATCCTACATGACCGAAGGGGTTTATGCGGCGCTCGATGCGATCGAGCAGGCAACCGGCATGCGCGAGGTGAATGCCATCGGCTATTGCATCGGGGGCACCCTGCTCGGTTCGTCGCTTGCCCATATGGCGGCGCATGGCGATGACCGCATCCGCAGCGCCACCTTCTTTGCGGCACAGATGGATTTCAGCGAGGCGGGCGAGCTTGATGTCTTTATCGACGAACCGCAGCTTCAGGATCTTGAACGCAAGATGGACAGCGCCGGCGGTTATCTCGCCGCCAATGAAATGGCGCATATGTTCAACACCTTGCGCTCGAACGATCTGATCTGGTCCTTCGTGATCAATAATTATCTGCTTGGCAAGGATCCTGCCCCTTTCGACCTGCTCTATTGGAACAGCGATCAGACCAATATGCCCAAGCAGATGCATCTGTTCTATCTGCGTGAATGTTATCTCAAGAACAATCTCGCCAAGGGAAAGATGAAACTGGGCGGCGAAACGCTCGATCTGGGGAAGGTGAAGATCCCGATCTATCTGCAATCCTCGCAGGATGACCATATCGCGCCCTACCGCTCGGTCTATAAGGCGACGAAGCTTTTCGGCGGCAAGAACCGGTTCATTATCGCGGGGTCAGGGCATATTGCAGGGGTGATCAATCCCCCCTCGGCCAACAAATATTGCCACTGGACGAATGACGCGCTGCCCGACGATGTCGAGCAATGGTTCAATGACGCGACGCAGCATCCCGGCTCCTGGTGGGAGGACTGGCACAAATGGCAATCGCGCAAATCCGGCAAGAAAATACCCGCGCGGCAGCCCGGCGACGGCAAGCTGCCGGTGATCGAGGATGCGCCGGGCCGTTATGTCAAGGTGAAGGGCAGCTAAGGCTATAAATTACGGGCGCACCCTGATCAGGGGAACAGGGCTTCCTGGGCAAGCCCTGTCTGCTCGGGCCAGCCAAACATCAGGTTCATGTTCTGCACCGCCTGTCCTGACGCGCCTTTCACCAGATTGTCGATCACCGACACAAGGATCAGCCGTCCCGGCCGCCGGTCTTCAACCGCGCCGATCAGCACATGGTTCGATCCGCGCACATGCCGGGTTGCGGGCACCGCGCCAAATGGCAGCACGCGCACGAAATATTCCCCGGCATAGCGTTCCTGCAAGGCGGCATGCGCATCCATGGCCGATACCCCGTCGGCAAGGGTGACATAGATCGTCGACAGGATACCGCGGTTCATCGGGATCAGATGCGGCGTGAAGGCGGGCATCACCGCGCTTCCGGCGGCCAGGCTCAATTCCTGATCAAGCTCCGCGGAATGGCGATGGCTGGCGACGCCATAGGCATGGATTGCCTCGCTCACCTCGGCAAACAGGCTGCCTTCCTTGAGCCCGCGCCCCGCGCCGGTCACCCCTGATTTGGAATCGATCACCACATCGCCGGGCTGGATGAGCTTTTGCGCAAATAGCGGCACAAGCGGCAGCAGCGCGCTTGTGGGATAGCAACCCGGACAGGCAACAAGCCGTGCCTGCGCGATCTGATCGCGATAAAGCTCGGTCAGGCCGTAAACCGCCGCATCCTGCAATTGCGGTGCGCGATGGGGATGGCCATACCACTGCGCATAGGCATCCAGATCAGTGAGCCGGAAGTCCGCCGACAGATCGATCACTTTCTTATGGGTGGGGATCGCCGCAATCACTTCCTGCGTCGTACCGTGCGGCAGGCCGCAGAAAATCACATCGAAATCATCCCAATTGAGCGCATCGATCGTGGTCAGCGGCGGCAGATCAAGCCCGGCCAGATGCGGATAGACCGCGCCATAGCTTTCCCCCGCCTTACGGTCGGCGGTGATCGCGCCGATACGCGCCTTGGGATGATGTGTCAGCAGGCGCACAAGTTCAGCGCCCGTATAGCCACTTGCACCCAAAATCGCGATATTGACCTGCTCAACCATGCTCTCGATCCTCACATAACAAAAGGGCGCCCACCCGGACGCCCCCTTTTCTATACAGAAAAATTCGCTGCTGAAAAATATTGCGCTATGCCGCAATTGTTTTTTGGCCTTGCAAGCAAACCCGTCAGGGCTGCGCTGGTTGTTCCTCCGGCACCTGTTTCACCAGCACAACACGGCATCCGCCATGGGTTTTCTCTAATGCCTTCCGAATAGCCCAGATGCCGGCAGGTATAGTAATTAATATGAGCGCGATGGAATTGGCACTCCCGACATTGCTGGCATCATACCCAAAACGCGCAAACACCACAGTCAACAAAAGAGACAAGAGAAAACCGAAGAAAAACAAAACACAATTCAGCCGCCAAAACATTGACCACCAGATTGATACCACCATCTTCCAGTCGATTTCGACTTCTTCCATGAAAACACCCCCAAATTATTCAAGTCAGCTCAAAGCGGTAGAGAATTATGCCTGCTACCCAGAATATAACTCCCTACGTCACCGAGTTTAAATCCGGCCGGCTTCAGGTCAAGGAGCAACACTGCTTTCACAACAAAAAGGGCCGCCGAAACCGGCAGCCCTTTTGCTGAAGCGTATGTTGTTTCCAGATCAGCGTTTCGAGAACTGGAAGCTGCGGCGGGCTTTGGCGCGGCCGTATTTCTTCCGTTCCACAACACGCGAATCGCGGGTCAGGAAGCCACCCTGGCGCAAGCTCGGGCGCAGCCCCGGCTCGTAATTGGTCAGCGCTTTGGAGATGCCATGCCGCACGGCACCGGCCTGCCCCGACAGACCGCCGCCCGTCACGGTGCAATCCACATCGAACTGATCGGTGCGCTGGGTCACCTCGAAAGGCTGGCGCAGGATCATCCGCAGCACGGGCCGCGCGAAATAGATATCGATATCACGGCCATTCACCGTTACCCGGCCATTACCCGGCTTGATCCAGACCCGCGCGACAGCATTTTTTCGTTTACCGGTGGCGTAAGCACGCCCCTGCGCGTCGATTTGCGGCTCGGCAGTGATTGTCTGGCTTTCGTCAGGGGTTTCAACTGCAATGTCGGCAGCGTTTTCTTCCTGCTTTTCGGCCAATGCCTCTTTCAGGTCTTCAAGACCTTTCTTTTCTTCCGCCATGATTTACTGACCCCTTGCGTTCTTGGCGTTCAATGCGCGGAAATCGACTTGTTCGGGCGATTGCGCCGCGTGCGGATGCTCGGCTCCTGCATAAACCCGTAAATTGCTGAGCTGCTGCCGACCGAGCGGGCCGCGCGGCAGCATCCGCTGCACCGCCTTGGTCAGCACCCGCTCCGGGTGCGCGCCATCAAGGATCTGATGCGCCTTGCGCTCCTTGATGCCACCGGGATAGCCGGTATGCCAGAAATAGGTTTTATCGTCACGCTTGCGCCCGGTCAGCTTGACCTTGTCCGCATTGATCACGATCACATTGTCACCGCAGTCAAGATGCGGTGTATACATCGGCTTATGTTTGCCCCGAAGCCGCGTGGCGATGAACGCCGCCAGCCGGCCCAGCACAACATCTTCCGCGTCGATGAGCAGCCATTTCTTCTCGATATCGGAAGCTTTGGCGGAATAGGTTGTCATTACGTTTCTCCAAGACCCTCGATCCCATGGGGAATGGCGGCGGAGTATGGTCAAAAAAAAGCCGATGTCAACCGAATTATTCTGAAATAACAGCGCAAAAACAATCAGTTACAAATACGGTACTATAATACCTCGATTGCCGGGCGCAGGCCGCATGCCTGTTCTCGTCCAGTTTGTATCCAAAAACGCTGATATGATCGCCGCCCGGATTGCCCTATGCTCCTGTTTACGCTTTGCACTGCAACGGTTGGAGTATGAATATGACCGACTATTCAGATGCGTTTCTTGCCGACATCTTCGCGGCAACCCGCCATATTGCGGTTGTCGGGGCGAGCCCCAAGGCAAACCGCCCCAGTTTCGGGGTGATGCGCTTTCTGCTGGACCGGGGGTATGAGGTCTATCCGGTCAATCCGGGCGTCGCGGGCCAGAAGATCCTCGACAGGCCTGTTTACGCCACGCTCAGCGATATACCGGCGCAGATCGATATGGTGGATATCTTCCGGCAATCGGATGCGGTCGGGCCGATCGTTGAAGAAAGTATCGCGATCGGCGCCAAATTCGTCTGGATGCAACTGGGCGTCATCAATGTTCAGGCCGCAAGGCAGGCGGAAGCGGCCGGGCTGAAAGTCGTGATGGACCGCTGCCCCAAAATCGATCTGCCGCGGGTCGCGCATCTGCTGCACCGCAAGGCAAACTAACAATCCTGTTAAACTGCCGGGCGATTGCGATAGGATCATCCCCGCAATCAATGCCCGTCCGAAGGCACAATCAACCGAAAAGACAATAGATGCTCAAGATGCTCAAGGATTACGCCCATGACTGACTCTGACTACGGATTCGATACATTGTCGATACATGCGGGCGCGGCGCCCGATCCCACGACCGGTGCGCGGGCGACGCCGATCTATCAGACGACCTCCTATGTATTCCAGGATGTCGATCATGCCGCCGCTTTGTTCAATCTGGAACAATTCGGGAATATTTATTCGCGGATCGGCAATCCGACCAATGCGGTTCTTGAAGACCGGATTGCCGCGCTTGAAGGTGGCACCGCGGCGCTTGCCGTGGCATCGGGCCATGCTGCGCAGTTGATTGTTTTCCACACATTGCTGTCGGCGGGCGATGAATTCGTCGCCGCCAACAAGCTGTATGGCGGCTCGATGAACCAGTTTGCCCATGCCTTTGCCAAGATGGGCTGGCATGTCAATTGGGCCGATGCGGCCGAACCCGAAAGTTTCCGCGCCGCAATCACACCGAAAACCAAGGCGATCTTTATCGAAAGCCTGGCAAATCCGGGCGGCGTTGTTTGTGATATTGCCGCGATCGCGAAGATCGCCGACGAGGCCGGCATTCCCCTGATCGTCGATAATACCCTTGCGACCCCCTATCTGTGCCGCCCATTCGATCATGGCGCGCATATCGTGGTCCACAGCGCGACGAAATTTCTGGGCGGGCACGGCAATTCGGTGGGCGGGCTGATCGTCGATGGCGGCCGCTTCGACTGGTCGAACGGCAAATTCCCCACCCTGTCCGAACCCAATGACAGCTATCACGGTATGAAGCTGCATGAGACGTTCGGCGATATCGCATTCGCGATTGCCTGCCGCACGTTGGGGCTGCGGGATCTTGGCCCTGCCCTTGCGCCGATGAATGCATTTCTTCTGCTGACCGGTATCGAGACATTGCCGTTGCGGATGCGCCGGCACTGCGACAATGCGCTGCAGGTGGCGCGCTTTCTTTCCGCGCATGAGGACGTAGAATGGGTGTCCTATGCCGGACTACCCGACAGCCCCTATCGCGCGCTTGCGGAAAAATACCTGCCGCAAGGTGCCGGCGCTGTTTTCACATTCGGCGTCAAAGGCGGCTATGCTGCGGGAACCAAACTTGTCGGTCGGGTCAAGCTTTTGAGCCATCTTGCAAATGTCGGCGATACCCGGAGCCTGATCATTCATCCGGCGTCGACGACCCATCGTCAACTCGAAGAGAAAGAGGCGATTGCGGCCGGCGCGGGGCCCGAGGTCGTGCGGCTTTCAATCGGTATCGAGGACCCCAAGGACATCATCGCCGATCTCGCGCAGGCCTTGTCGGGCAGCTAGTCATGCATATCGTCGCCCCGCTTCCACACTATCTTCCCATAGAGAGGTGATCGTTGAATAAACGCGTTATCTGGATTGCGGGGGGCGTTGTCCTTGGCGTTGCCGCACTGGCCATATTTGTTCTGATCATTACGGGCAACGGCGATGAGACGCAGCTAATCGCCAGCGGCCGCATTGAGGGGCGGCTGACGACGCTAAGTGCCAAATCACCTGCCGAAATCGACGAGATCTTTGTCGATGAGGGGATGTTTGTCGAGCGTGCGCAGCCGCTTGCCCGTCTTGAGGACCCCACACAGCGCGCCCGGGTCGCAGCCGCGCGCGAGCAGCTTGCCGCCTTGCGCAAGAAGCAGGAGGGGCTGACGATCGAGCTTCAGGCGCTTGAGCGGCAGACCGATCTGCAGATCGCACAGGCGAAGGTCGCGCTGAGCGAGGCAACCTCCCGTGTCACGCGGGCGGAGGCGGATTACGCACAGGCCAAGCGCGATTTCGAACGCTATCAGAAGCTGGCGCAAAGCAATGTTATCTCGCAGCAGCGGATGGAGGAAGTGCGGTTGCGTGAAACGATGAGCTTCGAGGGGTTGAAGGAGGCCGAGGCCGTTCATAACCGCGCGCAGAAGACGCTCCAGCTTGCGCAATTGCAAATTGATTTCATTGCCGCCAAACGCGCGGAACTTGAATCATTGACCCGCGAGATCGGACGCGCCGAAGCCGCATTGACCGAACAGAAATCCTATGTCGACGCCTTCAGTATCGAGAGCCCGCTCAGCGGTACAGTATTGGCCAGAATGATCGAAATCGGCGAACGGGTGAATGCGGGCACGCCGCTTTTCACGCTTGTCGATCTCGATAAGCTGTATGTGAAAGTCTATATCCCCGAACCCGATATTGGCAAAATCACCTTAGGCCAGCCAGCCCGGATTCAGGTGGATTCTCATCCTGATCGGTTTTTTAGCGCAAAAGTGAGCAAGATTGCGCAACAGGCTGAATTTACGCCAAAAAATGTCGAGACGCGGGAAGAGCGGGTGAAGCTTGTATTCGCCGTTGAACTGTCACTGACCGAGAATCCGGGTGGTATTTTAAAGCCCGGCATGCCGGCCGACGGGATTATTGATCTGGCGTCCGCTGACGCGCAAAACAGTCCAGATTGAGCTTACTTGCCACCCACGGCTGCGCAAGACCCGCAGGATATGATCCTGCACTGTTGGAAGGGTTGCTAACTTGTCCATGACGGAGGTGTCGGAACAAAGCCTTGACCCGGCCAAAGGGACAGACAAGGCGCTGCCTGTCATAGCGGTCGATGATTTGCACAAAAGCTATGGCCGAAAGCGGGTGAAGGCGGTCGATGGCCTGTCATTCCGCGTCGAAAAGGGAGAGATTTTCGGGCTGCTCGGTCCCGATGGCGCGGGCAAGACAAGCGTTATTCAAATACTTGCGGGTGTATTGAGCGCAAATCGCGGCGCAGCCCAGGTGGCCGGCATCAATTGCTTGCGCGCGCCTGAACGGGTGAAGCGGCTTATCGGCTATATGCCGCAAGGGCTTGGCCTTAACCTGTATGACAGCCTGTCGGTTGCCGAGAATATCGAATTCTTCCGCCAGTTGCGGCAGGTGCCGGCCAGCCAGTTTTACGAAAACCGCGACCGCCTGCTCGACATGACCCGGCTATCGCCTTTTCTGGATCGGCCGGCGGGCAAATTATCGGGCGGCATGCGGCAGAAGCTGGCGCTGATCTGCACGCTTGTCCATCTGCCTGATATTCTGCTGCTTGATGAGCCGACAACCGGTGTCGATCCAATCTCGCGGCGCGACTTCTGGACAATTATCCATGATCTGGTGGCCGAGCGCGCCGTCACCGTATTGCTGACCACCTCCTATATGGATGAGGCAGAGCGATGCCATGAGGTTGCACTGATGCATGCGGGGCGTGAAATCGCAAGCGGCGAACCCGAGCAGCTGATCGCGGAAATGGGGGCTGTCAATATCGCGCTGCGCTGCGCGGAACCCGAGCGGCTGCTCAACCTCGTGCGCCGATGGCCCGAGGTCGAGAATGCCGCGCTGTTTGGCAGTGAAGTCCGCTTGATGGTGACCGACCCGGCATTTGATCTTGACGCTGCATTGCACGCGGCCGACATCACCGACTTCACCCAAAGGCGGAATCCGGCGGGGCTTGAGGAAGTGTTCGTGCATGCCCTGCGCCAGCCGGAAAATGGCGTTGGCAGCGGGCCGGACGGGACTGTGCCACAGTCCGGCCTGACCGATACCGACGCGGATGAGAATGGACTGAGCCTGAGCAAATCCGCCCGCGCGGGAAGCGATGGCGAACATGCGGTGGTGACCGAAGGGCTGACTTGCCGGTTTGGCGACTTCACTGCTGTCGATGCGGTAAGCCTGTCTGTCAGGCGCGGTGAGATTGTGGGATTGCTCGGCCCGAACGGTGCCGGCAAGACGACATTGATCAAAATGCTGTGCGGTTTGTTGCCGCCGAGCGAAGGGCGCGCCGAGGTGGCCGGGTATGAGGTGACACGCGCGGCCCACCCGCTCCGCTTCGAGATCGGCTATATGTCGCAGCGCTTCTCGCTTTACCGGGATTTGCCGGTCGACAGTAACCTGAAACTCTGCGCTGGCCTCTATGGGCTTGCGCCCGCGCAGCGCACGGCGCGGATCGACAGGCTTTTGTCTGAACTCGAACTGTCGGCCTATCGCGACCGTCTGACAAAATCCCTGCCGCTCGGGATCCGGCAAAGGCTGGCGCTGGCCAATGCCCTGCTGCACAGCCCGTCGATCCTGTTCCTTGATGAGCCGACTTCCGGGGTCGATCCGATTGCGCGGCGGCGCTTCTGGAATATTGTGCACCTGCTGGCACGCCGTGAAGGTGTCACCGTTATCGTCTCGACCCATTACATGGATGAGGCTGAACATTGCGACCGGCTTGGCTTCATGCAGCAAGGACGGCTGATCGCGCTTGATACGCCGCAGGCGCTCGCGCAACAGGCTGAACAGCGCGCAGGCCCGCTCGTCACGGTGCGCAGCGACGATTTTGCCCGCTGCTTCGCGGAACTGCGGCCAAGATTCCCCACAGCGATGCTGCATGGGCGACGCATCCAGTGGCAATCGGCAAAGCCGGAAGATGATATGGCGCAAGCACGCCGTCTGCTTGCCGGTATCGCACCGCATGCTGACATCGCCAGCCAGCCCCTGTCCATGGAAGAAACTTTTGTCAGCTTCCTCACATTCGACAGGCAATCCGATGTTTAGCCGCACGATCGCCATTGCCCGCAAGGAAGTGCGCGAACTGCTGCGCGATCCGATCTATCTCGGGCTTGCCTTCGTGGTGCCGATCACCTTGATGCTGCTGCTCGGCTACGGGCTCAGCATGGATGTCAAACATCTGCCGATCGTATTTGTCGATCAGGACCGGACACCGATCAGCCGAGGCTATATCGACGGCTATATTCATTCCGAATATTTCGATCTGGTCGGGGTGACAAGCGAGCCGCGTAGCGCGGAATTGTTACTGCGGCGGGGCACCGCGCGCACCATTATCGAAATCCCGCCCGACTTCAGCCGCAAGTTGTTGGCGGGCGAGCAGGTGGCGCTCGGGGTGACCGTGGATGGTTCCTTTCCGACGCGCGGCAGCGTCGCTGTGGGGTATGTCAGTGCAGTTAATGCGCTTTATAATCAACAGCTTATCACGGATTTTTTAGCCACGCGGGGGCTGCGCGATACAACGATCGTGCCGGTGCAGATGGCGTTGTCGGTCTGGTACAATCCGTCGCTTGAAAGCAAGAATTTCATCGTGCCGGGAGAGATGGTCATCATTCTGATGCTGTTTCCGGCCTTGCTTGGCGCATTGCTGATCGTGCGGGAGCGCGAAATCGGCACGATCTTCAACCTGTTTGCGGCACCCGTGCGCCGGTGGGAAATTATCGCGGGCAAGGCGCTGCCCTATATCGGGGTCGCCTTTCTGGATTACCTGATCCTTTTCTTCATGAGCGTTTATCTGTTCCAGGTGCGCTTTATCGGCAGTTTCCTTGTCGTAACGGGTGGTGCCCTGCTCTATTCCGCCTGCACGATCGGGGTCGGGCTTCTGATTTCGATCTTCACCCGCAGCCAGCTTGCGGCGATGCTGCTGACATTTCTTGTCACCGTGACCCCGGCGGTTAATTTCTCGGGCTTTCTTGCACCTGTCGCAAGCCAGGATGCGGTGGGCCAGTTCATCGCCCAGCTGATCCCGGCCACCTACTTCATGGAAATCGTGCGCGGCAGCTTCCTCAAAGGTCTGGGCTTTGCGTCCTACTGGAGTGATTTGCTGGCAATGGCGGGCTACACGGCGGTGATTTACGCGATTGCCTGGGCCGGGCTGCGCAAGAGGATCGGCTGATGCTGTCACGTCTTTCCGCAATGATCGTTAAGGAATTCGGCGAGCTGCGCCGTGATATTCCGATTTTGCTGATCCTGATCTGGGGTTTTACCGGCATAATCTATTCCGCAGGTCATGCGATCTCGATGGAGATCCGCGACTATCCGGTGGTCGTCTATGACATGGCGCAGAGCCGCACCAGCCGCGAGCTTATCTCCCGGCTGCACAAACCCTATTTCAAGATCGTGGCGCATCTGCGCAATGAAGACGCCGTGGTGCGTTATCTCGATCAGGGCAAGGCGAGCCTCGCCATCATCATCCCGCCCGAATTCGAACGCCGCGTCAATGCGGGCGAAACCGCGCAGTTTCAGATTCTGTCGGACGGTACCCTGTCGATGTCGGCGACCATCGCGGGCGGGCATATCGCAACGATCGCCAGCGAGTTCGGGCTGGAATTGCTGAGCCGCACATCGGCCATGCAGGCGGGCGCGGCGACGGCCCTGCCCCGGGTCGATGCGCGGATCCGCGTCGCCTATAACGCCAATCTCGTCAATGCCTGGTTTTCCGCAATGCTGGAGCTGTTCAATATCACCACCATGGTGGCCGCGCTTCTGACTGCCGCCGCCATGGTGCGCGAGAAGGAATATGGCACCCTTGAACAGTTGCTGGTCAGCCCGCTGCGCCCCGCGGAATTGTTTATCGCCAAGGTCATACCAACGGTTGTCATCGTCCCGCTGCTTGCTTTGGGATCGTTATTCACGATTCTGCAGGGGGTGTTTGATGTCCCGATCCGGGGATCGATCCTGTTGTTCTATCTGGTGTCGCTTGTCTATGTGTTCGCCGCAGCAAGCCTTGGGCTGGCGATTGCGGTTGTGGCGCGCAATGTGGCGCAGGCGATGATGATCCTGCTGCTGTTCCTGTTTCCGATGATGTTTTTATCGGGCGCCTTCACCCCGCCCGAAAGCATGGCGACCTGGATGCGCTATGCCAGCCTGATTTCGCCGATGCGCTATTATCTCGATTTCGGTTATCAGGTCCTGTTCAAGGGCAACGGCATCGCAGAAATCTGGCACGATATTCTGGGTATCTTCGCGGTCGGCAGCGTGATGTTCGGGATTGCCGTGTGGCGATTCCGCCGGCTGATCGCATAAAGATAAAGCGCCCGGCCATCAGCCGATACGGATCAATCGGCGGTGTCGGGAAAGGGGCGCGGTTGCATGCCGGGCGCGAGCAGATCGAAATTGCTCCCCGCTACCTCCTCACCCGTCATTGCAGCCGCCAGATCGCGCATCAGCTCATCGGCGGCCGCCACCGAATAATGCAGCGGATCCCAGTAATTTTCATCACGGGTCGTAAACGGGCTTGCGATCATGAAATCGGCGACGCGCATGTTGGGGATATCGGCCGCAAGACGCGCAATCCGTTGTTTGCATTCAAACCATTCACGCCCCGGAATGCTATCGGCCAATGGGTGCTGCGCCCGGTGATAAGGGGCAAAGAACAGCAGCTTTTGCGTGTCGGCGGGCAATCCGCGCAATAGCTCCGCCAGCATGGGATGCGTCGGGAAAGTCAGCCTGTCGGGGGCGAAATCGCCACCGGCCTTGGGTGCCTGTATATTCAATTCGCGCATTTTCACAAGTGACTGACGGACCTTGCCAAGATCATATTCCGACGGGTCAGGCAGAAAATCAGTGTAACCGTCGCGCCCGTATTTTACCGCGCGCAGGCCCAGCATGGTGGCGAGTTGCCGCCCGGTCTGCTCCAGCGTGAAAAAATCGAAATGATGCAGAAAATCGTTCCAGCGATTTTCATCATACATCCATTCAGGAAACGGGCGCGGGGTGTATTTTTCAAAGCTGTCGCCCGTGCCGCACCAGACAAGATCAACGCCCATGATCAGAAATTGCATCTCCGGGTGATGCCGGCCAAACAGCGCAAGCATCCGGTATTGCTCGTAAGCCGTGGCGCTGTTCATCGCCAGATTGACAAACTTGCCATCAAGCAGCCCATCCAGCATGTCAGGGCGCAGCAATCTGCTTGTCGAGGTGCCGATAATGGCGCTGTCAAAGCGGTCGGCCCGTGCGAGCGCCGGGAACGAAAAGCGCGCATTCGATGAAATTGGCACCCGATCAAGCGGCGGTGAGACCGGCAATGTATCGAAAGGATCCACAATGATGATGAGCGCCATGACCACGAAGGCAAGCGCTGCCGCACCGCAAAAAAACCAGCCTGCGGTCTGCCGCCACTTACGATGATCGCCAGCCTGATCGGATGATGGATCAGAACTGGAAGTAGATGAACTCACTCTGAAGTCCCCCGCCAATCAGTAAAATCATGCCGACAAGCGCCAATGCGGCAAACAGCCCGACCCATCGCGACGGCCGCAGTTGATCGAGAATAAATTTCTGGCTGGTCGGTCCGGCAAACGCGGCGATGCCGCCGGCAATCAGCGCCGACAAAATCAGCGGACTGTCGATTGTGGTGCCGCCACGTCCGTGCAATCCGAACCAGGATTGATAAATCGACCAGGTTGCAGCGAAATCTTCCGTCCGGAACAGGATCCATGAGGCAGCAACAAACCCCATTGTGCAAACCCAGCCAAGCAGCGCCGGCATGCGCAGGCCAAGATGCCGCCACAACCCGTTAATCCCCACCGCAAGCCCATGTGCGCCGCCCCACACGACATAACTCCAGGCTGCCCCGTGCCACAGCCCGCCAAGCAGCATCGTCAGGAAAGAATTACGCATCTGGACAAGGATTCCGCCGCGATTGCCGCCAAACGGGATATAGAGATAGTCACGCAGGAACCGGCTCAATGTCATATGCCAGCGGCGCCAGAAATCCTGGATCGAGGTGGCACGATAGGGTGCATTGAAATTGATGGGCAATAGAAAGCCGAACATCAGACCAAGCCCGATCGCCATGTCGGAATAGCCCGAAAAATCAAAGTATAGCTGCAAAAAATAGGCATAGGTGGCAAGCCATGCCTCCCCCAGATTCAGCGTACCGCCCTCAAGCACGCGATTGAACATCGGACTGCCAATCCGTGCCGCAACATCGGCAATCAGCACTTTTTTGCCCAGCCCCACCAGAAACAGCATGCCGCCACGCGCCAGTCGTTCTTCCAGCCCCGGGCGGCGCGGATCAAGCCGGAATTGCGGAATAATCTCGTTATGGCGGACGATGGGGCCTGCGACGAGTTGCGGAAAAAAGGAGACAAACAGCAGATATTCACGGAAGCCATGCACAGACACGGATTTCCCGTCCCGTGCCGCACGGTGTAAATCGACGGCATAGGAAATTTGCTGAAAGGTGTAAAAGCTGATCCCGAGCGGCAGGATGATACCAATCGGCTCATCGGACCAAAGTCCGACAACAGCCAGCGTCCCGGCAATGAAATCGGCATATTTGAATATGCCGATAAGCAGCAGATTAAACAGCACTGCAATGAGCGGCAAGGAGCGGTGCATCCCGGCACCCCCGCCACTGCGCGCGAACCAGCGCAGCAGCAGCCAGTTGCCGACAGCCGAACCAAACAGCAATGGCAGAAACCGGATATCCCAATAGCCATAAAAAAGCAGCGACGCGGCAATCAGACACCATTGCCGTGGCCGGTTATGCGCAGCCAGCCGGTAATAGACAAGCAGTGTGGCGGGCACGAAAAGCAGGATGAATATTTCGGAATTGAACAGCATATAGGGCGATTACACCGCAAGCTCGCCTGCCGCGCGCATGCGGGCGATCCCCTCGGCAAACCCGATCGGTGTAAAACCAAGCCGCCTGGCAGCGGGTGTGACGTCAAAATCCTTATCTTCGGTCAGCCGCCTGACCTCGTCAGGACCGATTGTCGGCAGAAACGGCAAGATAGCTGTCAATGGCGCCGCAAACCCAAGCAAGCTGGCGGGTACGGCAATTATGCACGGTCGGCGGCCGACCGCCTCTCCGCAAATAGTGACAATTTCGCGATAGGATAATGCTTGTCCGCCCGGCAAGGTTATCGGACCTTCCCCCACATCCTTGCAGGCGGCGGTGCAGGCCGCGCGCGCGACATCATCGCGGTGAACCGGCTGCATCAATGCCTGTCCGCCAAGCGGCAGTGGCAGCACCGGCAGTTTGCGGATGAGACCGGCAAGCCGCCTGATATTATTGTCCTGGCCGCCATAGATCATTGTGGGATGAATGATCAGCCCGTTTCCATGCGCATCCCGATGGGCGTCTTCCGCATCGCTGACATCGGCTGCCTTTTGATCGGGAAAGCGGGTGAATTTCCGTGTTGAACCAAGCGTAATCAGCCGCGTTCCTGACGATGGCAGCGCCGCGATGATATTGCGTGTATAGCGCGCATGCGCCGCATTGATAACGCAATCCACATCCTCAAGTGCGGCCTGTAGCTGTGCCTTGTCACCCCCTGCATCAGCCGTGCGGAATATGATGCCAGCAGGTGATGAATTCACCGCCGTACGGGCAATGACAATAGTCATGTAACCGGCATCGCGCAGCTGCGCTGCGATGACTTTCCCTGTATTGCCGGTGCCGCCGATGACAGCGACTTTTTTCCAGTTAAAATTCATTAATGAAACTAGTCAAAAACTTAACCAACAAAAACCTAGGTAAATTTTGCTTTTCGTTAGGACCAGTTACATACTGCGTACCCCATACTGATAGCAATTGACCATGTGATCGCTCATAGATGCTGCCGGCATTCTTTTCTTCTCTTCTCGTTCAGGCTGGCGCGTTGGCGTTATCGCTGTATAGCGGGTTCACAAATAGACGTCAGTTTTTTTGGTGGATGTTGGCGCTTATCGCTGCGGCTTTGGCGACGACCACTCTTGTGATCCTTTCTATTGACCGGGACGCACCAATTTTTTCCGGTCCATTATCCGGACTTTATGCCGCGCTATACCTTGTTGTTTCCGTTGGGGTTTTTGCGCTCGTTATTCAGTTAAGACAGCTTAACGCCGGGGCGGGCGGCATTGCCGCGGATATGCTTACGCAACTTTCGGGGATTCTCGATGCCTCGCCAATTCCATTTGTTATAACGCGTCTGGCTGATGCGCATATCGTCTATGTTAACGCGGCGGCGTGCCGCTTATTCGCCGCATCGCGCGAACAGATGCTCGGCGCTGATATCGGGCGATTTTTTCCCGATCAAGAAGGATTTGAAGGGCGTCTGACAGTTGCCAGACAACATGAGTCCTACGCACATCAGGATGTTACCTATGTAACGCTTACCGGCCAGACCCTGCACGCACGCAGTTCGGGTACAAAGCTTACCATCGATAATCAGGACCATATGCTGAGTTCGATCATCGATGTCTCGACTGAGAAACAGGCGGAAGCGGATCTGAAAGACAGTGAAGGCAAATTCAGCGCCTTGTTCTACCAATCGATCGTCGGCATCCAGATCTTTAAGCCCGATGGGGAAATCGAGGCAGTCAACCCGGCGTTCGAGCAGCTTTGGGGGATCAAGTTCGACGAAATTCGCGACTATAACATACTGAAAGACCCGCAAATCAGGGCCATTGACGGGGATGATATCGACAAGCTTTTTGCCGGTCAGGAATTGATCGATTTTCCCACGATCACCTACGAGATGAGCTTTCCCGAGCAAAAACCCAGCATCAGCCGGACGATTTCACCGCGCGCTTTTTCCATCAGGAATGAGCGTGGCGATATCACCCAGATTGTCGTCATGCATCTGGATATAACCGAACGGGCAAAGGCAGAAGAACAGCTCAAACAAGCCCAGAAAATGGAAGCGTTCGGGCAACTTACAGGCGGCATCGCACATGATTTCAATAATCTTCTGGCGGTCATTCTGGGCAATCTGGATCTGGCGGCGGATCAGCGTCGTGACGATGCCGATCTTGCACGGCTGCTTGAACCCGCCATACGGGCGAGCGAGCGGGGTGCGGAACTTGTGCAGCAATTGCTGGCATTTTCGCGCCGGCAACCCTTGCAGCCACAGCCGATAAAGCTTCAGGAAAACATCCTCGACATGATCGGCATCCTGCAGCGGACATTGGGTGAGGATATCGAGATTGGCACGAAATTCAGCGATGGCGGCGCCGAATGTATGGCCGATCCCGCGCAGCTCGAAAGCGCCCTGCTCAATCTGGCGGTCAATGCCCGGCACGCCATGCCGCAAAATGGCAAGCTGACGATCGAAACGGCCGAAGTCTGGCTCGACGAACATTATGCGGCCACACGGTTCGAGGTAACGCCAGGCCCCTATCTCATGCTCGCGGTGAGCGATACAGGGATCGGCATGCCACCCGATGTGGCGGCACGGGCATTCGATCCGTTTTTCACCACAAAGGGCAATAGCGGGACCGGGCTCGGGCTCAGCATGGTCTACGGGTTTGCAAAACAGTCAGGAGGACATGTCGCGATTTATAGCGAAGAGGGCCATGGGACAACGGTCCGGCTATACCTGCCGAAGGCATCCCATGAGGTGCAACTTCCCCGGCCTGAAACCGGCGATATATCGGCCGCCGTCGCGGGAACGAAACTGCTTGTTGTCGAAGATGATGACGATGTGCGCGATCTGACGGAGACTTTGCTCAAGAGCCTTGCCTGCCACCCTGTGTTGGCGTCTTCCGGAGCGGAAGCCCTGGCTATGCTTGGGCAATCAGGTCCGTTCGATGTGCTGCTGACCGATGTCGTCCTGCCGGGCGGATTGAGTGGTGTCGATATCGCGCGTCAGGCTGAACGGCTGCAACCGGGTATCAAGGTGATGTTCATGTCCGGCTATACCGAAAATGCGGTGATTCATCATGGCAAGCTCGATGAAGGGGTCATCCTGCTGCAAAAGCCCTTCCGCCGGGCGGATATGGCGCAGAAACTGACCGAGGCGTTGACGTAGCCGCGCGTCACACCCCGCAGCCATGCATCAGCCAGGCGCGGTACCTGGCTCAAGCGCACGTCCGCTACGCCATTGCCGCACTGCCCGCATCTGGATCAATGTGACGCTCAGCAAAAGCAAGGCGCCAAGCTGGTGCAAGATGGCGAGCTTGAACGGAACAACCGCAATCAATGTCCAGATGCCCAGTGCGAACTGCCCTGCAACAACACATGCTGTCAGCAGGATGCTTGCTTTCACCCGCCCCGGTACATGCGCCCGGAAACCTGCCAGCAGGCTCCATAATGCGACGAGCGCGATAATCGCCGCCATCACCCGATGATTGAATTGCACCATGGTGATGTTTTCGAACAGATTGAGATAGGCAGGCGTTTCGAGCCACAGCCCCTTGGGTATCCAACGGCCATCCATCAGCGGCCAGCTATTATAGGTCAGACCGGCATCAAGCCCCGCGACAAGCGCGCCCAGCAGAACCTGCAAGAAAACCAGCAGGCAAAGCAGTTTCGACAGCCAGATAAGTGATCCGCTGCCCGCAACTGTGATCTGCGTACGGTTCGCCTTGCTGCCATGCAGGTAACCAAGCGCGATCCAGAAAATATAGCCATAAAGGAAAAACGCCATTCCCAGATGCGCGGCCAGCCGGTACTGACTGACATCGACCCGGTCGACAAGCCCGCTTTTGACCATGTACCAGCCCAATGCACCCTGCGCACCGCCAAGCGCGAACATGGTCAGCATGTGGGGGATATCCCTTGCGCTGAATCGTTTGCGCCACAGGAAATATAAAAACGGGACCAGAAACAAAACGCCGGCCATCCGCCCCAGCAGCCGGTGCAACCACTCCCACCAATAGATACGCTTGAATTCGGCAAGGCTCATGCCTTTGTTGATCCGCGTATATTCCGGGATCTGCTTGTATTTCGCGAATTCCGCTTCCCAGGACGGCTGATCCAGCGGAGGTATGACACCGGTCACAGGCTGCCACTCGGTTATCGACAGCCCTGAATCGGTCAGCCTTGTTGTCCCGCCAACCACGACGATCAATGCGATAAATCCGCATAAACAGAACAACCACCGCGCAATATCGCGTTTTGGCGGGATTATCTGCAATTCCTGGGCGAACATTCGATCGGGGCGGCGGCTCATCACGGGTTTCCCTGGTGGTGGCGGGGCCTCAGTGCTGGACGCTCGGGGGTTAAATATGCCATGTGCTTGCCGGGATCAGGCGAGCCGGATTGACGCGCGGCCCCTGACGTAATGCCGTCTGATATTAAAGCGAGCGGGAGATAATGCCGGTCAGAACACGTAAATTGCTGGGAACCTTCCTGCTGATCGTCTGGATGACCGCCTATACGCTGGGCTGCATGCTGATCGGTGTTCACTGGCTACCTGACAATCATTGGGCGCGTTTGCTTTTCTATCCCCTGGCCGGAATCCTGTGGGTATTCCCTGCGCGGCCGCTTTTCATCTGGATGCGGGGCGGCTGAGCGATCCGCGAGAAGATGGTCGGAGCGGCGGGATTCGAACCCACGACCCCTTGTCCCCCAGACAAGTGCGCTACCAGGCTGCGCTACGCTCCGACATTCTGTGCGACGCGCGTCGATTGGGCCGCGAGTCGCGAAGGCGCGCACTATAGCCGCCGCATTCGGACGCGGCAATCGCTAGTCTTCCATCAATCAGGAATAAGTTGCGGTTTTGTCGTCAGCCCCCAAGGCAGCCCCGCTGACAGCCTTCGTATCAGGTGATTACGCGCCCCGTCTGATCTAGTCGCCAAGTGTGCGCAGCGCCCTTGCGATCGCTTCAAGATCGGTCAGGGCATTTTCAATGGCCGCCCGGTTAGCCGGCGAAATGCCGGCTTGTGATGCGGCAGCCACGGCAGCCATGGCAGATGGTTCAGCAGCGCCCACCGGCGCGGGCGCGATCAGCGGCAATTGATCGCCGCCATCTGTTTCCGTTCCGCCGCCTTCGTGCGGATTTGTTGCGGACGAGGTGAGAGCTGAAGGCTCAGACAGCGGCGCACGATCGTCATTTGCGTTCCGGGTGTCTTCCGCCTCGAAAGTATCTGCCGTCCCGGGGGAATTGGCCGATCGGCCGATATCGACAACAAAGCGTTGCCCCTTTTCTTTCAGAACCTTCTGGACGCCCTTGATCGTATAGCCATCGCTATAGAGCAGAATCCGAATGCCGCGCAGCAGATCGATATCGCCCGGTCGGTAATAACGCCGGCCGCCCGCGCGTTTCATCGGTTTGATCTGACTGAATTTGCTTTCCCAGAAACGCAGGACATGCTGCGGAACATCAAGTTCCGCTGCTACCTCACTGATCGTCCGGAATGCTTCTGCAGATTTCGCCACGTCCTGCTCAGCGCGTTCCGTCCGCATCGTCATCACCTGATGCAGGCGTCTTGTTGATGTGATCCTTCAAAACATGCGAGGCGCGGAAGGATAATACCCGCCGCGGCGCGATCGGCACTTCCTCACCGGTCTTGGGATTACGGCCGATGCGTCCACCCTTTTCGCGGACCGAGAATGTTCCGAAGGAGGAAATTTTGACGGTGTTCCCCGCCACCAGCTCATCGCAAATCTCAGCGAGAATGGATTCGACCAAGGCCGAGGATTCATTCCGGGAAAGCCCGACTTCCTGATAAACGGCTTCGCACAGATGTGCCCGCGTCACTGTGTTCATGCTATTCTTCCAGAGGGCGCCATAGATTGAATATGACTAACAGTTTGCGTCAGAAAAGGCGGAAATGTCAAAGCGATACACGCCTTGTTTCATGATGTTTATGATGATTTTTCCCGCAAGTGTCGCAAAATTACGTCGCCTGGCGTTCGGCATCTACAGCAAAGCACCTACCAGCGTACAAGCGTGGCGCCCCAGGTAAAGCCGCCGCCCATTGCTTCCATCAACACCAGATCGCCTTGCTTGATGCGGCCATCGCGCAGGGCGCAATCGACCGCAAGCGGAACAGATGCCGCCGACGTATTGCCATGTAAAGCAACGGTTTGCACGACACGCTCTTCAGGAACCCCGAGCTTTTTTGCCGTCGCATCGATGATCCGCTTATTGGCCTGATGCGGCACGACCCAGTCGATATCGTCGGCACCCAGACCATTTGCTTCAAGCGTTTCGCGGACGACCGCTGCCATATTGGTCACCGCATGCCGGAAAACCTCACGCCCGTTCATGCGGACATGACCGGTCGTTCCGGTCGAAGACGGCCCACCATCCACATACAGCATGTCATTGTACCGACCATCCGCATGCAGATGGGATGACAGAATACCGCGATCATCGGCTGTGCCATTTCCAGGGCGGGCAGACAACACAAAGGCCCCTGCCCCGTCCCCGAACAGGACGCAGGTGGTCCGGTCTTCCCAATCCAGGATTTTCGAAAAACTCTCCGCACCGATCACAAGCGCATTCCGAAACTGCCCGGCTTTCAGGAAATTATCGGCGACCGACAAGGCATAGATGAAGCCCGAACACACTGCCTGAATGTCGAATGCCGCGCCTTTTGTGACGCCAAGCGCGGCCTGCACACGGGTTGCGGTTGCGGGAAATGTCTGATCGGGTGTTGCTGTCGCCAGAACGATCAGATCGATCTCCTCGGCAGCGATGCCCCCAGCCTCCAAAGCCTGTTTGGCGGCGGCAATGGCCATATCGGATGTCAATTCGCCATCAGCGACAATATGCCGTTCACGAATGCCGGAGCGTTCGACGATCCAGTCGTCGCTGGTATCGACCATCTGCGACAGTTCAGCATTCGTCAGGGTTTTGGCCGGCAGATAACTTCCGATCCCGGTCACGACCGATCTGATGATACTCACGAAACACCCACCTTTGTGTTTTTCTGTTGCCCTGTTTCGTCTTCTCGCGAAATCTTCACGGCACCCGCACGCGCCTGTGCATATTGTTTCAAATCAGCATCGATCCGGTTGATGATTTTCTGCCGCGCCATTTCAAGCCCGACATCGATGGCGTGGGCGAAGCCGACCTCGTCCGTACCGCCATGGCTTTTGATCACAAGCCCGTTCAGGCCAAGGAAAATGCCGCCATTATGGGCCCTTGGATCGAATTTCTCCTTTAGAAGACCAAAAACGTTTCGCGCAATCAGATAAGCAATCTTGCCCCGCCATGATCCACCAAACGCGTCCGCAAGTGTCTGAAAAATGTCGTTCACCGGATTTG
>OBIC01000076.1_pt1 | contig 48359 bp, 46 predicted proteins | sample 1519831 | NCBI WGS metagenome assembly OBIC01 (sample SAMN03019805, study PRJEB22545) | beach sand metagenome | biome: beach; feature: sea beach; material: beach sand | place: USA: Municipal Pensacola Beach, FL | collected 2010-10-20 | depth 40-45 cm m
GGTAAAGCCGGCTTTGGAAAAGTTGTTCTAACGTTGATAGCGCAGTGTTGATGTCGCCGGCCTGAAAGTTATCAACGGCCTGGATAAGCTGTATTTCTTCTCGCTCCTGAAATTGCTTTTGGAAGGCTGTCTCTGCGCTGACGACTTGAACAGCCAGTTGCATTACAAGCAGTAGTAAGACAGCGGAACTCCGGAAACCGTAGTGGCTACAAGCCGCCGATAAATTGAATATGAAGTTTTTACTTCGGTAGTTTTTTTTCTCGAATAACACGCCAGTATTCGCCGTTTTTTTCAAGGATAATCTGCACCCCGTCCCTCACAGGTCCTCTATTTGCAATATTAACAAGGGCCACGGTTTCCGTCAGCTGATCAATCTCAAATAACAAAGGTTGACTGGCTTCGAGGATTGTAAGTGGCGGGTCTCCCCGGAATGGGATATCAAAAGAGGGACCCTCGCGTTGGATCAACGTTTGCCAGGTTTGGAGCTGTAATTGAATGTTTTCAAGATGATTTTGTGCATTGCTAGCTGTATTGCTCAGAATCACCAGCTTGTCCAAGTGGTCACTTTGTGGCGCTATCAACGACAAAACAGAGGCATAGGTTTGCCGCGATTTGTAAATATACAAACTCTGTAAATTACTGTGGATAGCATGATAGGGGTGACTGGATGTCAGTGCCAGTTCTAGTAGATCAATGGCAGCGTCCAGATCTCCCGCCCGGGCCAGCGCAATCGCTTTGTTATTCATCTGGGTCAAATAAGTTGCGTTTAGGCTCACAGGCTTGGGGCGCGCCAGCAACACCGGTGGCGTTACCGTCGTCAAGGCTGGAATAGTTGAGGGATCAGCGATAGCCCCGTGAACTGCGGATATGAGGCAAAGGCCTGCTACAAATTGAAGTGGCTTCTGGTATATGCCCATGGGAAAGGTTATTTAAAGTAACGACGTCTTTGGAATAAGCAAGCGCTGGGCCCGCTCTTTATGGTTATGAGTGTATGTCAATAGACAGCCGGCGTATAGGTGCAGTAACATTACTGAAATGTTTTGAAGTCGAGGGTTTTTATTCAAATTTTGAGTCTTTTAAGTTTTAAAAACTCACCTTTAAATGAAGAGAACAACTTGAAGGTTAATTGTCAGTTTTATGGTGATTCAACTCTTTAAGCATAAGGACATACAAGCTATTCGAAGTGAACATGTAGAACGGGAAACCAACTGTTTCCCGTTTTCTTTGCGCGGGAGAAATGAAAGTTGGTAAAACCGGCTTTATTAGCACTGGCTGATGGCAGTGTATTTCATGGTGAATCAATTGGTGCTGAGGGCAAATCGATTGGTGAGGTTGTTTTTAATACATCAATGTCAGGGTATCAGGAAATCCTGACAGACCCTTCTTACGCTCGGCAAATCGTAACGCTGACTTACCCTCATATCGGTAATGTCGGCAGCAATAGTGATGATGAAGAATCGAGGCAGGTCTTCTGTGAAGGTTTGGTCATACGCGATTTATCGTTGGTCGCAAGTAACTTCCGAAGTCAGGTCAGCCTGCCCGACTACTTGAAGGAAAACAATGTTTTGGCAATTGCGGGCATAGATACCCGTCGACTCACCCGCCTATTGAGAGAAAAAGGCGCCCAAAATGGTTGCCTGGTCGCTGGCGATAGTATTGATGAGGCTTTAGCACTTGCTGAAGCAAAAGCGTTTCCCGGCCTGAAAGGTATGGATCTGGCCAAAACGGTGAGTACAACAGAAGCTTATATGTGGACTCAAGGCCGCTGGTGCCTGGAGTCTGGTCAACCTGAGCCCCAACCAGCACAAAATTTGCCCCTGCATGTTGTTGCCTATGACTTTGGGGTAAAAAAGAACATTCTCCGCATTCTGGTTGACAAGGGTTGTCGGATCACCGTTGTCCCGGCGACAACCCCTGCCGCTGATGTACTCGCTTTAAATCCGGATGGCATTTTCCTCTCGAATGGCCCGGGCGACCCTGAACCCTGTGGTTATGCGATTGAGGCCATTCAAACACTGTTGGAAACAGATGTCCCCGTTTTTGGGATTTGTTTGGGGCACCAATTATTGTCGCTCGCATGCGGTGCGAAGACCAAGAAAATGAAATTTGGGCATCATGGGGCTAATCACCCGGTACAGGATCTTGTCTCTAAAAACGTCATGATCACCAGCCAGAATCATGGGTTTATTGTTGATGAAGCGACTCTTCCAGACAACTTGGTGGCTACCCACCGTTCTTTATTTGATGGAACTTTGCAAGGTGTGATTCGCACAGATCGACCAGCTTTGAGTTTCCAAGGCCACCCCGAAGCCAGCCCTGGTCCACAGGACATTATTTGTCTATTCGACGATTTCATAGACATGATGAATAAACGAGCGAGTGAGCATGCCTAAAAGAAACGATATCAAAAGTATTTTATTGATTGGGGCTGGTCCGATTGTCATTGGTCAGGCCTGTGAGTTCGATTACTCGGGCGCTCAAGCCTGTAAAGCGCTTAAAGAAGAAGGTTATCGAGTCATTTTGGTGAACTCAAATCCGGCGACCATCATGACAGATCCGGAAATGGCTGATGCGATTTATATCGAACCGATCAACTGGCGGGTGGTCGCGAAAATTATTGAAAATGAAAGGCCAGATGCGTTATTGCCCACCATGGGCGGGCAGACGGCACTCAATTGTGCGTTGGATCTAGAGAGAGAAGGCGTGCTGGAAGCGTTCGGCGTTGAAATGATTGGTGCCACGCGAGAAGCCATCGACATGGCCGAGGATCGGGATAAATTTCGCAAAGCCATGGGTGAAATTGGCTTGGCGACACCGAGAGCATTTATCGCCCACAGTATGGAAGAAGCCCGCCAAGGGCAGGCTCAGATCGGTTACCCCTGCATCATACGGCCTTCCTTTACGATGGGGGGCAGTGGCGGTGGCATCGCATACAATCACGAAGAGTTTGAAGCGATCATCAAACGAGGATTGGATCTTTCACCAACCAACGAAGTACTTCTGGAAGAATCTGTGTTGGGGTGGAAAGAGTATGAAATGGAAGTTGTTCGTGATTGCAGAGACAACTGTATTATTATCTGTTCAATTGAAAACCTTGATCCGATGGGTGTACACACAGGTGATTCGATTACGGTTGCGCCTGCGCAGACACTGACGGATAAAGAATATCAAATCATGCGCAACGCTTCACTTGCGGTTTTGCGCAAAATTGGTGTCGATACCGGTGGTTCAAACGTTCAGTTTGCGATCAACCCGGAAACAGGCGCGATGATCATCATCGAGATGAACCCAAGGGTATCGCGCTCCTCTGCACTGGCTTCCAAAGCCACGGGTTTTCCCATAGCCAAAATCGCCGCTAAATTGGCAGTGGGTTATACTTTGGATGAGCTAAAAAATGATATTACCGGTGGCGCGACACCGGCGTCTTTTGAGCCTGCGATTGATTACGTTGTCACTAAAATTCCTCGGTTCACGTTTGAAAAGTTCCCAAGTGCAAATGCCAAACTGACCACTCAGATGAAATCGGTTGGCGAAGTCATGGCCATTGGCCGGACTTTTCAAGAGTCATTACAAAAAGCCATTCGAGGTCTGGAAATTGGGTCGGACGGTTTACATGAAATACTCCCGAAAGGTTTGAGTGCAGAAGAGCAAGAAAAACGGTTGCGTGAGGCGCTTAGAGAGCCGGGTGACCAACGCTTATGGTACGTTGCAGATGCCTTTCGCCAAGGCTATAGTGTGGAAGACTTATTCCAGACCACGTCAATTGACCCGTGGTTTTTGTCGCAAATTGAAGACTTGGTTCAAGAAGAAAAACAGCTGGAAGGACGGACCTTGGATCAGCTGTCACTGGACAATTTACGCCGGCTTAAACGCAAGGGTTTTTCAGACAGCCGACTAGCCACTTTGCTGGATGCCACTGAAACCTCTGTTCGCGCTTATCGATTGGCTTTGGACGTACGGCCTGTTTATAAGCGGGTCGACACATGTGCGGCTGAGTTTTCCACCAGCACGGCATACATGTACTCAACTTATGAGGAAGAGTGCGAAGCTGAGCCTACAGAGCGAGAAAAAATCATGGTGCTGGGCGGTGGCCCCAACCGTATTGGGCAAGGTATTGAGTTTGACTACTGCTGTGTTCATGCGGCGATCGCCATGCGCGAAGAGGGTTATGAAACCATTATGGTGAACTGTAATCCCGAGACAGTCTCTACGGATTACGATACATCTGATCGTTTGTACTTCGAACCGTTGACCTTAGAAGATGTGCTGGAAATTATTCACGTTGAAAAGCCGAAAGGTGTAATTGTCCAGTATGGAGGGCAAACACCGTTAAAACTGGCTCGTGCACTTGAAGCCGCCGGCACACCGATTATTGGTACGACGCCGGACTCAATTGATCTAGCAGAAGACCGTGAGCGCTTTCAACACATGATTGAAAAGCTGCAATTGAAGCAGCCTCCTAACCGAACCGCCCGTAAGACGGAGGAAGCGCTCAGTCTTGCGTCTGAAATTGGCTATCCTCTGGTTGTACGCCCCTCCTACGTCTTAGGTGGCAGAGCAATGGAAATCGTGCATGATGAAGAAGAACTGTTGCAGTACATGGGCTCTGCTGTCAGTGTTTCTAATGACTCACCTGTGTTGCTTGATCGCTTTTTGGACGATGCCGTCGAAGTCGACATTGACTTGATTCGTGATACGGATAACCAGGTGCTCATTGGTGGCATTATGGAGCATATTGAGCAGGCAGGTGTACATTCGGGTGATTCTGCATGTTCGTTGCCACCTTATACGCTTCCAGAAACATTACAGCAGCGTATCAAAGAGCAAGTTAAGATGATGGCAATAGAGTTGGATGTTGTCGGGTTGATGAATACCCAACTGGCTATTAAAGGCGAGGAGATCTTTGTTCTGGAAGTCAACCCGCGCGCCTCTCGCACAGTACCTTTTGTGTCAAAAGCGACAGGCATCCCACTAGCCAAGGTTGCCGCACGCTGTATGACGGGCAAGACATTGCACCAGCAAGGCGTGGCTTTTGAACATAAACAACGTTATGTATGTGTTAAAGAGTCCGTTTTTCCATTTATCAAATTCCCTGGGGTTGATCCGATTCTTGGACCCGAAATGAAGTCAACCGGTGAGGTCATGGGTGTTGGTAACAGTTTTGGGGAAGCCTTCGCCAAAGCGGCACTGGCAGCGGGTACGATTTTGCCATCAAGCGGCAGCGTGTTTCTTAGTGTCCGGGATGAAGATAAGCAAGGTGCTGTTGATGTTGCTCGCAAATTGGATGACGCGGGTTTTTCTATTGTTGCAACGCGTGGAACGGCTCGGGCGCTTGAGGCGGCTGGTATTCCTTGCAAAATGGTCAATAAGGTCAAAGAGGGGCGGCCGAATATTCTGGACATGTTGAAGAATGATGAAATCAACCTCATTATTAACACGACAGAGGGCAAAACGGCCATTGCCGATTCGTTTTCAATTCGCCGTGAGGCACTCAATAGGCACATTGCATACACCACAACAATCGCAGGGGGCTCTGCAATTTGTTTAGCACTGGGACATTCTGTTTACGATAATGTTCACCAGCTCAAGGAACTACACGAGGACGTGAAATGAATAAAGTACCAATGACTTTAAGAGGCGCTGACAAACTTCGGGAAGAGCTTAATGACCTGAAATCAGTACAGCGGCCTAGAGTTATTCAGGCAATTGCAGAAGCGCGTGAGCATGGAGACTTGAAAGAAAACGCTGAATACCATGCGGCCCGTGAGGAACAGGGCTTCATTGAAGGCAGAATTCAGGAAGTTGAGGGAAAGCTCGCAAATGCCGAAGTGATTGATGTGACCAGCTTGAATGTCAAGGGCAAGGTTGTGTTTGGCGCAACAGTTGAACTATTAGAAATTGAGACCGAAAAAGAAGTGAAATATCAGATTGTTGGGGATGATGAAGCCTCGATAAAAGAAGGTTTAATTTCTGTCAACTCGCCTTTAGCGCGGGCACTCATCGGTAAGTTTGAAGGAGATGAGGTCGAAGTCAAAACACCCAGTGGTCTTAAAGAGTACGAAATTACCCGTATCAGCTATATTTAGCCGAGCAGTTGTAGCGCAGTGATTCAATGGCACTATATGACTAGTTATGTGTTGTTTAATTTCGCCGTAGAATCCGCTGCTTTTCGCGTTGCCAGTCCCGCTCTTTTTCTGTCGCGCGTTTATCGTGTTGGGCTTTTCCTTTGGCAAGGCCAACTTCAAGCTTAACAAGGCCCCGTTTCCAATAGAGCGCAAGAGGCACCAAAGTGTAGCCTTTGCGCTCAACAGCACCAGTTAGTTTATCCAGTTCGCGGCGATGCAATAGCAACTTTCGGGCGCGTTCCGGGGCTGGATGAACATGCGACGATGCAGAGAGCAGGGGGGTAACATGGCAGCCGACTAAGTAGGCTTCATTGTTTTGAATAATTACATATCCATCAGTAAGTTGAACCCGGCCTTCGCGCAGGCTTTTCACCTCCCACCCTTCCAGGGCCAGGCCCGCCTCATATTTATCTTCGATAAAGTAATCGTGCCGCGCCTTTTTATTCAGCGCAATGGTGGCGCTTGGAGCCTTTGACTGTTTTTTTTGTTTTCCCATCGTGCGATTATAAGCGATTTGCTATTTGAAGTTAGGTTAAAAAGTATCCATGCCGCGTTTATCCCGTACCGCACTTGTTGAGCAAAAACCAGAAGCTGTTTTTAATTTGGTGAGTGATGTTGAGTCGTATCCGGAATTCTTGCCTTGGTGCGAATACGGTCAAGTTGAGCCGATTGACAATGGCATTGTGCATGCAACGGTAGGCATCTCGAAAAACGGTTTTAGAAAATCGTTCGTCACACAGAACCGATTGTATCGCCATGAACGCATAGAAATGACGTTAGTCGAAGGGCCGTTTAAATACTTGCACGGATACTGGGACTTCACCCCACTGGGAGTATCCGGGTGTAAGGTTTCTTTATTGTTAGAGTATCAATTTGTTGGCGGAATTTTAGGAGTGATGACCGCACCGGTCTTTAACCGTTTTGCAAACCAGCTGGTCGATGCTTTTTCGCTACGTGCCCAGTCGCTTGGAGATTAAATTACAAATGAAAATAGAAGTCGCCTATGCAACGCCCGCTAAGCAACTGATCCGGGTTCTTGAGGTTTCGGAAGATACACAGGCAGAAGAAGCTGTGCGACTGTCTAAAATTAGCGATGAGTTTCCTGAAATTGATCTAGATAACTTAAAACTGGGTATTTTTGGTAAAGCGATTAGTGGACAGCAGCGATTAAAAGCAGGGGATAGAGTGGAAATTTACCGACCTTTGATTGCAGACCCCAAAGAAGTGAGACGTCGAAAAGCCGCTGAGGCCAAGAGTAACAAGTGATAACAAGTGTTCACTCCATTCTTGAAACTTTTTCCGTTAAAAATCAATGAAATCAGTAGCTTTTTAAAGCACGGTATCTATGGTAGGTTATTCACAACGAGAGCTGATTAACTTGAGAGTTAATTAACCGTCTTAGCTATTGACCAATGAGGAGGCTGATGCTATGCAAATCATTGACTTGGAACCTGCCTATTATCAGACTTACTTTAATTGTTTAGAGGACTGGTCGGATGAAATGAAAGAAGCCGGTGGCCACAAGGCATGCTGGTATGACAAATACAAAGAGAAAGGTTTGCGGGTAAAGTTAGCGCTCAATGAAATTAAGCAGGCGGTTGGTATGATTCAATATTTACCCATTGAGCACTCTGTTGTTGACGGTCATGAACTTTATTTTATTCTCTGTATATGGGTGCATGGACACAAAGAGGGTGTTGGCAATGCACAGGGGCAAGGGATTGGTGAACAGTTGCTGACGGCTGCTGAACACGATGCTGCGAGCAGGGGAGCAAAAGGTATGGCTGCCTGGGGCTTATGGTTGCCTTTCTGGATGAAAGCTTCTTGGTTCAAAAAGCACGGTTATAAAAAAGCAGATAGAGATTCGATTAGCTTACTGGTCTGGAAACCCTTCTCGGAAGATGCGGCTCAACCCTCGTGGGTTCGTCCTAAAAAGTCCGTGCCGACTCGTTCAGGCAAGGTGGTTGTGACGGCATTTATCAACGGCTGGTGCCCATCTCAAAATGTGATTTTCGAACGGGCAAAAAGAGCCTGTTCTACATTTGGCGATAAGGTGCTGTTCGATATCATCGATACTTCAGAAAAAGAAAATTTTTTGGAGTGGGGTATTTCTGATGGTCTTTTTATTGATGGGAAAAAGGTTTTCTCAGGCCCGCCACCCTCATATGAAAAATTAGTTAAAACAGTGGCTAAAAAAGTTAAGAGTTTGCGTTAAGAATTTTCTTCAAGAAATATTAAAAATTTTGTCAAAATTTGCAATATTTAGAACTGTTTTTACTTCCTCAGAGGGGTTTAAAATATTGACTTTGTTTGACTCTCCTGCGTATTCCTTTAAAAGCAAAAGCATGCCAAGCGCTGAACTATCCATGTAAACCGTTTTGTTTAAATCAACAGAAAAATTGAAGTTTCCATTTTCACCTTTTTGGTACGCTTTTCTAAATTCATCATAAATACTGAAGTCAAACTTACCATCAACAAAAACGGTTAACTGGTTTCCTGCTTCGTCGATTTTAGTTGTAATACTCATAGCGGTCTCCGCAATCCTCTAAAATAATTCAATTTCGCCTTCGGCAACGTTTTCTTGTAAGGCAGGTTTGCTTTTTTTGTTCTGTAAAAGTGCTTCTTGGTCGATAAAAAGTTGTGTAGTGGCTTGATGATTATTTTTTTCGCCATTTTCATCGTCTGCAAGGGGGGTACAAATTTTTTCAAGCGACTCGACCACTCTGAGATTTTCATCCATACATAGTGTGATGATCTGATTGGTAATGTCTTCAAACTGAAGTGACCTTATTGCTGCTCCGGTGTCGTGATCCACTTGAGTCGTTAAGACTTCAACATCGCTTAAGCCTATATTGATGGACTCATTGAGCTTTTCAAATCCTGCCATGGTGACACCTACTTTTTCTTTGGAAACAATGGCTGAGTTCATGTCGTGAGAAGCCATGTCTGAAATCACTTTTTTGGCTTTATTTATTTTTTCTTTTGAGCTTAGGATGACACCTCGTATGCTCTCGCTAAAATCATTAGATTTAATAGAAAGTGCTCGAACTTCATCCGCGACAACAGCAAACCCTCTGCCCGCTTCGCCGGCTCGTGCTGCCTCGATTGCAGCATTTAGCGCAAGGAGATTGGTTTGGTCAGCAATTTGCCCCATATCGCTGAGTAGGGTTTCTGCATGCTCCATTTTGTGATTGACGTCGTCAATCATGTAGACCATATCCATACTGTTTCGACTGGTTTTAACAATGAGATCAACAAAGCTTTGTAAGGTGGTGTCAACTGCTTTAAAAAAATGTTGGAAGTCATTAGTGGAAGCCTCTGATTCATCCGTATTTTGAAGGAGTTGAGAGAGCGTTACTTTTTGACGGTTTGTTTTGTCATTGATGCCAGAAAAACTGTTCGACATCTCCTCAACTGCGTCACGCAGTATGCTTTTGACCCGGTGCATATCAGCGTGATTGCTTTCCAAGGTGCTTTTTATTTGTGCGCAAAAATGTGCCACGGCGTTATGCAGCGCTTCTGTATCGCTGTCGAGATCTGGTTTACTTTGTTCTTCAGCCGTTATTTTTTGATGTTTTTTTAAGAGAAACAATGAGCTTAACCAGGCAATTGAAGCGGTCACCCATAGCGTGAAGGGAATGGTATGTACTGGCTCCGCGTGACTCATTTCTGAAAAAATCGCGGATAAGGTGAATAGGACGGCCAGAATCAAAAATATATTATGCTTTTTATTCACAGGGTACCCTAAGCTTTTCATGCATTTTTAACGATTAAACATAAGGTTTGACTGATTACGAATTAATCAGTACCAACCAAGTTTTACATTTTTTATTAGCGGTAGAAAGCAACTTAGCTAAAGCGACTATTTTGATTTTCTGGGAGCGGGGAGTGATATCAGGTGTTATTTGTGCTGAGTAGTTTCATTCTCACTGGGCCATAAACAAACGCCCTTCTCGTGCATTTTACTCAACCAGCTATTGTGTTGGGTAATTTCAGTGTGTTGTGCTTTGATGACTTTTAAACGTCCTCGTTTTTTACGGCTCTTAGTTAGCAGAGGGTTTATGACAGTTTCTGTGGCTTTTGGAGGCTCTAGCGTTAAGTCATTTTGTCCACCCGTCATTGCGAGATAAACATCGGCAAGGATTTCTGCATCCAGTAAAGCGCCATGGAGGGTGCGGTGTCCGTTCTCGATTCCAAGACGTTTACACAATGCATCGAGACTGGCTCGCTGGCCTGGGTACATTTTCCTGGCAAGCGCCAGTGTATCGAGAATACGGCAGCGCTCTTCGATATCAAACGGAATGGATAACATGCCTAACTCATGACGGATAAAGCCGACATCAAAGGCAGCATTGTGGATGATCAATTCTGCTCCATCGATGTAGCTGATAAAGTCGTCGATCACATCATTAAATCGTGGTTTATCGACCAGGAATTCATTGGTGATGCCGTGGACTTCAATCGCCTCAGCATCAATTTCTCTGTCTGGCTGTAAATACTGGTGGTAATTGTTGCCTGTCAAACGGCGATCTATCAGTTCAACACATCCCAGTTCGATGAGTCGGTGCCCTTCTTTTGGGTCGAGCCCTGTTGTTTCCGTATCAAGAACAATTTGTCTTGTGTTTTCAGCCATTAGAGAGCCTTTTTACTGTTTAGCATACGGTCAATAGCGGTGGTTGCCAGGCTGTCCACTCTCTCGTTATCAGGGTGACCGCTGTGGCCTTTTACCCATCGCCAGTGTATTTGATGTTTTTGTGTGGCGTCATCCAGTCTTTGCCATAAGTCCACATTTTTGACAGGTTTTTTGTTGGCAGTTTTCCATCCGTTTTTTTTCCAGTTATGGATCCACTGAGTGATGCCTTGCATGACATATTTTGAGTCTGTGCTCAGCTCAATCTGACAAGGCCTTTTTAGCGCTTCAAGTGCTTGAATAATAGCCATGAGTTCCATGCGATTGTTGGTCGTATCTTCTTCATAGCCAGATAACTCTTTTTCATGTTCCTGGAAGCGAAGTAACGCGCCCCAGCCACCGGGACCAGGGTTTCCTCGGCAAGCGCCGTCGGTAAAAATTTCAGTCTTTTTCATGTTGAGGATAATGGCAGCGTGCGGCTTTTCGCGCAGTTTCTGTGAACGAGTCTTTAACAGCTTTCCGCCTTCTTTGCCAAGTTTGATGACTAGGCGTCATCGGTTTTGTTTTTTTACAAGCAACAATCATATGTATACCGCCTAGCAAGGAGGCCGTGTAACGAGCTTTTTCGACAAAGGCGATTCGTTCGCGAATAATATAGGATCTCAGTGGCGGTCTTAAATAGAAGGATTGGCGCTGAGTCACGTGGAAGTTTAACAAGCGTAGCCAGTCATTGATACGCCACTGACTATAAAAGCGGCCATTCCAAGGTGTTTCTTTTCGCCAGCGGAAGATGGTTTTTGTCAAACCCCAAAAACTGTAAGGGGAGAAACCAATAATGATCAGGCGCCCGTCTGCTGTAAGTACGCGATCTGCTTCACGCAAAACCTGGTAGGGATCACGTGTGAACTCTAAAGTGTGTGCCATAAGCAGGAAATTAATGTGGTCACTGGCAATAGGCAAAGTGCATGGGTCTCCTTGAATTTCAATACCTTGTTGTGTGTGATCAAAATCGATGCACTGTTTGCGCAGTAAGCCTGAATTTTCCAGTAAGTCCACCTGTGGACTGATTTGCCCAATTTGGAGACCTTGGTAACCATATATTTTGTGTACAACTTCGTTAATGTGCGTTTGAATCTGAGTTAAAACAGACTGTCCTAAGCCGGATTGGTACCATTCCCTGAGGGCTTGGCGTGCCTGTTGCTCGTCATTATTCGTGAGACATTTTTGGGTCATAGCATGTGTAATTTAGTTAAATAGATCAAAAGCCTGAATAGCTTTAATGACGCACAATAACCCAGAAGCAGGCGCGTGTCAGCCGTACTTTTTTGCGGGGGGCTTAGTCCTGTACTCACACAAGTATGCTATTATCTTCGGCTGTCTGTCGCCAGCTGTCTTAAACTCACAAACTTAAGTATGCAGAAAAGAAAAATAACGGGTTACTTGATGTTGCTTGCATTGCCCTTACTGTCAAGTTGTTTTGACAGCCTCAAGCAATCACCGAAAAAAGAGGAAAAAACGGCTACGCTGGAAATCCCTTCCGCTCCACTGGTCTCTCATGGGTTGTCTCATCAATCCTTTGCGCCTGTAAAACCAGACTTTATAGACGACAAAAAACATGGGTTTTCTGAAGTCCTCGGTAACGCTGATTTTGATCAAAAGTTCGATAGCGGAAAAGAAGAAGAGGTTGACGATTACCTGTGGTCTTACATCATTGCCTCATCGAGTCTTGAAATTCCTGAAAAAAAAGCGATCACAAAGGCTTATAAACGTTTTGACCGGCATCCCAAGTTGTTTCTTAATGTACTCCATCGTGCCGAACCTTTTTTACACCTGATCGTATCAGAGTTGGAGTCAGCAGACTTACCGGTCGATTTTGCACTTTTGCCCGTTGTAGAAAGTGCTTATCAAACACATGCGTTTTCTCATGAGGGTGCCGTAGGCTTGTGGCAGTTCGTGGGCGCCACCGGCAGGATATACGGTTTAAAACAAAACTGGTGGTATGACGGCCGCCAGGATGTGATGGCATCCACGCGTGCGGCGGCGCGTTATTTGAAAAAGCTTTCACAGGAGTTTGATGGAGACTGGATGCTGGCGCTTGCCGCCTATAACGCCGGTCCAGGCACTGTAAGAAAAGCAATCGCAAAGAATGAAAAGAGAGGAAAAGATACGTCATTTTGGAGCCTTCAATTACCTCGAGAAACACGGCACTACATTCCACGATTTTTAGCGGCGATCAAATGGTTAAAAGACGTTGAAGCTCGAGGGTTTGACTTACCACCCGTAAAAAATTCGCCTTATTTGCAACAAGTTTCGGTTGGTAGCCAGATCGCACTCGAGAGAGTGGCGTTACTGGCGAATATACCTTTATCAGATGTGCAGGCATTGAACCCGGGTATGAAACGTTGGGCCAGTGACCCTGAAGGGCCACATACTTTTCTGCTTCCCATTGAAAAAGTGAGTGTTTTCCAAGAAAACCTGAGCCAGTTACCTAAAGAAGAACGCGTTGTTTGGGTGCGGCATATCATCCAGGAAGGTGAAACACTGAGCCATATTGGTTTGATGTACGATGTTCCTGTTGCGCTGATTAAAAAGGTTAACAAGATTACAGGGTACCGAATCCGTGCGGGTAAACACGTCTTCGTGCCTAAATCATCCGCTAATGCTGTGGCTAACGCGGGGCAGGAAAAAGTAAAAATTGTACACCTTGTTAAAGAAGGGGAAACGCTCTCTGAAATTGCTTTGAGTTACGATGTTGGTATTAAAGACATCCAACGCTGGAATAAAATCAGTCATCCCGAGCGGGTCCGAATGGGACAGCAGTTAATTGTTTGGAAAAAAACGGATAAATACACATTGCCTCAGTTAGCTTCCAACTCTCACCATGATGTTCAGACCATTGGCTATCGTGTTCAATCTGGGGACTCACTCAGTAAAATTGCAGCAAAATTCAATTTGAAAATCTCAGACTTGAGGCGCTGGAATAAAGTGCTCAAAAATCAAAAATATCTTCAACCTGGTCAGATCCTCCAAGTACCAGCTCTAGCGGGCACAGGTTAATCATGGTCTCTCTTTTGCTTTTTCTGCGTAATGTATTCGGATTTATGCTCTGCGTTTTGTTACTGGGTGGCTGTGCAGGCCCAAGAGAGAAAGTCGCACATGACCCATGGGAAGGCTTTAATCGGAGTGTTTATGTTTTTAACGACACATTAGATAAATATGCTTTAGAGCCATTGGCGAAAGGATATAGAGCAGTTACACCTGACCCGGTCGAGACGGGTATTGGCAATTTCTTTAGCAACCTAGGCGACGTAGGGAGCTTTTTTAACAACCTGCTGCAGTTCAAATTCACTGCGGCTGGCCATGATCTATCCCGAATTGCTTTTAACAGCACCATGGGTGTTGCTGGTTTTTTTGATGTGGCAAGCGGCTTTGGCTACCCCAAGAGCAATGAAGATTTTGGTCAAACCTTAGGTGCTTGGGGCGTTAACAGCGGGCCTTATATTGTTTTGCCTTTTTTAGGACCCAGTACTCTGCGTGATACAGGCGCATTGCCTGTGAGTTATTTTCTAAATCCAGTGAATTATGTGGAGTCGTCGTCTGACCAAAATATACTCACCGCGCTCGGCATTGTTAAAACGCGTGCGCAGCTGTTAAAGGCTTCGAGTGTAAGAGATACCGCTGCCCTAGATCCCTATCTTTTTACCCGCGAAGCATTTTTGCAGCGGCGAGCGAGCCTGGTACGTGATGGACAGCCCGCTAAGGAAGACGAAGATCTGGATAAACTACTGGATGAGTAAACTCTGGTCGATCTGGTGTCCAAACACATTTGCTGTCCAATTGGCACTAGATCGAAACCAGGCATGTAGATAGCTCGCGTAAAGATTTTGTTCCTGATATACCTTTTCTCCCTCGCTGCCATCCCGACACTTTACCGTATAGGCCGAAGGCGCGAGTGCACATTGAAAGCTTGAATAGTGAAAGGTGTGGCCTCTTAACATACCATCAGCTAATGGAAGGTATTGCATACCGAGACAAGTGATCCGAGGGTGTATTACTGCACTACCTTTTAGGAGCCCCACCATTTTTTCCTGGTGACCATTGGTATCTGTAATTTCATCTGAAAGGTAAAGCATCCCGCCGCATTCTGCGTAGATGGGCTTGTTGTGGTGCGCATGGTTAAGAATAGACTCATGCATACCCGTATTTTGAGATAAAGCGGTTAAATGTAATTCAGGATAACCGCCTGGAAACCACAGCGCATCCGCTTCTGGACAAGAAGGATCTTTCAGTGGGGAGAAAAATTGGATTTCAGCCCCCAGCTCGCGCAGAAAACGTACATTGTCAGCATAAATGAAAGAGAATGCAGCGTCATTCGCAATGGCAATATGGGTATGTTTGAGGCATTTTTTTTCCGGGGTAAGCGATGTCTGTGGAAAGTATGTATTGAAATCCAGTCCAGCGAGCCCTGTCTCAGTAAGCTCTCCAGCGAGCATGTCGAGGCGTGTGTTAAGCGCCCCGATCTCGCTTGCTTGCAAAAGCCCTAAATGCCGTCGGGGCAGGGTTGCTTCTTCGCAGCGTTTGACTGCGCCTAACCAGGGAATATCGGCGGGGAAAAGCTGCTTAATCATTTTTTCATGATGAAGGCTGCTGACATTATTAGCCAGTACACCAACGATGTTGAGTTGCTCGTCAAAGTGAGTGAGCCCGTGGGCGATGGCCGCGAATGTTTGCCCCATAGCACTGGCGTTGATAACCAGTAAAATGGGTAAGTTGAAGCACTTGGCAAGGTCAGCCGTGCTGGGAGAGCCATCAAAAAGCCCCATCACCCCCTCGATGAGCAAGAGATCGGCACTTTGCGCCGCCTCATACAATCGAGCTCGGCAAACTTCCTCCCCAACCATCCATAAGTCCAGCTGGTCGACCGGATGACCGGATGCGCTTTCCAGAATCATCGGATCTAAAAAGTCCGGGCCTACTTTAAATACACGTACGCGCTTTCCCAAGTTTCGATAATAGCGTGCAATAGCGGCCGTGATGGAGGTTTTACCTTCCCCCGAGCTTGGCGCAGAAACGACGAGTGCAGGGCAGTGGGCAGTTGAAGTGTGTTGCATTGGAACTCTCTTTACGAATGGAACAAGCTAGCCTAATCCGCTGGAATCTGTTTCGCAATCGCGTTAGTCTTTCACAATAAAAAATTAATCTTATGCCACGTAGAAATAAAAAGTGAATCAGGTAGGTCACCATGCTTACTTACGAAAATCATGTCATTTTTAATCGGCCGTTAAATTCAGAACTGCCGCCTGGTACTCAGGAGGCCATGTTTGGGATGGGTTGCTTTTGGGGGGCAGAGCGTTTGTTCTGGCAACAAGAAGGCGTATTTTTAACCGCTGTGGGTTACAGTGGTGGCCAAACATCTGATCCTGATTACCAATCGGTGTGTACGGGCCGCACAGGTCATGCCGAAGTGGTCTGGGTGGCGTTCGATCCAAGCACCCTGAGCTATGAGAGTTTGTTGTCATTGTTTTGGACGTCTCATAATCCAACGCAAGGTAATCGGCAAGGCAATGATATCGGAACGCAATACCGGTCTGCCATTTATACGTATTCACCCGAGCAGTTAGATGCGGCGCACGACACAAAGGCGCGTTATCAAACACAGCTAATACGAGCCGGGTTTTCAATGATAACGACAGAAATCCAGCCGGTTTCGACCTTTTTTATTGGGGAATCGTACCACCAACAGTATTTGGCCAAACATCCAAACGGTTATTGTGGCTTAGCGGGCACAGGCGTGACCTGCGTCCTTTAGGCCCCACGCATGGTCAAAATTGTTTCCCGGCCCACTGCAGCCTTTGAGGGGGGCTCAGACCTGCCGGCGTGGTTACAAAAAATTTACGCATCCCGACAGGTTCAGAACTCATCCGAGATGGATCAACGTTTGGCGAACCTGCATTCTCCTGCTTTATTGAGTGGAATGAACGCCGCTGCATCCTTGCTGGCCAAAGCACTGGAGCAACAAAAAGGTATTCTGATCGTAGGTGACTACGATGCGGATGGTGCAACCAGTACGGCACTTGCCTGTAAGGCACTAAGAAGCATGGGGGCGATGAATGTCCACTACTTATTACCCAACCGATTCAAAGACGGCTATGGTTTGAGCGCAGATATTGTCCGAAGGGCGCACCAACAATACGCCCCGGACATTATCATCACGGTCGACAATGGTATTTCTAGCTGCGAAGGCATTGATGTCGCTAATACCTTGGGTATACAGGTTTTAGTGACCGACCATCATTTACCTGGAGAGCAATTGCCCGATGCCGAGGTGATCATAAATCCCAATTTAGCGGATGACCCTTTCCCCAGTAAGGCACTCGCGGGAGTGGGCGTTATTTTCTATGTCATGCTGGGGTTGCGCCAGTATCTGGAACAAAAAAACTGGTTTGATCAGCAAGGTATTGTAAAACCTAATATGGCCGACCTGCTTGATCTGGTTGCTCTGGGGACAGTCGCGGATGTCGTCACTTTAGATCAAAATAACCGAATTTTGGTCGAGCAAGGCTTACGGCGCATACGCGCCGGTTTTTGTTGTGAGGGGATTAAGGCGCTGATGAAAATCACCGGTCGAAATCCCCGTTTGTTGAAAGCGACGGATTTGGGGTTCTCAATTGCGCCAAGAATCAATGCGGCAGGGCGTCTCGACTCGATGTCGCTTGGTGTAGAGTGCCTTTTATCAGAACAAAAAGAAGAGGCTGAAGATTACGCGCGTCAACTCGATACCATGAACGCAGAGCGTCGGCTGATCGAATCGGATATGCGCGAGCAGGCAATAGCGCAGGTCGAGGGTTGGCTCAATGGCCATCACGACAGAAAACTGCCTGTAGCTATCTGTCTTCAGCAGTCCGACTGGCATGAAGGTGTTCTGGGTATTGTCGCCAGTCGTCTCAAGGACCAATTACACAGGCCGGTGATTGCTTTTGGCCTTTCGGGTGAAGAGACACTCAAAGGTTCCGCCCGCTCCATTCCTGGTTTGCATATCCGCGATGTTTTGTTTGCTTTGGCAACGCGGCACGGTGAACTGATCAACCAGTTTGGCGGGCATGCAATGGCAGCGGGGCTTACCATTCCTCGGGAAAAATTCCACCAGTTTACAGCTGCGTTTATAGAAGAAGTCTCAGCTCAGCTGGGAGAGCAAGCACAGGAAAAAACGATTACAACGGATGGATCCTTGGCAACAGAGCTGATTGCTTTGGAAACCGCAGAAGTGCTACATTTTGCCGGCCCTTGGGGGCAGGGTTTCCCCGCTCCGGTTTTTGATGATTGCTTTCGAGTGGAAGCTTGTCGCAATCTACGTGGGGGGCACTTAAGAATGAAATTAAAACCACTGTCTTCAGAGGAGGAGTTCGAAGCGATTTATTTCAGTCCGGATGAAGACTTTCGAGCGGCGATAGAGCATGCGGATCAGTTTCGTTTTGTTTATTCATTGGATATCAATGAATACCGTAATAAAAGGTCACTGCAATTAGTGATTAAGCATGCACAGTCCACATAGCGCAAACATGTGTAGTATAATTTCGCTTTTTACATGCGACTTCATCTATGTTTGAAATAAATGCCACTGTTAATCAGTTGGCGGAATTGTTTGAGCGTATGGATGCTCTCAGGGGGTATCTTTGACTATGCTTCCAAGAAGGAACGCCTAGAAGAAGTTGTTAAAGAGCTCGAGAACCCGGATTTGTGGTCAAATCCCGAGCAGGCGCAACAACTGGGCAAAGAAAAAGTCAGCTTGGAAAATGTGGTCTTGGTGCTTGATCAAGTTGAAACGTCATTAAACGAAAGCCGTGAATTGTTGGAATTGGCGCTGGAAGAAGAGGATCAAGAAACGGTAACGGCGGTTTGCAGTGATATTGCGGCGACAGAAAACATCGTTGCAGATCTTGAGTTTCGGCGCATGTTCTCTGGCGAAATGGATGCCAATAATGCATTTTTAGATATTCAGGCCGGTTCTGGTGGAACAGAAGCCCAAGATTGGGCAGAAATGTTATTGCGGATGTATCTGAGATGGGCCGAAAAACAAGGCTTCACAACGGAGCTCATCGAGGTTTCTCCCGGTGATGTTGCGGGCATCAAAAGTGCCTCGGTTTCAATTACCGGTGAATATGCGTTTGGCTGGTTGCGAACAGAAACGGGTGTTCACAGGCTTGTCCGGAAGTCTCCTTTTGATTCAGGAAACCGTCGCCATACTTCTTTTGCGTCTGTTTTCGTCTCGCCGGAAATTGATGATGATATTGATGTTGAAGTTAACCCGGCTGATTTACGCATTGATGTTTATCGGGCGAGTGGTGCAGGTGGGCAGCACGTCAACCGAACCGAATCGGCAGTCAGAATTACACACTTACCGACAAATATTGTTGTTCAATGTCAAAATGATCGATCTCAACACAAAAATAAAGCCACGGCAATGAAACAGTTGAAAGCCAAATTGTATGAAATGGAACTGCGTAAGCGGCAATCGGAGCAACAAAAACTAGAGGATTCCAAAGCCGATATTGGCTGGGGCAGCCAGATACGCTCCTATGTGCTGGATGCGTCGCGCATCAAAGATCTTCGAACCTCTGTTGAAACAGGCAATACTCAAGCCGTTTTAGATGGCGATCTGAATCAATTCATTATCGCCAGTTTGAAAAGCGGTTTATAACTTTAGCAAACAATTGACTAAACAAAATTCTACCATGCAGGAACAAGACGAAAATAAGCTAATCGCTCAGCGACGAGAGAAACTTGCGGCGCTTCGCGAAGAGGGTCAACCTTTCCCCAATGATTTTGAGCGTCAGCACTTTGCTCAAAAGTTATTGAATGACTACGGTGATCGTGAGCGGGCATTTTTTGAAGAAAACTCAGTTGAAGTGAGTGTTGCAGGACGGCTGATGGCAAAGCGGGTGATGGGAAAAGCCAGCTTTGCGCACATTCAGGATATGTCTGGGAAGATACAATTTTTTGTCCAGCAAAAAGCGATCGGTGAGGGGGAGTATGATGCCTTTAAACAACTGGATATCGGCGATATTCTCGGTATTGAAGGCACATTATTCAAAACAAAAACAGACGAATTATCCATTCGTGTCCAACAATTACGTTTATTGACTAAATCCTTGCGACCGCTCCCTGAAAAATGGCACGGTATTTCCGATATGGAGCAACGTTACCGTCAGCGTTATCTTGACTTAATTATGAATGAAGAGGTTAGAGAGACGTTTAAAGTGCGTTCGAAAGTGGTGGAATACATCCGTAAATTTTTGATAGAAAGGGAGTTTTTGGAGGTTGAAACACCTATGATGCAAGTCATCCCAGGAGGGGCAGCCGCGAAACCGTTTATTACGCATCACAATGCACTGGATATGCCGTTGTATTTGAGAATAGCGCCGGAACTTTATCTGAAACGGCTGGTTGTTGGCGGCATCGAAAGAGTATTTGAGATTAACCGAAACTTTCGTAATGAAGGTTTATCATCCCGACATAATCCTGAGTTTACGATGCTTGAGTTTTATGAGGCATATGCGGATTATCGTAAATTGATCGATATTACCGAAGAAATGCTCAGAGGAATCGCTAAGGCGGTGTTTGGGAGCCCCCATTTTACGAGTGGGGGGCATGAATATAACTTTTCCAAACCCTTTGATCGGATGACGGTTGTTGAAGCAATTTTGAAATATAACACTGGCCTCTCTGAGATAGACATAAATAGTCGGGAAAATGCAGTCAAGTATGCAGAATCATTAAATATTTCCGTTCAGCCTAGCTGGCAAGTGGGTAAAATCCAGATGGAAATTTTTGAAGAGACGGTAGAAGACCAATTGCTTGATCCAACTTTTGTGACGGAATATCCGACAGAAGTGTCGCCGTTGGCCAGAAGAAATGATCAAAATCCATTGGTTACCGATCGGTTTGAGTTATTTATTGGGGGCCGGGAAGTTGCTAACGGGTTTTCCGAATTAAATGATCCGGAAGATCAGGCCGAGCGGTTTATGCATCAAGTGGCGGAAAGAGGTGCAGGCGACGATGAAGCCATGCACTATGATGAGGATTATATCTGTGCACTAGAGCACGGGCTACCGCCAACCGCAGGTGAGGGGATTGGCATTGACCGCTTAGTCATGCTGTTTACCGATAGCCCTTCCATCCGCGATGTATTGTTATTTCCCCATATGAAACCGATTGTTAAAGCAGTTGATTAAAAAGCTTTATTTTACTTAAAACCTTTAATATTTTTGCAGTTAAAACAGGAGAAACAATGGCAAAAGAAGAGCAAATTGAAATGGAAGGGACCGTGATCGATACACTTCCAAATACAATGTTTCGAGTAGAGTTAGAAAATGGACATGTTGTGACGGCGCACATCTCTGGAAAGATGCGCAAGCACTACATTCGCATTTTGACGGGCGACAAGGTTACAGTCCAATTGACGCCATATGACCTTTCAAAAGGTCGGATCACTTATCGAAGCAGGTGAATTGATTTTCCCCAACAATAAATGGTATTCACCTGCCTTCGACCCTTCTTCATGAAGTAGTCTTCTTTTTACTCCGCTGTGACGGCTTGTTCCATAAACTTGAAAGAGAGCTTGTTTGTCTTTTTATCTAAATCAACAGATACATGACCGCCCTTTTTCAACTGGCCAAATAAAAGCTCATTTGAAAGTGGTTTCTTAATGCTCTCTTGAATCAGTCGGGTCATAGGCCGTGCGCCCATCTGTGCATCAAATCCATTTTCTCCAAGCCAGTTGTAGGCCGCTGGCGTGACAGATAGCGTTGTGTTTTTTGCCTCTAGAACAGATTCTAGCTCGATGACAAATTTACCTACGATCTTGTGAATATGTTCTCGAGTCAACGGGTTGAACTGGACAATGGCATCCAAGCGGTTTCGAAATTCTGGGGTGAATAAGCGGTTAATCGCCTCCATTCCATCAGAGCTGTTATCTTGCTCTGTAAAACCCATGGATCGACGGCTCGCCTGTTCAGCACCTGCATTTGTTGTGAGTACAATTACTGTGTTGCGAAAGTTCGCTTTTCGCCCATTGTTGTCGGTTAAAATACCGTGGTCCATGACTTGTAACAGCAAGTTAAAGACATCGGGATGCGCTTTTTCGATCTCATCCAGCAAGACGATAGCGTGTGGATCCTGAATAACGGCATCTGTGAGTAGACCACCTTGATCGTAACCCACATAACCAGGCGGAGCACCAATTAACCGGGAAACCGTGTGTCGTTCCATATATTCTGACATGTCAAATCGAATCAGTTTAATACCAAGGCTTTTGGCCAGTTGACGTGTCACTTCTGTTTTACCCACACCTGTGGGCCCGGCGAATAAAAAGGAACCAATGGGTTTTTTATCGTCGCCCAGGCCGGCACGAGCCATTTTTATCGCTGTAGAGATTGTTTCGATGGCTTCGTCCTGGCCATAAATCAGTGTGCTCAAGTCACGCTCGAGATTTTTTAGTTTGGTGAGGTCGTCCGAGGAAACACTTTTTTCAGGAATCTTTGCCATTTTGGCAATGATTTTTTCAATGTCGGTCACCCCAATTGTTTTTTTGCGCAAACTAGTGGGTACCGTTTTCCGTTTGGCGCCGGCCTCATCAATGACATCAATGGCTTTATCCGGTAAAAAACGATCATTGATATGATGTTCAGCCAGTTCGGCTGCGGCGCGTAAAGCGGCATTGGTATATTTCACGTCGTGAAACTCTTCAAAACTGGACTTGAGCCCTTTAAGAATCTGATAGGTTTCGTCAACAGAGGGTTCATCAATATCAACTTTTTGAAATCGGCGTGCCAGGGCGCGGTCTTTTTCAAAGATACCTCGAAATTCCTGGTAAGTTGTAGAGCCAATACATTTCATTTCGCCTGAGGCCAGCACGGGTTTAATGAGGTTTGACGCATCCATTACACCTCCGGAGGCCGCACCTGCGCCGATAATCGTATGAATTTCATCGATGAATAATACGACGTCTGGCTCTTTTTGGAGGTGTGTGATGATGCTTTTCAGTCGCTTTTCAAAATCCCCGCGGTATTTTGTACCCGCTACCAATGAGCCCAAGTCCAGCGAATAGATTTTGGTTTCAGCAAGTACTTCGGGCACATCACCTTCAACGATCTTTTTTGCTAAGCCTTCAGCTATAGCGGTTTTGCCGACACCGGCTTCACCCACCAAAAGTGGGTTGTTTTTTCTGCGTCGGCTTAAAATCTGTACTGTCCGTTCAATTTCATGTTCACGACCGATCAATGGATCAATTTTTCCAGTTAAGGCTTGTTCATTTAAGTTGGTAGCGTACTTTTCTAGTGCTGAAGTACGCGCAGGCTCTTCGGGGTCGTCTTCTTCTTGTGAACTTTCAAAGCTATCAATGCCTTGGTTTTCGTCGTCATTGACTTTAGAAATACCGTGTGAGATGAAATTTACAATGTCGAGGCGGCTGATGTTTTGGCTGTTAAGCAAATAAACAGCGTGAGACTCTTGTTCCCCGTATATGGCCACCAGCACATTGGCGCCGCTAACCTCTTGACGCCCTGATGATTGGACTTGGAATACAGCGCGTTGAAGCACGCGTTGAAAGCCAAGTGTTGGCTGGGTATCGCGAGGGTCATCATCGGCAAGCTGGGGTGTATTACTCGCAATGAATGTCGTGAGTTCTTGGCGAAGTTGTTCAGTATTACCCCCGCATGCCCGAAGAACACCAACAGCCGATGGGTTGTCGATCAGAGCCAGCGCAAGGTGCTCAACTGTCATGAACTCGTAGCGCAGCTCCCTGGCTTCTTTGAATGCGGCATTTAACGTGAATTCAAGTTCTTTATCTAACATAGTGATGCCTGCTATCTCAGTAAAGCGACCTCAGTTAGGCTTCTTCCATTACACACAGTAAAGGGTGGTTGTTTTCCCGGGAGTATTCGTTAACCAAATGAACCTTGGTTTCAGCGATATCACGAGTAAAAACACCGCAAATTCCGCGGCCTTTTGTGTGTACATGGAGCATAATCTGAGTGGCTTTTTCTCTATTCATTTTGAAAAAATACTCTAGTATCTCGACAACAAACTCCATTGGAGTGTAATCGTCATTCAAAAGCACAACTTTGTACATAGAAGGCTTTTTGAGTTTTGGGCGTGCTTCTGCTGTTACGAGTGCATCACCACTGCCCATGTGTTTTTTATCGCTCATTGCCCTGATTTCTTTATGTTGTCTCATTACTGTTAATAATAGGTCTCAAAATGCATTATGGAATGCTCTCTTGCAGTTTCTACACGTTAAGTTTATCAATCTCATGACAATCAAGTGAATACCACGAAAATGTTAAATCTTGGTATTGAAAATGGATTGACTTTTGAGAAAGTGTTCGAGACCAATATGATTAGTGATGCCGAAACACGTTATTTCAAGTCGCCCAGATTCTGGGTAAGTGTGGATTGTGCCCCACTGTGTCTGGGCGCAACCTGTGCCACAGCTCCATCAATAGGTTCCATACGTGAGTTTTATCGTGAGCCATGACTCGGCAAATCATGAGATCTTCAATTAACGTCACGCCAGCTTGTCCGGCTGTAAATTTTTTTGTCATTGCCTGACAGGCGGACAGTACTTCCGCACTTTTAACAGTGGCTTGTAAAGTTGCCGAAACGATAAAATTGTTGAGGCCCCAAGGCGCACGCATGAGTGTTGTGCCACCGGCATAGTGTGTGTTTTCTATCAGCAGGGGCTTCTGGTTACGGTAGATGCGTGTACTTTGTTGGCAGTGTCCTTCATTGAACTGTTCAGAACTCGCGGGCCGGCCAAAGCAGAGTATGTCCCAACCGATGTAATGGGCTCCTTCCGCTAAGTGGACATCTGTTGTAAGACGCGCTGTACTCTTGTCAAATAGGATGGTTTCCTGAGGTAGCCATTCCAAGTATGCATTTTTGTTGAGAGTGATTGTCAATTTTTGCGTGGCGGTCAGCTGATTAGAGCGGTAAAACTTTCCAGCGGATGGGGTTGTAAGGAGTGCCTGTGTGTCTTCCCCAGCAGCGATATTAATCGCTATTTCATCACCGCCCACCAAGCCACCAGGAGGGTGGAGAATGTAAGTGTGACAGGTTCCATTTTCTTCAGGGTAAAACGTTTTTTGAGTGCTTAAGGGGCCAGTATGCTTACGGTGTGTGAGAACTGTCTTTTGATTACGAACGTTGAAACCAAGATCCAGTTGGGCTTTCCAGCTTCGTGATGGGGATGGCGACGTTGCAAGCGTCTCCCGTTCTACTTGTATCATACGGTGAGATATTTTCTGACTTCTGACTCATCCATATCTGCTTTCGCCCCAGCTAAAACAACTTCACCTCTTTCGAGCACCGCATATTCGTCAGCAAGGTCCCGTGCAAATTCAAAATATTGTTCAACTAAAATAATGGCCATATCCCCTTGTTCTCTGAGGAAGGATATCACGCGTTGAATGTCTTTGATAATCGAAGGTTGAATGCCTTCGGTAGGCTCATCAAGCAAGAGCAGGGTCGGTCTGGTGACCAGCGCGCGGGCAATGGCAAGCTGTTGCTGCTGCCCACCGGAAAGATCGCCTCCCCGGCGGCTGAGCATGTCTTTTAAAACAGGAAATAGTTGAAAGATGTTATCAGGAATATGCCGCAGGCTGCGGGGTAAAACCGAAAAGCCGGTCGTCATGTTTTCCAATACTGTGAGTTGAGGAAATATTTCCCGGCCCTGGGGGACGTAAGCGATCCCCAGTTGAGCACGTTTGTAAGGCGGTAGCGAATTGATCTTTTGATCATTCCACCACAAGGTGCCCGAAGTGATAGGATGATGACCTGTAATAGCCCTGAGTATACTGGTTTTTCCGACCCCGTTGCGGCCCATCAGGCAAGTGACTTGGCCCTTTTGAGCGGTGAAACCAACATGTCTTAGCGCTTGGCTGGCGCCGTAGTGAAGATCAATATTTTCTGCTTTGAACATAATGGAAAATTCTCGGTGTCCCGCTAGCGGCCAAGATAAACTTCTATGACCTTTTCATTACTTTGCACTGTTTCTAGGCTGCCCTCAGCAAGTGCGGATCCTTCATGCAAAACAGTCACAAAGCCGCCTAATTCGCGCACGAATTCCATGTCATGCTCAACGACCACAACGGTATGATCCTGTGAAATCTGTTTCAGAAGGGCAGCGGTTTGTTCGGTTTCTGAGTCGGTCATACCTGCCACAGGTTCGTCAACCAGCATCAATTGAGGGGCTTGAATAAGCAGCATACCGATTTCTAACCATTGCTTCTGTCCATGAGATAATTCGCCCGCCAAGCGTGAGGCATGAGAGGATAGCGCAATCGTTTCCATGACTTCATGAATACGTGTTTGGGTTGCTTTATCCAGCTTAAAGAATAGGCAGTTTTTGACGCTGCGCCAGCCTTTAATCGCCAGCTCGAGGTTTTCAAAAACGGACAGATTTTCAAAAACTGTGGGTTTTTGGAACTTGCGGCCAATGCCTAAGTTGGCAATTTCAGCCTCGTCCATTTTCGTCAGATCCGTATGGTGCCCAAATATGACTTCACCCTCGTCAGGGCGGGTTTTCCCGGTAATTACGTCCATCATGGTGGTCTTTCCGGCACCATTGGGACCAATGATACAGCGTAGCTCTTTGGTGGCCACGACAAGGCTCAGGGCATTGAGTGCCCGAAAGCCGTCGAAGCTGACAGTTACATTGTTGAGGTAAAGGATGGTGTCTTTATCACGTGGTGTTTCAGGCGTGTCTGTAATTGGAGTGTGGCCAAACTCTGTCATGGTTTTGCCTCTCCCTTCGCGATATTAACCTTTTGATTTTTCTTCATTTTGTGTAGTAAACCGACTAAACCTTTAGGGAAGTAGAGTGTCACGCCAACAAAAATGGCCCCAAGGAAATAGAGCCATATTTCGGGCGCTGCAGTCGTTAACCAGGTTTTAAAATAATTGACCAGAATAGCACCCAAGACTGCGCCATAAAGCGTTCCACGGCCTCCAATTGCAACCCACACGACAATTTCAATAGAGTTGATTGGGGAAAATTCACTGGGATTGATGATGCCAACTTGGGGGACGTACAAGGCCCCTGCCAGCCCTGCGAGACAGGCGGATACTACGAAGATAAAGAGCTTGAAATGTTCTACTCGGTAGCCAAGGAAGCGGACACGGCTCTCTGCGTCGCGAATAGCGGTGGCAACTCGCCCGGCTCTTGATTGAGTGATGTAGCGGCAGATGAGATACCCCACAATAAGGGCTATTGCTGAGAGTGCGAACAGGGCTGAGCGGGTGGTGTCTTCCTGTAAACTGAATCCAAGGATGTCTTTGAAGTCAGTGAGTCCATTATTGCCACCAAATCCCATTTCATTTCGAAAGAAAGCAAGCATGAGTGCGTAGGTCATTGCTTGGGTAATGATTGAAAGATAAACGCCGGTGACCCGGGAACGAAACGCAAACCAGCCGAATATAAAGGCCAATATGCCAGGCACGACAAATATCATGAAGAAGGTGAAGAAGAAGTTATCAAAACCGTACCAGAACCAAGGCAGCTCACCCCAATTGAGAAAAACCATGAAATCTGGCAGAAGGGGGTGACCATAAACGCCACGTGAGCCGATTTCTCGCATGAGGTGCATGCCCATCACATAGCCACCGAGGGCAAAAAATGCGCCATGACCCAAGCTTAAGATGCCTAAATAACCCCAGACGAGGTCGACAGCCAGCGCTAATAAGCCGTAGCAAAGGTATTTCCCCCAGAGCGTCACGTTATAAGCGCTCAAGTGGAAGGGAGATGTTTCCGGTAGAAGTAAGTTCAAGACTGGGACGATCACTGCTGCGACTAACAACAAGGTGATCAGTATTTTCCCGCCTTTATCGTGTTCTAAAATACTGCGAATGATACCTTTTTGCAGCATGGCTTAGTCCTCCACACTGCGGCCCTTGAGCGCAAACAATCCACGCGGCCGTTTTTGAATGAATAAAATGATGAAGATAAGTACTAAAATTTTTGCCAGTACAGAGCCTGTGAAGGGCTCCATAAATTTATTGACGATGCCAAGTGACATGGCACCAACGAGTGTGCCCCAAAGGTTACCAACACCTCCGAAAACAACGACCATAAACGAGTCGACAATATAAGCTTGGCCCAGGTTTGGACCAACATTAGTCAACTGGCTGAGTGCAACCCCGGCAATGCCGGCAATGCCTGAGCCCAATCCAAATGTCATGGCATCAACCCAGCCAGTGTTAATACCCATGGAACTGGCCATTGGCCGGTTCTGCGTGACGGCTCGCATCTGGAGTCCAAAAAAGGTTCTTTTCATAAAAAGCATGAGACCGGCTAATACCAGTAGGCTAAAAATGACAATGTAGACACGGCTGTAAGTGATTGAAAGTGCATCATTAATTTGCCAAGATCCACTCATCCACTCCGGTGTTGAAACGGCACGATTTAAAGGTGAAAAAACAGATCGGACTAACTGTTGGAGGATCAGACTGATGCCAAATGTGGCAAGCAGTGTTTCCAGAGGACGTCCATACAGGTGCCTGATGACGGTACGCTCAATCGCAATACCAAAAAGCCCTGCAATAATAAAAGCGGCGGGGATGGCAATAATCAATGACACTTCTAACAGGCCTGGAAAGGCTTGCTGGATGACATAGGTGGTATAGGCACCGAGCATCATCATTTCACCGTGTGCCATATTGATTACGCCCATTACGCCAAATGTGATCGCCAGGCCTATGGCGGCAAGGAGAAGTACTGAACCAAGGCTGATGCCAAAAAACAGGTTCTCAACCTGGCCGTACCATACGCGTTTGCTTTCGATCCGTGCAATTGCTTTCTCTGCTGCTTGGCGGATTTCTTTATCTTCTTCCAGGAATTCGCCGTTTGAGTCTTTTGCCATTAGCCCGTTGAGCTGATTAATGGTTTCTTGTGATAACGATTCGCCTAAATACTCAATTGCGGCAAGCCGAGTGCTTTTCTCATTGCTGTTGAGGTCAATAGTGGCTTTAATGGATTGCAAGACATCTCGCACATCTGAATTTGTCTCTTTTTCCAGTGCTTTGCGAATATTTTCTTCCTGCTCAGGATCAAAGTTTTTGAGGAGTTCCTCTGCGGCCTGCAGGCGTTTCTGCGGGTCTTTATTGAAAAGCGATAAGTTGGCAATCGTAGCTCTTAATTGTCGGCGCAAGCTATTGTTGACACTTATTTTTTTGATTTCGCGTTTTTTAACTTGTCCCATCGGCTCTTGAGTACGGGCATTAAACAAGCTGTATAAACTTTTTTCTTTTATGGCAAAGACCGTTACGTTGTCTTTTTTTGTGTAGTACAGCTCGCCTTCCAGCATGTGCTGGAGGATGTTAATGACTTGGGGGTCATCGAGTTCGCCTAATTTGTCGACAACATTGGCTTTGATGGAAAAGCTTTTACTATGCAACTCTTGCAGAAGCGTGTCTAACTCATCTGCGTGAGCAGCCGTTGAGAAAATCAAGAGCCCAACGAGTAGGCTAAAAATTGTTCTGCACATACGGTTCTTCTTTTAGGTAACTTGAGACCGAGCCAATCAACGGTCAAATTTGACGATGTTTTCTTGTAGAGGTGCTCAAGGAGACTGGCACCCACAGGGTAGTGGATGCCAGTTGGTTACTTCAAAAGTGTTTATTCGTAGTTCTGTCCTGAACACTTATGAGTTTTAACATTGTAGTTACCGCAGCTCAGTGGAGCTCTCCAGTCAGAGATAATATCCTTTGATCCTGGGAGGTAGTCTGACCAGGCATCCCCTGCCACGAGGCCAGACGTTTGCCATACAATTTCAAACTGTCCATCTTCTTGAATTTCTCCAATCAAGACAGGTTTGGTGATGTGATGGTTGGGCATCATAGCTGAGTAACCACCAGAAAGATTGGGCGCCGTTATACCAATAATGGCGTCTGCGACAGCATCAGTATCGGTTGTGCCTGCTTTTTCAACGGCATTGACCCACATGTTAAAACCGATGTAATGAGCTTCCATTGGGTCGTTAGTGACACGCTTGTCATTTTTTATGAAGGTTTTCCACGCATCGATGAACTCTTCATTGGTCTCACTATCAACACTCATGAAATAGTTCCAGGCAGCCAAATGACCAACAAGTGGCTTGGTGTCTAACCCCGAGAGCTCTTCTTCACCGACAGAAAAGGCCACTACAGGAATATCCTCTGCCGAGATGCCCTGGTTACCCAGCTCTTTATAAAAGGGAACATTTGCGTCGCCGTTAATGGTTGAAACAACAGCTGTTTTCTTACCAGCCGAGCCAAACTTTTTGATATCCGCGACAATGGATTGCCAATCTGAGTGACCAAACGGTGTGTAGTTGATCATGATATCGCTTTCTGCCACACCTTTGGCTTTTAGGTAGGCTTCAAGGATTTTGTTGGTTGTACGCGGATAAACGTAATCGGTGCCTGCTAAGACCCAACGCTTAACACCAATTTCATTCATAAGATAGTCAACAGCGGGCACTGCTTGCTGATTAGGTGCTGCGCCTGTGTAAAAAACGTTTTTTGATGACTCTTCACCCTCATACTGCACAGGGTAAAAGAGCAAGCTATTTAATTCCTCAAAAACAGGCAGAACCGACTTTCTTGAAACCGATGTCCAGTTGCCGAAAACCACAGACACTTTTTCTTTTTCAATGAGTTCCCGTGCTTTCACAGCGAACAGCGGCCAGTCCGATGCCGGGTCAACAACAACGGGTTCCAGTTTTTTGCCCAATACCCCGCCTTTTTTATTCTGTTCTTCAATCAGCATCAACACAGTATCTTTTAATGTTGTTTCACTGATAGCCATCGTGCCGGATAAAGAGTGCAGGATCCCGACTTTGATCGTATCAGCTGCCATCGATAGTTGGGGTAATGCCAAACTGGCTGCAAGTGCGCCAGTGAGGCTTATTCTTCTTAGACTTTTTTTCATTAATGAACTCTCCGATTGGTGTGATGGAACTTTATTCAGAGAGGACTTTGCAACTTTTCTGCCAAGATAGAGTGTCTTTTAAAGAAAAGAAACCCACTGTTGTTTTGACATTTAAAAACAGTCAGTTAAATGTTTTTAAATGTCCGTAGGTGAGTGAGAATCTGAATTTTTATGTGAAGTGCCGCACAAATTTCGTGCATAAGCATGCCTTCAGGGCCTGAGTGCTCTGTTTTGGTGCGAAGTAATTAAGCCCGGGTGAGAGTATGTGATGAGTAGGTTTCAGGTTCGTTACCCTTAGCGTCGTAAGCAGTCACCCCGGGAGTGTGCACTGCGTGTGCTTCTTTGCCCAACAAGAAGTTTAAGGCCTTTTTTGTGATCATTCGGCTCTGTTGGAGAAGTGCATAGCAGCTTTGATTCTCGAGTTGAATTTGTTGCAGTAGCTTCTGTAGCTGAGTGAGTTTTATTTTTAAATCATCGAAAGGCGGTTCTGGCGCGTGCTCCAGATTTGAGCTTTGCCTTAAAGAGCTGCTATCGAAAATAGATGTGATCCCTAATGGTTTCAAGCGTGGTATCAGACATGCCATCGTTTGATTAATGCCGGTCACTTTTTCTTGTTGCATGGGTAATAATTTTTCCAGCTTTTGTACATCCAAGTGAGTGATCGCGTACTTAAGCGACTGGGTGACTTCAATCGCCTCGCGCAGGCGGGTAATTTGCCTATCAACTTCGTTATGAAGGGTTGGCAAGGCTGAATGATGCGTCTGTGTCATGAGCGGAATTACACTTTACCCAGTGCTTTTTCGATTTCGATAAATTTTTCTGCGACTTTATCAGCATCGACCTGGTACTTTCCTTCGAGTAAGGCTTGTTTGATGGAGTCAATTTTTTGCTGGTCAACAGCCGGCGCATCGGCCAGTTGCTTTTGCAGTATTTGTAATGTTTCTGCGGTTTCCGTTAAATTAACAACCGCGCTTGACTCTGTGGTCGGCGAAGCCGGTGCAGGAGTTGCGGCACTCTCCTGGGAGGGCTTGGGCTTATTGCCCGTTGGGATATTACCCGCAGGGTTTGAGACGCCATTAATTGGATCTGACATAAGTTTCTCCTAAAAAACTGCTTTTTAGTCGTTAGCGACCAAGTCCCTAGACACTTTAGAATGAAATTTAAGTGTTTGTGATAATCTTAGGCTAGGTGTGTGTATCTATGTAAGTGATTTTGGTTCTGTTGTTTAAACATGCCATAACTTTATAGCATAAACTTTTTTCTGAATAATATATTCCTCAAAATCAGTACTTTTGTAATAATTTAAATATAAGTCTAGCAGGCTATTGTCATGAGATTTAAACACTAGACTGGTAGCGTTTTAAAAACTGTGCCTACTTTCGTATTCGTAGGTAGCGTAGTTTCTTCCTTATAAACCTCTTCACTGAACCTAAGGGCTCAAAAATGGAAAGAATTAACCCCAATAAGCATATATCCAGGCAATACAATGAAGAAATTGAGGAGCTTCGAGATAAAGTTTTAAGTATGGGTGGCTATGTTGAGCAACAGGTTTCAGATGGCCTCCAAGCCTTACTTGAAATGAATATGGAACTTGCTCAGAAGGTTGCTACGGAAGACTATAAAATTAATGCGATGGAAGTCGATATCGATGAGGCATGTACGCAAATGATTGCGCTTCGCCAACCAACTGCGAGTGACCTGCGTTTTGTGGTGACCATTATTAAGACGATTTCTGACTTGGAAAGAATAGGGGACCAGGCAGAAAAGCTTGGCCGCTACTCATTGTCATTAAGCGAACTGGGGCATTCGGAAGACGTGCTGATTGGCATTGGGAATTTGGGGGAACGCGTTAAAAGTATGCTGAGGGATACGCTGGATGCTTTCGCTCGACTGGATGCTGATGTCGCTGTCAGAACAGCACTTAAGGATAAAAAAATCAACCAGGAATACGATGGAGTCATGCGTCAATTGATTACACACATGATGGAAGACCCCAGATCTATTAAGCGTTCATTGCAGGCTCAGTGGTGTGCCAGAGCTCTTGAACGTATTGCCAATCATGCGTGTAACGTATGCGAATATATTGTTTATATCGTCAGTGGTCGCAATATTCGTCATACGAAACTTGAGCAGGTTGTTGATGAGTTTCTCTCTGAAAAGAGCAACAATGATGCGGAAGGCGATGGATGAGGAAATTTAACGGAATGTTATAAGCGCCATATCCGTAGACGAACAACGTAATACTTTGGCGTGATCTGTCCATTCACCTAATACCCAACGCTGCCCTGCTTGGTGGGGCAGCGGCACAGTGTGTACCGCAGGTCGATGCGTATGACCGTGAATTAATTGTGAAACACGGTGTCTTACCATAGCTTCTTCAACAGCAGCTTGATTGGCATCCATAATATCTGAGCTTTTTTCCTGCATTGCTCCTTGGCTCATCTTCCGTAACTTGCCCACGAACTGGATACGTTCTTCGAGCGTCTGTGACAGAATATTTCCCTGCCAGGTTGGGTCCCGTACAAGTGTACGAAACTTCAGATAATCATGATCATCCGTACAAAGTGTATCGCCATGCATAATCAGTGTAGGCGTACCATATAAGTCAATAACCTGCTCATCGTCGGTAATCAGGTCTATATTGTATTGCGAGGCAAATTGATCACCAATTAAAAAGTCCCGGTTGCCATGCATAAATGTGATTTTTGTGCCGCTTTGAGTTAATGCGCTAAACGCTTCCAAGACGGGTTCTAAGCCATGCTTTGGGTTATCGTCTCCTAACCAGTACTCGAATAGATCACCCAGAATATAAACATGCTCAGCGCCTTTGGCTGTGTTAGAAAAAAAGCGCTGAGCCAGCTGAATAGCATCAGGACGTGCGGGGTCCAGATGCAAGTCAGAGACGAACCATGTGAGCATTGTGCTTACTCAGGCTCTTGTTATTGCTTCAATCACAACGTCTTCGACGGGCACGTCTTGGTGCATACCAACAGTTGTTGTTTGTACGCCGGCTATTTTCATAACGACATCCAATCCTTCCGTGACTTGGCCAAAAACACAATAACCCCAACCATTCTGGTTTGGACTTGTGTAGTTCAGGAAGTCATTATCATTCACATTGATGAAAAACTGCGAGCTCGCCGAATGTGGATCTGGGGTTCTCGCCATTGCGATGCTACCTGTCACATTTTTCAGCCCGTTATCCGCTTCATTCTGAATCGTATCTTTTGTAGGCTTTTGTGACATGCCAGAGGTAAAACCGCCGCCTTGAATCATAAAGCCGGGTATGACGCGATGGAAAATAGTCCTATCAAAAAACTTGTCATCCACATACTCCAGAAAGTTCTGGCAGGTGATGGGGGCTTTTGAATCGTCAAGTTCAAGTACGATAAGGCCGTGATTAGTCTGTATATTTACATTCGTCATGAGTACTCTCTGGCTTAAAGTTATTTTAGTCGTGTGATCGACTGGATAATGACAGGAGATTGAGGTACATCCCGGAGAAATGCACCGCCTCTACCCGTTGGCTGATTTGAAATTTGATAAACAATGTTCATGCCTTTCTTAACTCGGCCAAAAACAGTGTAGCCCCAACCTTGTGTTGTTTGGGCTTGGTGGTCAAGAAAAGGATTATCTTTGACATTGATGAAAAACTGAGCAGTGGCTGAGTGAGGATCACGTGTCCTTGCCATGGCAAGGGTGCCAACCTCATTCCTGAGGCCATTATTTGCTTCGTTTTTAATCGGTGCGAGCGTTGCTTTTTGTTGAAAATCAGGTGTAAAGCCACCACCCTGGATCATAAATTTCGGGATTACGCGGTGGAAAATAGTCTGATCGTAAAAGCCCTGATCAACGTATCGTAGAAAATTGGCTGTCGTCGTCGGTGCTTTGTCTGGGAATAGTTGCACGACAATCTTGCCATAATTCGTTGCGATCTGAACATCATAGCTTGAGTTCTGTGCGTTGAAAGCTCGTCCCGGCATTGTGATGCCAATAGTCAGAAATAGCAGTAAAAGATATTTTTTAAACACAATTATTTTGGAATGCAGAATTTGTAAGTTGCAAATGATAGCATAAGCCATTTTTTAGAACGAAATCACCTTCTCATCATCGAAGGCATGGGAGTTTCATAGCAAAATGCTGCAAATTTATAACTCTTACAGCAAGCACAAAGAAGTCTTTAAATCCATTGAGCCCAACAAAGTGCGTATGTATGTGTGCGGGATCACTGTTTATGACCTCTGCCATTTGGGGCATGCCCGCATGTTTGTCGTTTTTGATGTGGTCTTTCGATATCTACAACGGCTTGGCTATGATGTCACGTACATTAGAAATATCACTGATATTGACGACAAAATCATCAAGCGAGCGGCTGAAAATGGCGAAGATTATTTTGTCTTGACGCAGCGATACATTGACTTGATGCACAAGGATTGCCGTGCTCTGGGTGTGTTACCACCCACGGTTGAACCAAAGGCTACGGAAAATATCGACGAGATTATCCGTATGGTCTCAACATTGATAGAAAAAGGGTACGCCTATCAGGCACAAAACGGGGATGTTTATTACCGCGTCAAACGGTTTGAATCCTATGGTGGCCTTTCGGGACGAAATATTGATGAGCTCCGTGCAGGTGAACGAGTGGATATTGATGAGCACAAAGAAGACCCTTTGGACTTCGTACTTTGGAAAGCAGCGAAACCAGGAGAACCAACCTGGGCATCCCCTTGGGGCGAAGGTCGGCCAGGTTGGCATATTGAGTGTTCAGCCATGTCCACGCGCTTTCTGGGTAATCACTTCGATATTCATGGCGGCGGAATGGATTTACAATTTCCACATCACGAAAACGAGATTGCTCAGTCAGAAGCTTGCACGGGTGAACCGTATGTTAATTACTGGATACACAATGGGTTTATCCGAATGGATGGTGAAAAAATGTCCAAATCATTGGGCAACTTTTTCACAGTGCAGGATGTTATGAAGCGATTTCGTCCCGAAGAAATTCGGTTTTTTATCCTGTCAAGTCACTACCGTAGTCCTCTGAATTACACCGATGCTAATTTACAGAATGCACGCAGTTCGCTTAGCCGGCTTTACACCGCTTTAAGAGGATGGGAAAGGGTAGATTCGCAAGCTTTGTTTGATGAGTCGTCTATTGTCGCCTATACAGAGCGCTTTGAAACGGCAATGAATGATGATTTCAACACTCCAGAAGCTTTTGCCGTTCTGTTCGATATGGCAACAGAAATTAACCGGCACCGGGATGAGAATCCGGAATATGCTCAAAATATGGCACATGCCCTCCGTGAAAATGCAACAGTTTTAGGACTTCTTCAAGAGGATGCTGAGGTTTACTTACATTCAGCGCCGGCTAAATTGGAAGGTGACCAATTAGAAAGAGATGAAATCGAAGCGTTGATTACCGAACGCTCGAAGGCAAGGCAAACAAAAAACTGGGCCGAAAGTGACCGCATACGGGATTACTTAAAGGAACAGGGAGTCGTACTTGAAGACAGTGGGGAAAATACGATTTGGCGACGTGAGTAATGAGCTTACACTCGCCGCCCTGGAGTCTTCTACCAAGACCTAACGGGCCCGGTATCAAGGTGGAGAAAGTCTGATTTTGCATAGTAACCAACGCCGCCGTGTTGCAATGACTTGGCAATATTTCTTAGTTCCGAGGTGTTTATGTCAGTCAGACGAATATCAATTGCCTTGCCGCGCATATGGTAACTGCGCTTCGCCACTCCACTGCCTTTTTTTCTGAGTGTTTCATTGGTTTGGGGGGAGCGGTAGCCGGAAATCACCTCAAATGTTCCACGGCTTTGGGCTTTAGTTTTTAAGGCAAAGAGGCTATCCAGTAATGCAGGGTCGAATGCAACCTGGTCGCCAGTACGGAAATCTTTTAGGAAGTCATTGATTTCAGCAAGCGCACTGTTGTCGTAGTCCACCCCGTCAAAGTAAGTGGCTAAAAGCTTTTCGTTTGTATGTGTGTGGTAAAAGTCCAGAGTACGCTTTTCGTGGGTGCCGGCAAATAAGGCTTTGGGGGATAAAAAGAGCGGGCTGCTTGCTGCGCATCCCAAAAAAGTGATGAATTTACGGCGTGTTAAGTGAGCGGGTTTTGATTGATGCATTCGTAATAGTTCCTATGCGCTTTGCAACATACATTAATGTCCACGTTTATAGTATGGCAACTTTATCAATTCAAAGGTTTTAATATTCAATGTAGTTCTTCTCAGGATAAACGGTTTGGGCACAGGTTGATTTCATGGCCTATCCCAGCTGTAAAGATCTTGGCTGAAATTCAATAAGCCTTGTTGATCGACCCAGGCTGTTTGGTATGTAAAGTAAACTGGCAGAGGCTTTTTTAATCGAATCACCGTGCGTTGTTTACGGGAAAGAATGGCGTCAATCTTTTTGGCATTAAACATTTCCTTTTCCTGGGCAAGAACAAATTCTGCGAGTGAAGAGGGATTGCCAAGCCGGATGCAGCCGTGGCTAAAGTCCCGTTTTGTACATTCAAATAACTGTTTATGTGGGGTATCGTGCAAGTAAATGCCGTACTCATTGGGAAGCACAAATTTCACTTGGCCGAGTGCATTCCAGGGTCCTGGGTCTTGACGGATTTTATAGGCTTTAATCTGTGGCCCTATTGTTGCCCAGTTAATAATCAAGGGGTTGAGCTCAATCGCATCTTCTCGCCAGCTACTGAATAAACGCATGTGCTGGCTGGCAAGGTAATTAGGATTCTTCTGAAGTGCTGGCAGAATCTCCTGATATGCAATACTTGGAGGGACATTCCAAAAAGGATGAAAATCAACATACTCAATTGCATCGTTGAAAACGGGCGTTTTATTCTCTCGGGTCCCTACAACCACGGGCATTTCTAGCACAATTTCTTCTTGTTCGACTGCTTGTAAATGGAATGCGGGGATGTTTACCAGGATATACCTCTGAGGTAAAGACGAGGGAAGGGTTTGCCACCGTTTCAAATTGACTGCAATTTGTTGCAGCCGGTCGTGTTGTGGTGTGTTAAGTGCCATCAAGGTTTGATTGCCAATAAGCCCATCGGTAGTTAAGCCATGCCTTTTCTGGAAAGTCTTAACCGCACTGACGAGCGCTTCATCATAGAAGCTGGATACAGCGGATGATTGCAGAAAATCACCCAAGCGGCTTAAGGAGCGCCGTATGGATTTAATCCGCTCATCATGACTCAGCGGCCTTATTGTCGGACCATAAGGAATTATTTCTGCATTTTGTTGCGACCACTGTTGGTAGTACTCGAACGCTTGGGATAAACGCTGATAATGAATATGCTGAGGCTCGTGGTGGTGCGCTCGAGCGAGGTTGAACGTAAGGGCGGCGAGGATGAGTGCACACACAAGTAAGGCTTTTAACCAAACGGCAGGGCTGTTTAGCAATGACCGCGCCGTTTGTTTTTGAGCCAGTTTGAGTGGTTTAAGGTACATTGGTTTTTTAGAGTAGGTTAATCCTCATCATCGTCCTCTTCTTCAGGGACGAACTTTAGAATATAACCGGTATGAATTTTACCGCGAATAAATTCATCGTCATCCATAATTTCCCGGTGCAGCGATTTTGTTGTTTTAAGAGGGCTCACGTCGAGCTCATCAAGTGCACGGCGCATTGTTTGGATAGCCGCTTCGCGGGTGGGGCCAAAGGTGATGAGCTTCGCGATCATGGAATCATAGTAAATTGGTAACGCATAGCCTTGGTAAAGGTGTGTGTCCATGCGCACACCAAAGCCCGAGGGTGCATGAAAAGTGGTCAGGGTTCCTGGGCTGGGCATAAAATTAAAGTCAGGGTTTTCAGCGTTAATCCGGCATTCGATGGCCCACCCGCGGGTGGGCAGATCTTCATACGTGTAATCTAAGGCCCCGCCAGCGGCGATACGTATTTGTTCTTTAATAAGATCAAGTCCTGTTACCATTTCAGTGACAGGGTGTTCAACCTGTATACGTGAGTTGATTTCAATAAAGTAAAAGTTTTTATCTTGATCGAGCAAAAACTCTACCGTCCCTGCATTGCAGTAATTAACCGCTTCTGCAGCGGCAACAGCGGCACGTCCCATCTCAGTGCGTAATTGAGGTGTCAGGGCCGTCGAAGGGGCTTCTTCTATCAGCTTTTGAAAGCGTCGTTGAACACTGCATTCACGTTCACCCAGGTGGATCGTGTTGCCATGTTGATCGGCAAGGATTTGGAATTCAATGTGCCGGGGTTTAACAATGCACTTTTCAACAAAAACTTCGTCATTACCACAGGCGATACGGGCTTCGCTTCGGGCCACGGGAAATTCTTCACGTAGACTGGCTTCATCTTCACAGATGCGAATACCACGACCGCCACCACCACCAGAGGCTTTTATCATGACGGGAAAACCGATTTCGCAAGCCACTGAAATTGCATCCTCCACAGTGTTGACACCACCTTCACTACTGGGAATCAAAGGGACACCTGCTGCACGCATCAAGCGTTTCGCATTAATTTTGTCGCCAGAATCGTCAATTGTTTGGGCAGATGGCCCAATAAACACCAAATCGTTTTGCTCACACGTGCGTGCAAACTCACTGTTTTCAGAGAGGTAGCCATAACCGGGGTGAATGGCGTCTGCACCTGTTTGCTGCGCCGCATTGATGATGTTGTCGATTACAAGATAGCTTTTTGCACTTTGTGCGGGGCCAATGCAGACTGATTCATCAGCAAGTTTTTTATGCAAGCTTTCCGCATCGCCTTCGGAATAGACAGCAACAGTGGGTATGCCTAGTTCTTTACACGCTCTAATAACACGGACAGCAATTTCACCTCGGTTGGCAACTAATATTTTTTTAAACATGCGTTATATTCTTTTTAAGTGATTTGACGGTTGATTGAAATTGATAAAAACAAAGCCAGCCAAACTAACAATGGCACAGCACAAAACAAGTAGCCAGCTCCATGTGTAACCGGCGGTGTCAGCAATAAATCCAAAAATAGGCGGAGCGACAAAAATCCCAGTCCAGCCAATTGTGATCGCTACCCCCATAACAGAGCCCACGTTTTCCAGACCTGCTAACTCGGCAACCAGCGCCATAAGTGCTGCATTCCATCCGATTAGTGTAAAACCGGCAATTGCCGAAATGATATAAAAAAAGCTTATGGGTGTGCCAGTTGGCAGGTAAGTGATGGCCGCTGCGGCAATGCAGCCACCGATCGATAACAAAATGCACGCTTTTAAAATATCGCTGTTGAAAACACGATCAGCCAAGGTTCCCCAAATCAGCCGCCCCAGCGTCCCACTGATGAGTGTAATCGTTAGGCACGCACTGGCACCGACAAGTGACATATTGTGTGATTCCGTAAGAAATAATAATAAAAAAGAGGTTATGCTGATTTGGGCAAACGCTAAAAAAGGAAAGATAAAAATAACAATCAAAAGCGGCTTGTTTTGCCAGACCAGCTTAACCGGGTTCGTGTGCTTGGGAGGTAGGGTAGTCGGGGTCGTTGATTCTTCTGGTTTGTCCGGTTGGTCACGGTAATAAATCGCAGCGGCTAACGTAATGATAGCCAGGGCAATGCCTGTACCGGCCAGCGACAGAGGCCACGCCAGATGCAGGCTGCTTATTGGAAAAATCACAGCGGCCAGGGCTGCTCCCAGGGAGACTCCGGTTTGTTTGATACCCATCACGGTTGCCCGCTTTTGAGGAGGGAACCAATTCATCAGTCCTCTGGTGGATGTTTGATTAATCAACCCATAACCCACTCCACTCACCGCCGCCAATGCCAGTAAGGTGGCGTAACTTTTCATAAAGCCCATGAGTAAGAAGGGTATGCATGAAAATACCAGACACACAATTAATGTGCGGTAAGAGCCAAAACGGTCCACGAGTATGCCGCCGGGAATGGCGATTACAGTCGCCACAACATACATCGAAGATGTGATAAAGCCCACTTCCGCCCGGCTGATACCCAGTGAGTCGATCAGAAAAGGCGCCAGTGGCCCCCAGGCATAAGCGCCGACCGACATCAAAAACTGTGCAATGACCAATATCCATAACATGGTCCAAGGAGTTTGATGCCGGGGTGCGTGCATGCGGTTAGCCTGCCACGCTAGGGCAGGTCAGAGAGGATAAGGCAGCGATTAGACGAGTTCTTGGAGGCATAATGATGACTCCTCTAATGGTGCGTAATCAGAGGAGTGTTTGAATGAGGTTACTCTTCTTCAATGATGAGCATCAGGTCTTCATCAGCTAATGCTTGTTCATTTTCAGCCAGGATTTCGACCACTGTGCCAGACACAGGCGATTTGACTTTTTGAAAGATCTTCATGGATTCCAGCAGCGCTAAAACCTGCTTTTTTTTCACCGTGTCACCAACTTCAACATAAGCTGGCTCTTCCGGCGATGGTTTGCGATAAAAAATGCCGGACATGGGGGCTCTGACTTCAACACGGTTTTTTTCGCTCATGATCATACTTCCTTTTTATATGTTTATAACGGTATTTGTTGTTTGAATGTACTCAGTATTACTTGATGTTAAGTGGGTGGGGCGCCATGATTTTTCGCTTTGGCGGGTAGTTGCTCTGACTTGTTTTTCAGTAACCAGAGGGAGTCCGCCAGTCTGGTCCGCGTATTTTCCGGATGAATAATTTCATCCACAAGCTGAGTAGTGGGCGTATGCGCAGCTTCAAAGGCGTCTACTGATTCGCGTGAAGCTTCGGTGATGCTTGCCCACTCTGCAGGATTCACCCCCAGTTCCTGAATATTGCAGGGACTAAAGGCAGATGCGGTGATTGAAAACTCTGCAATAGGCCAGGCAACGTTCATGTCGACTCCCATGCCTTTGTTAGCGCCGAGGATGATGCCGCCTGCATCGCCGCAGGCTTGTCGAAGAATAACGGCGATTTTTGGTATGGTGCAGCCGGCATATAGGTGAGTGATTTTGGCGATATGCCTGAGTACCCCCAGGCGTTCTTCTTGCTCATCGGGCAGTGTGGGAGGTGTATCCACTAAGGTGATCAATGGGATGTTGTAAGCATCCAAGACCTGGAGAAAGCGGTAGTATTTATCGCAAGCATCCCGAGTGACAATACTGCCCGGAAACGCAGGGTTACAGGCAACAAAACCTACAGGTTGACCATCAATATGAGCAAATGCCGTACAGATTTGTTTGGCATATTGTTCGCGGATTTCAAAGTACTGAGCGTCGTCGGCTAAACACGCGATAACCTGCCGGACATCGTAGGTGTGGTTGAAATCATCGGGTACGATCGTCATCAGTTCCGGTGTTTTTCGGTGACGTGGGTCTTGGGTTGCTCTTGGAACTGTGGCATCTGCAAAGCTGAGCGGGAGGTAGTCCATGAGCTGCCGAACAAATGAAATGGTCTCGGCATCATTTTCTCCGACCTTGTCGCATGTGCCACTGTGACGTTCGTGATAATCCCCGCTACCGACGTCATCGTCCATTTTTTCTGATGTTGCTGCCTGAGTCATGCGTGGTCCACCAAGCCACAGATGCGCCGTTTTACGGGTCATAAATAAAAAGTCCGTCATGCATGGTGCATAGGCTTGACCAGCAATGCAAGGTCCCATGAGTACAGTAATTTGCGGAACAACGCCAGAGAACAGACCTTCTGGCCAGAAGAACCATTCAACGCCTGCTATCGCCACATCTTCCCAACCGAGGCGGCCACCAGCGGAGTCAAGTAACCAAACGACAGGCATCCTGTACTGACCGGCATATTCAATAATTTTAACCATCTTAACAATGTGTTGTTGGCCAAGTGATCCTGCCAATACAGAAAAATCACTGGCATAGATAGCGACAGGTCGGTCATTGACTCGCCCATAACCGGTAATGGCTCCATCGCAAGGTGATTCTTCTACGGGAAGCTTTTTGCCATCAATGCGCTCACTTGTCGCGCGGGCTGCTGAACCGATTTCGACAAAGGTGCCAGAATCGACAAGTGCGTTAATCCGGTCACGCGGGAGCATTTTGCCTTTGGCAACATGCCGATCAATCATGGTCTGATTACCACCCGCGAGGTTTTGCTTTTGCAGTTCCTCAAGCTTTTTCAGCGCAATTTGCATTTTTTCGTTCATAGTCATTTCCTCAAGCGGGTTTAATTGCGCGTTTGTTGCGGGGTAATTCAAATTTTTTATTTCGCAATTGTTCCAATGCGCGAATAAGGACTGAACGAGAGGTTTTAGGGTTGATAACGATATGGGAGGTGTACAGATTGGTCCAAAATTTGGCACATGTCATCACGCTGAACTGATTTTGCAGTTTGGTCAGCAGCGCATCATGGACTTCGTCATAATTGCCTTCTTCCTTTGCTTTGGCCAATTCTTTATTGAAGACGGCCTGTAGGACGGTTTCCGCGCCTGTAGGTGCGTACTCGGCGGTAGGCCAGGCGATAATGATGTCTGGCCCCATGCCGCGGGCTCCCATGACAATGTTACCTCCACCGTAAGATCTTCGGAGCTGAAGCGTAATCTTGGGAATGGTCAGGCGGGTATAGGTGTGTAGAAGTTTCGCCCCATGTCTGAGGATGCCCTTTTGCTCCCATTTGTCGCCGGGAACAAATCCGCTGGTGTCGACCATGGTGATGAGCGGAATATTGAAGGCATCAAGGAATGACATAAAGCGGTCGTATTTGTCCGAAGAATCGGGCTCCAGTACGCCGCTTAGTTCATCAGGGTTGTTGGCGACAATGCCGACAGTTTCCCCGTTGAGCCGTGCAAAGCCTATGACTAAGTGCAAAGCGTAGTCTTCTTTCAGCTCAAAAAATTCACCGTCATCAACGATCAGGTCGATGATGTCATGAACATCGTAAGTATGCCGGGGGTCTTCGGGCATGATGTCGAGAAGTTCTTCTTCAGTGCGATCGACAGGGTCCTCGCAAGGTAGCTGAGTTGTTTTTTGCCAGCAGTTTTGTGGCATGAAAGTCAACAAGGTTTTGGCTGTACGGATAGCGTCTGTGTCGTTATTGGCGATGATATCGCATTGGCCTGATGTTTCCATATGCATGTTAGCGGCGCCTGCACGGAAATTATCAAGCGTTGCACCCAGACTTAAAAAGCCTGTTTTCTTATTCATGATCAAGAAATTACACAAACTAGCAGCATAAGCGAGCAGGCCTGTGCAGGGGCCAAGTACGAGTGCAATTTGGGGAATCAGTCCGGAGTTGAGGCTATGGTTTCGAATCGCTTGGGTAAAGCCATCATAACCAACATCGCCACGTTTGAGTGTGTAACGCTCTCCCGCAGAGTCAAACAGTGCCATCAGGGGAATTTGCATTTTTCCGGCCCAGCTAACGAAATCTGCAATCTTCCATGCCCCTTGGTTGCCGATGGTCCCGGCCATGACAGTGAAGTCAGTCCCGTAGACCGCTACTTCGCGGCCACCAATCCGGCAGACCCCCATAATAATGCCGTCACAAGCCGAGCCTGGTGTCTCTTCGCCAGAAATACGGCTTGGTTTTAATTCCCTGACAAGCCCCCCCCATTCGCAAAATGAACCGTCGTCGGCCAGCAGGTCGATGCGTTCCCTGAGTGTGAGTTTCCCGAGTGCGTGTTGTTGCTTAATTTTTTCAACACCGCCACTAAGTTGGTTTTCCTCTTCGACTTTTTCCAGTCGAGAGACAAAACCATTCATCCAATCACCCATAGATTCCTGTCCCCGTGTTTTTATTTTGGTGTAAAAATGTACCTGTGTTCATTTTTACAAACAAGTTATTCTATACACCCGACGGATGCTTTTCTATTACTGGGCGCAGTAACCCTGATACCTGCTGAGTTTGCAGTTTGATCACATATAGCTTTATTGGCGAGGAAGAATCATGTTAACTTTCGATGGGAATTTTCATTTTAACTTATTGATAAAGTTAATAAATTTCTTATGTATCGAAATTATTATCTCTTCAAGGAATGGTTGAAAAGGAAGGTATTTCTTTTTGTCGGCTTACTCTTCTCGAGGTAACTATTTTTCAACAGTTAGCTGAGTGAGCTTCTGGCGGAATGTATGATTGTTTCCTTAATGGGATTTCGCGTAGCGTTGGCGCTTAACGAGAAGAATAAGCATTCTACTGAGTGGGTTATGACACTATCAAAAGGTTCCTTTTACATTTATCCGGTGATGGGATGGATGTAGCTCATTAGATTCCGCATTGTGATTTACCCTTGCCAGAAAAGTTTAAAGTACATGTTGAGACTCAATTAATGTTTAGGAAAGCGGTGCAAAAAATTTTTGTATTGATTGTTTTTTGTCTGTATTCAGTTGTGTATGCTGAGCCGCCTAAAGAGCAGCAGCGTGTACCCTCTGGACTCTCAGCATTGGATATGCGTATTTCTTCTGAAATTGATGCTGCAGATAACCCATATGCCATTGCTCCACACCGGCCTAACTATATTCTGCCTCTGGCCTATGACCCATCGCCTACAAACAAAGAGCTGGATAATGTTGAAATAAAATTTCAAACAAGCTTTCGTGTCCCGGTCTGGACAGAAATATTGGGGGAAAAGAGTCATCTCTTTTTTGCTTATACGAATAAATCCCTTTGGCAGGCCTATAACTCTGATATCTCAGCACCTTTTCGTGAAACCAATCACGAGGCGGAACTATTTTTGGTTTTTTTAACCCATTATCGTTTTTTTAATCTGAATAACCGTGTGGCTGGCATTGGTTTTTCACATGAATCGAACGGGCAGAGTGGTTTGCTTTCGCGTAGCTGGAACCGTCTATACGCAAATTTCTTATTTGAACAGGAGAACGACTATTACGTCGGACTGAAAGCTTGGTACAGAATACCAGAATCAAAAAAAGAGGATCCACTTGATCCAAAAGGGGATGATAACCCAAGCATAGAGCGCTACTTAGGTAATTTTGAGCTAACGGTCTTAAAACGTCTTAAAAAACATTCTTTCAGCGTTAAATTGCACAATAATTTGAGGGCCGACAACAAAGGCTCCATTCAGTTGGACTACACTTATCCTATTGGTGGCCCTTTTAGAGGGTACGTACAAATGTTTAACGGTTATGGAGAAAGTCTGATTGACTATAACCACAGCACTCAGCGAATTGGATTTGGTATTTTGCTGGGGGACTGGTTTCAGGCTGGCCCATAATATATTTGGCTTCAAAAGGGCTAACGTTTTGGATAGTTAGGAATAAAGAATGATCGTATTAATGTACCATGCATTGTACGCAAATGATGCAGAATTGAACCAAATGCCGGAAGAAGAAAAAAACTTTGCGGTTTCAATCGAGGCATTTCGCAAGCAATTGACTGCTATTCAGGCAGGAAATGGTTTTGTTGACCCGAAACACCTGCAGCAGGCGTATGGTAAAAACAAAGAGTCAGAAAAGAAGGTGCTTCTGACTTTTGATGACGGTCATGAAAGTTTCTATACCCATGCGATGCCTATCATGAAAGAGTTCTCTGCAAAAGGCATTTTCTTTATTACGCCAAAGTTAATTGAAACAAGAGATGACTTTTGCTCATGGGAGCAATTGAAAGAGATGGAGGTAGAAGGTCATGTCATTGGTTCGCATGGCTACACGCACCGATTTTTCACACTGATGAGTGAGCAAGAGTCATCCGATGAATTAGTTGCATCCAAAAAAGTCCTTGATGAAAAGTTAGGTCATGAAATAACGATGATTTCGTTCCCTGGAGGGTGTTTTTCAAAAAGAGAAATTCGTCTGGGCCTTGAAAAAGGGTATCAATACTTTTTTACGTCGGCTGTAGGCCTCAGTCAGGCAGAAGATGTTTCGCAAAATCGTGGAGTAAAGCGGTTTGCGATTCGAAATGGTATGTCGGAAACCATGTTTACCAGGCTGATATCAGGCGATAAATTTTATTTAGAAAAAATACGTTTGGTGAATGGTGTGAAGGGGCTGTTAAGGAAGGTGATAGGAGACAGCCTATATTATTCTCTGTACAAAGCTGTAAAAGGTTAGGGTTGGGCTACCGTTGTAGGGTAATACTCATTCAACTAAACCCTAAATCTAATGGTGCCGACGCCCGGACTCGAACCGGGACGGCTTTCGCCACTACCCCCTCAAGATAGCGTGTCTACCAATTTCACCACGTCGGCTTAAAACTCGTTATTTTACTGTATTTTTGGAACATCTGAATCAGTTTCTTCAGATTTTTCTTCTATGATGGGTTGTTCTGAAGGGTTTTGTGGACTCTCGGTTTCCATCTGAGTGGGCGGGACATCGACAACACTTCCAATATTATCTGATGAGCGCTGTGCTGCTAGAATGAACAGACCAATACTTGTTATAAAAAATAAAGCCACGAAAAGCGTGGTTAATTTTGTCAGGAATGACCCGGCGCCTCTCGCACCGAAAACTGTTGCGGATGCACCGCTGCCAAAAGCAGCGCCGGCTTCTGCACCTTTCCCGTGCTGGATTAAGACAAGTCCAATAACTGTGATTGAAAGAATCACATGAATGATCAGTAATATTGTTTCCATCAGTTTTTAGTACGCTCTAGTCCTACGGCTTCTGCCGCTTTGCAAATTGCAATAAAATCTTCACTTTTCAGAGAAGCCCCACCGATTAACCCGCCATCAATGTCGGGCATAGCAAATAACTCAGCTGCATTAGACGCTTTCACGCTACCGCCATAGAGCACTCTTAAGTGTTCTGCGATATTGCGACTGAACTGACCCATGCGTTCACGAATTAATTGATGCACTTCCTGAGCTTGTTCAGGTGAGGCCGTTTTGCCGGTGCCAATAGCCCAAACAGGCTCGTAAGCGACAACCAGCGTTTCTAATGCTTTCGCTGGGCTTGAGGCAATCACAGCATTCAGCTGATCAAGAATCACTGATTCCGTCTTGTTGCTCTCCCTGTCAGAGAGGGTTTCTCCTACACAAAGAATCGGGGTCATACCACAGGCATGCACTGTTTGAATTTTCGCACATACCGTCTTGTTGTTTTCAGAAAAAAGTGTTCTTCTTTCCGAGTGCCCAATTATAACGTATTTACATCCAAATTCACTTAACATGGCGGCGGAAATTTCACCTGTGAAAGCGCCACTTTCATGCTCACTGACATTTTGTGCACCCAACCAAAGCGGAGTGCTATTAATTAGTTTTTCAACGTCGGCTAAATGAACAAATGGAGGGCAAACGCTAATTTCGACATGGCCTAGGTTGTCAACACCTTTTGCAATATCCAGTACGAGTGATGCAGCGCTTGAGCGAGTGCCATGGAGTTTCCAGTTACCGGCAACGATGGGTTTACGCATTCAAGCTGACTCCCTCAATAGTTTAAGGCACGAGAGCTTACTCGCATGGTGTTAACAAATCAAGCACTAGGCCGAGACTGCGTCGTTGACGGCGGTTGCAATGCGGTTACAAATTCGTTCAACATCGCTGGCGACACGACCTTCGACCATGACACGTACGACAGGTTCCGTGCCGGATGGTCTTAACAAGACCCGTCCAGATTCCCCGAGTTCTTCTTCTGCGGCTTGTACCGCTTGTTTGATTTCGTCATAGGAGTCCAAGTCAACTTTAAACGGGAGTGGAACATTGATTAAAACCTGTGGGTAACGTGTCATGCCGGATTTGAGTTCATATAAACTTTTGCTCGTCATGCTCATGTAAGCCAATGACATGCACTCAACGAAATG